>ENA-OWPN01000893-OWPN01000893.1-human-gut-metagenome-genome-assembly--contig:-NODE-893-length-32987-cov-18.376959_pt1 | contig 32987 bp, 39 predicted proteins | sample MGYA00248266_ERZ651850 | MGnify/ENA primary metagenome ERZ651850 (study PRJEB26924, sample SAMEA4378296) | human gut metagenome | biome: human gut; feature: human-associated habitat; material: faeces... | reverse complement strand
TAGGAACGGCAAAATTTTTTACACTTCTATTACTTCTTTATCGCACATCAGTAAAGAGCCAGGGCATGAAGCAGCTCATGGCTGGCGGCGGTATCATCGTGATTGGCACCACTCTGATCCCCCTGCTGTCTGGCCTGTTTTAAGGTAACGGCTTATGGGTATTCTCACCGAATGGATCACGGAATGGCTGAAAGGGCTTTTGATCGAGGGGATCATGGGAAACCTCACAGGGCTTTTTGACACGGTGAATACCCGAGTCGGAGAGATCGCGGTACAGGTGGGAACGACCCCGGCGGCGTGGAACGCTGGGGTTTTCTCCCTCATACGGCAAATATCCGAAACGGTGATTTTACCGATTGCCGGACTGATCCTAACCTTTGTTGCAACCTATGAACTGATCCAGATGCTCATAGACAGGAACAACCTGCACGACAGAGTATTCTGTGAGGGAGGTTTTTCAAATACCTCAAATATCAATGACGGCCAGCTCATTTGTGGCAGAATGAAGCCGACCCATACGGAGGGAGGAACGCCCCTATTATACATGAACAAGCGTCTTTAGCATATCACCTGTTGAACAGATTTTTGAAAGGAGAACGCACAGCATGAGAACACTCATTGACAACGGCAACGCACCCGCCAAGAGGCAGCCCCTTATCGGACACTACGGGCATTTGCGGAAAGCCTATCTTGAACAGTTTGACCCCGGCCTTTACACCGCCCTTTTAGCGAGTGAAAAACTATATGAGCATTGCGCCGAGATAAACGAGGCTTGCCGCAGCCGGATAGACCTAATCATGCCGCAGCTTGCGGGGAGCGCGGGAGCAACGGAAAAGCTGAAAGCCGCCGACCCTATGAAATGGGTAGGCTTGATGAACGCTTGCAAGGCGCAAGCGGAGGAAATCGTCAAGTGGGAGCTTATCTACATCTGACGGTCAAGAGCCGGAAAAAGTGAATATTTTGTGACAGACGCGCCCGGATAGATAAATGTATTGTCCGGGCGTTTTCTATTTGAAAATCGCCTTTTTCCCCAAGTCAAGAGCCGAGGAAAACACCCGAAAAACGCCCCTATTGCGTAACGGGAGCGTGGAAAGGAGAATTATGCGAACAGGACTAAAAAAGCGCGACAAGACCACCGAAATCTACTTTGACGAGGCAAGCCCCGTCATCGAGATACACACCCACAACACCGACTTAAAGAACAGGCTGACCGAGTACAGCCGCCGCTTCCCCGACCTCTGCAAACAGACCGACGAGGACGCAGAACAGGGCTACAAGGCGTTTGAGATACGCAAAGGCCGCTTCTCTTTCCGTCTGACCGCCCCATACAGCGACCTGCGCCGCAGAGCCGCCAGCGAAGCGGCAAAAATCCATTCCGGCAACTTGAAACACGCTGTTCAAAAATATGTGCTATAATTTTTTTGAAAAAGTTATGCTTGACCTGTAATGTTTTCGCTTAAAACCGTAGATACAGGGTGAAAGGAGGTAGTGCCGATGGATGATGAAAGAATCATTGAGTTGTTCTTTGCGCGTTCGGAGCAAGCGATAGGAGAGCTTGATATTAAATACGGCAAGCTATGTCATAACCTCTCGCACAATATACTCGGCAATCGCTCCGACGCAGAAGAATGTGTGAACGACGCTTATCTTGGCGCATGGAACGCAATCCCCCCAGCGAAGCCCAACCCCTTGCAGGCTTATATCTGTAAAATTGTGCGGAACATATCTTTGAAGCTCTATTACAGAAAAGAAGCGGCAAAGCGGAGCAGCTCCTACACAGTTGCTATGAAAGAATTGGAAGCAAGTTTGTCATCGCCGGACACCGTAGAAGCAGAAGTGGAAGCAAGAGAACTCGCCCGTATCATCGAAGATTTTTTAGAAACTCTGACCGCAGAAACGCGCGTTATCTTCATGCTGCGCTATGCCTATTCCGAGCCTTATGCCGAAATAGCAAAACGGGTCGGTCTTACAGAAAACAATGTTGCTGTCCGACTGAATCGTACCCGTAAGAAGATGAAGATGTACTTAATTGAAAGAGAGGTATTTGTATGAACTCCAAAAAGCTTTCCGAAGCCATAAGCGAAGTGAACGATAAATATTATGAGGAAGCTGCAAATTATCAGCCGAAGCAAAAAAAGCGGCCATGGGTAAAATGGGGGGCAATTGCCGCTTGTTTGTGCCTTGTGATTGTCGGAAGTTTTCTTGTACCACACATACTTGAAGATGATAATAATAATCCGAACGTCAATCCTGCCGCCTATCCCTATGTAATGGTCAATAATATAATATATCTTATCGACTCAGAAGGCTATGTGGCGTCTGAATTGCCGAGTGGATATGTAGAAATCGGAAAAATAGAGGGCAATGCGTCAGCAGACAAGGCTCAAAATTGGTATTCACAGGGCTGCAAAGTAGGCGAATCTATATATCAAAGCCCCGATAGATCAGACGAAATATTAGTATACACAACACTATTTTCCGGGAATGGCGAATATCGATATATTCGTTTTGTGCAATTTGATAAATAGAGAATAGGCGCTCCAAACAATTACAACTAAATAACTCACCCACCGAGGGCAGCTATTTTCACACAGAAAACGGCTGCCCTTTCTTTATGCCCAAAATCAAAAAGGAGGACAGCGACCATGCCGAAACCAACCATTGAACAGCTTGAAGCAGAGAAGAAAAAGGCCGCTGCCGAGCTTGAAAAGGCTATGCAGAAAAAGGAACAGCTTGAACATCAAATGAGCCGCCTGTTAAACCGCGACAAGCAGGCCGAGCGCAAAGCCCGGACGCGCCGCCTTATCGAGCGCGGGGCTATTTTGGAAAGCGTCTTTCCCGAAACCGCCGACCTGTCCGGCGAGGAAGTCAAGGCGTTTTTGTTTGAGAAGAAACGGGCGGCGCGACAGCCCTAAAACCCCTCTCTTGAAGCAAGAGCGCACTTATATACCACTAAAGTGGTAAGTGCGTCCTGCGGAGCATTGCGCTCTACGAGCGCGATGGTGGGCTGCGCCCCCCAAACCCCTTGCACACTTGCCGGGAGTGAACACCTTGCGTTGCAAGCTATTCACTTCCGACAAGTCATATATACCCCTAACGAAAGGAGAGCCTATGGCAATTTTCCATTGTCCTATCAAGCCCGTAAGCCGGGGAAAGGGCAAATCAGCCGTTGCCGCCGCAGCTTACCGAAGCGGCGAGAAGATAACCAACGAGTACGACGGAGTGACCCACGACTACACGAAAAAGGGCGGCGTCGTTCATACCGAGATACTTCTACCGCCCCACGCCCCGCCCTCTTTCTCTGACCGTTCTACCCTATGGAACGCAGTAGAGAAAGTGGAGAAAAGCAAAAACGCCCAGCTTGCCCGCGACATAGAAATCGCCTTGCCCATCGAGCTGTCAAGAGAGGAACATATCCGGCTTGTCCGGGAATATTGTTCCTCTCAATTTGTTTCCAAAGGAATGTGCGCCGACCTTTGCGTACACGACAAAAACGACGGAAACCCACACGCCCATATCCTCTTGACGATGCGCCCCTTGAACGAGGACGGGACATGGGGCTACAAGCAGAGGAAGAAATATATCCTTGACGAGAACGGCGAAAAAATCTATGACCCGGTCAAGCGGCAGTATCAATGTGAAACGGTACAGACCACCGACTGGAACGAGCAGACTAAAGCGGAGGAATGGCGGGCGGCATGGGCGGAGCATATCAACCGCTATCTGGAACAGGCCGGACACACAGAGCGCGTAGACCACCGCAGCTACAAGCGGCAGGGCATTGACAAGATACCCACCGTCCACATGGGCGCGGCTGCTATGCAGATGGAGAGGCGCGGGATCGCCACCGAGCGCGGCAACCTCAACCGGGAAATCGAAAAGCAAAACAAGCTGCTCAAAGAAATCAAGGCGCGGATAACCCGGCTTGACCGCTGGGCGAAGGAACAAAAGGCAAAGCCCGCGCCCATCACCAAAATGAGTATCATGGAGCAGCTTCAGCAGGCGCAGCAACAGGCAAACGCCAGCCGTTACAGCAAGATAAAAAACCTCAAGGCACAGGCCGCCGTCCTCAACTTTTTGCAGGATTACAACATATCCGGCATGGCCGAGCTTGCCGAAAAAATCTCCGCTATGCATAGCGACTACTACGCCTTGCGCGGCGAGATACGCGCCGACGAGCGCAGGATTGAAGCCCTCACCGAACACGCCAGGCAGTACGCCATCTATGACAAGCTCAAAGGCAAGAAGCGCAGCGAGAGCGACGATATTCTTTACCATAGCGCAGGACGCTATCTCACCGCCCTAAAGGAGCGCGGCGAGGCTATCACGCCGAAGAAATGGCGCAGCGAGCTTGCCGCCCTTATCCCCCACAAGGATACGCTCTATGAGAAAATGCGGGCTATGCGCGAGGACATTAAAACCGTCGAGCAGATACGCAAGGCCGCAGAGCAGCTTGCCAAGACTGAACAGACCAACACAAAGAAGCACGAACAGGAACGATGAACAGGAGGACACAGAATGTTTTACACCCAAGAACAGATAGACCGGGCAAACCGCGCCGACATTGCCGATTTCCTACGGACGCAGGGCGAAACGCTTGAACGCGCCGGGAATGAATACCGCTGGAAACGGCATGACAGCTTAACGGTCAGAGAAAACAAATGGTATCGCCATTCACAGAGCAAAGGCGGCGGCCCGATAGATTTCGTCATGGAGTTTTACGGCAGGAGCTTCACCGAAGCCGTACAGCTTTTGACAGGCGAGCTGGGCGAGGGCAAGCCGGAGCAGACCGCCCCGCCGCCCCTCTCTGACTTCCGACTGCCACCGCGCAGCCCCGACCCTGGACAAGTGAAAAGGTATCTCACCGAAGCCCGCCGCATTGATGAAGATGTGACGGGCTTTTTCCTTTCCACCGGGGATATTTACGAGGAAGCCGCCCACCATAACGCCGTATTTGTCGGCAGAGATGAAAGCGGCATACCGAGATACGCCCACCAGCGCGGCACAACGGGAAACTTCCGGCTTGATGTGAAAGGCAGCGACAAAGCCTTTAACTTCTGCTACCGGGGCGAGGGCGAAAAGCTCTTTGTATTTGAAGCCCCCGTTGACCTTTTATCTTTCCTCTGTCTGTTCAAAAAGGACTGGCAGAAGCACAGCTACCTATCATTAGGAGGCGTGGGCGAGAAAGCCCTTGTGCGCTTCCTCTCTGACCGTCCAAGCGTCAAGACCATCTACCTATGCCTTGACAGCGACGAGGCCGGGAACGAGGCTTGCAGCCGGATAGCAAAGCTCACGCCGGAGGGCTTGACCGTCCACCGCCTTGTGCCGCTGTTTAAGGACTGGAACGAGGTTTTACAGCGCAGAGCCGAGATAGCAGACGGAAAGTATTTGAGCGAAGCTATCTATGGTTTGAGAGAGCCGCCGCAGGAGGAAACCGTTGAGATTATCCGCATGAGCGAGGTGGACACCCAGACCGTTGAATGGTTATGGAAGCCGTATATCCCATTCGGCAAGGTAACAATCATACAGGGCAACCCCGGCGAGGGAAAGACCACCCTTGCACTCTGTTTATGTGCTGCTTGCACCAATCGCAAACCCTTTCCCCTTATGCCGGAGCATGAGCCGTTTAATGTCATCTATCAGACCGCAGAGGACGGGCTGGGCGATACCGTAAAGCCCCGGCTTATGGAAGCCGAGGCAGACCTTGACCGGGTGCTTGTCATTGACGAGAGCAAGCAGGAGCTATCCCTGTCCGACGAGCGCATAGAGAAAGCTATCCGGCAGAACGGGGCGCGGCTGATTATCCTTGACCCTATCCAAGCCTATGTGGGCGAAAAGACCGACATGAACAAGGCAAACGAGATACGCCCTATCTTCCGCCGCCTTGCCGAAGTTGCGGAGCGTACCGCTTGCGCCGTTATCCTTATCGGGCATTTGAACAAAGCCGCCGGAGGGCAGAGCGCATATAGAGGTTTAGGCTCTATCGACTTCCGGGCGGCGGCGCGGAGTGTGCTTCTCATTGGGCGCGTGAAGCGTGAGCCGAATATCCGGGTAATCGTCCATGACAAATCTTCCCTTGCGCCGGAGGGCAAGCCTATGGCGTTCTGTCTTGACCCCGAAACGGGCTTTGAGTGGGTGGGCGAATATGACATTACCGCCGATGAGCTTCTATCCGGCGCGGGCGGCAACACCGCCACCAAGACCGAGCAAGCGGAAACGCTGATACTCGACCTTTTAGCAGATGAAAATGAAATGACAAGCGAGGAAGTTATGAAAGCCGCAGCCGAAGTGGGCATATCCGAGAGAACGCTGAAAACCGCCCGCCGCAATTTAGAAACCCGGATAGAGGTCAAACGCCGGGGAAACCAATGGTACTACCGCCTCAAGAGTGCAGCGCAAGGGTGCAATCCATAGATACCTTTGCATTGTTGCACCCTTGCACCCTTGAACAATTTAACACTTACCACCCCATGTGATAGCTGCATGGGGCTTTTTCTATGAAAGGAGAGCCTATGGCAGAAGAAAAGACCAATACCACCACCGGAAAAGTGGCTGAAAAGACCGCCGCCGTTAAGCTGAATAAGCGTATCGGCAATACGACCTATCGCGTAACCATGCACTTTAAGGAGAACGGCAAGGAGGACATGAACGACAAAATCAAGCGGCTTATCAGAATGGAGTGTGTATGATGAACGGGAATATTTACAAATACGCGCTTTACTTCCGCTTGTTTTTCCGCTATACTATGGATGCCACAAATGAGCTGGCTGTCTGAAAGAGGTAACGCCATGAGCAGACAGCCAAATCAAAAAATCACAGCCGGATATTGCCGCCTCAGCCGCGACGATGAGCTGCAAGGCGACAGCAATTCCATAGTAAACCAAAAGGCCATATTAACTAAATACGCGCAGGACAACGGTTTCCCGAATCTCCGTCTATATTGTGATGACGGTTTTTCCGGGACGAATTTTCAACGCCCCGGCTTTCAAAAAATGCTGAAAGATATTGAAGCGGGGCTTGTCGGCGTTGTTCTCACCAAAGATATGTCAAGGCTGGGACGCGACTATTTGAGAGTGGGCTTCTATACGGAAATGACTTTTCCGGAAAATGGAGTCCGCTTTATTGCTATCAATGACGGAGTGGACAGCGCAAAGGGCGAGAATGATTTTGCGCCGTTCCGCAATATCCTAAATGAGTGGTACGCGAAGGACACAGGGAAAAAGGTACGGGCTATCTACCGGGCAAAGGGCAACGAGGGCAAGCACACAGGCAACCACCCCCTTTATGGGTATCTGAAAGACCCGGACGACCCGCAACGCTGGGTAATCGACGAGGAAGCGGCGGCGGTTGTGCGCCGGATATTCAACATGACGATTGCCGGAAAGGGCGCATATCAGATAGCCGACATACTATCCGCTGAAAAGGTGCTATGCCCGTCTGCATATCTGGCGGGGAAAGGCGTGGGCAACTACAAAAACCGCGTTTTCCCCGACCCCTACCGCTGGTGGGGAACGACAGTAACCTATATCCTCAACCGCATTGAGTATATGGGGCATACGGTCAACTTCAAGACCTACAAGCGCAGCTTTCGGGAGAAAAACCGCCGCACCGCGCCGCAGGAAGAATGGAAAGTCTTTGAAAACACCCATGAGGCCATCATCGACAAAATGACATGGGATAACGCACAGCGATTGAAAAGGACTATCCGGCGCGGCGACAGAAACCGCGAGGCAAACCCGCTTACCGGGCTGATGTATTGCGGGACTTGCGGCGCGAAGATGTATAACGACAGGAGCGACGGCGACAAATACCACAAGACCCCGCGCAACAATTATATCTGTTCTTCCTACCGCAAAAAGACCGCCGACTGCACGATACACTTTATCAGGACAGAGATTGTCCGGGAGCTTGTCCTTGAAGCCTTGCGGAAAGTGTCGGGCTACGCAAAGGAACACCGCGCCGACTTTGAAAGGCTTGTCATGCAAACCGCGTCAGACAGCCAAAAGCAGACCTTACAGGCCGGAAAAGCGGAGCTTGCGGGAATAATGAGCCGCATGGACGAGCTTGATATACTCCTGCAAAAGCTGTATGAGGACTACGCGCTGGGACGCTTGCCGGAGAAACGCCATGCGAAGCTATCCGGGCAGTATGAAGCCGAGCAGGAGCAGCTTGAGGCGCGGCTTGCCGAGCTGCAAGCGGAGGTGGACGGCATACAGGAGGACAGCGAAAAAGTCAGCAGCTTCATGGAGCTTGTCAACCGCTATACGGATTTTACCGAGCTTACCACCCCCATGCTTAACGAGTTTATTGACAAAATCGTTGTGCATGAGCGAGAGCGCATAGACCGCTATCAGTACGACCAAAAGGTGGACATCTATTTCAACTTCATCGGGAAAATCGAATTGCCGGAGGACGAGGCAGACGAAGCCCCCGCAGCGGCAAGCCCGGAAAAGCGGTATGTGCCGGACAACTCCGCTTTCCTCTCTGTCGGCGAATACCTGTCGAAGCAGGGCGAGGCCACCCTTGCGCTCCCCTTTGCAAAGGTGGAGGAGCTTACCGGGAAGAAGCTATGCGCGTCGGCTTTCAAATACGCTTCCTACTGGTATCCGTCCCAAGACAGGCCGCTATCGAATGTTATCTACAACGCCGGATATGACGTTGACCGGGTAGACCTAAAGACGCAGACCGTTTTCCTCATTAAAGCCGCATAGACCGCTTTTTTCAGAAGAACATCACGCTTGCTTGCGTGGTGTTCTTCTTTTTTTACGCCTTATTTGAATGACAGTCTTGACAAAACGCTTCCGACATCGACACATGGCTCTTTTTTAAGTGGATATTCAAAACGGCGGCGGCCATCCTCATTCTCTCCAACACATTCAACATTGTAAACGCGGTGTTCGATGTGTCGCAGAGCGTGATTGCCCGATCCTCTGGCATTATTCAAGGCTCTACGGACATCACGCCGGGGATGCTGGACACGCTGGAGGCCACCTTAGAAACGATGGGCCTTGGGGAGCTGCTGGGGTTGTTTATGCAGTCCATGCTGATTGGCTTTACCATGACTGCGCTGAACATTATTATTTTCGTTCTTGTCTATGGCCGTATGCTGGAAATCTATATGCTGACCAGTTTGGCCCCCATCCCCGTGGCGACCCTATCTAACCGGGAAGTCGGGCAGATGGGCCAGAACTACCTAAAATCCCTGTTCGCCGTTGGTTTCCAAGGCTTGCTCATTCTGCTGTGCGTGGGCATCTACGGCGTGCTGGTGCAGGGTATCTCCACCAGCGGCGACCCCATCGGGGCCATTTGGGGCTGTGTGGGGTACACGGTTTTGCTCTGCTTCATGCTGTTCAAAACCGGGTCTATCAGCAAAAGTATCTTTGGCGCACATTAGAAAGGGGCGTGATTATGGCCGATACTTCCGCTTTGGGACAGAGTGTCCCGAAGTCCCAGGAGGGACTTTTCCTTATGGACGGGATCGAGGGGCTGCTGTCCTTACCCCGTCATTCGGTGGATATGCTTTTGACCGATCCGCCCTACGGCACGACCAAAAACTATTGGGATGTGCCTTTGCCGCTGGATGCGCTGTGGGAGGCGGTGCGCTGGGCGGTCAAGCCCAACGGCGCGGCCCTGTTCTTCGCTCAATGCCCCTATGACAAGGTGCTGGGGGCGTCCAACCTTGCCATGCTTCGGTATGAGTGGATATGGTACAAGGAGCGCGGGACAGGCTTTCTCAATGCCAACCGCGCCCCGCTGAAAAAGTCGGAGAACATTCTGGTGTTCTATCAGAAGTCCCCGGCCTACTTCCCGCAGTTTACTTATGGGGAACCGTACAGCAAGGTACACGCCCGCAAGGGCTCCAGTCCCAACTACGGCAAGTTTGAACGCCAGGGCTCGGCATCCAATGACGGGCGGCGCTATCCGGGGAATGTGCTGTTTGTGCAGACGGTGGCGCATCCTGCTCACCCCACACAAAAGCCCGTGGAGCTGTGCGAGTATCTCATTAAAACCTACACCCGCCCCGGCGAGGTGGTGGCAGATCTCTGTGCTGGCTCCGGGACAACCGCCGTGGCCGCTCTCAATACGGGCCGCCGCTTCGTCTGCTTTGAAAGCGCCCCGGCCATCTATGGCCCCGCCGTCCAGCGCATTGAACAGGCGCGGCTGGCCGTGGCCCGTGGCGAGAAAGGAGAATGACCATCGGTAAATATCCCATCATATACGCCGATCCCCCTTGGCGGTACGCCCAAAAGGGGTTGCAGGGGGCGGCGGAGCACCATTACCCCACCATGAGTATCAATGAATTGTGCGCGTTGCCTGTGGCCGAGCTTGCGGCCCCGGACAGCGCACTTTTTATGTGGGCGACTTTTCCCCAGCTCCCGGAGGCCCTGCGGCTCATAGAGGCGTGGGGCTTTACCTATAAAAGCGTGGCCTTTGTCTGGCTGAAAAAGAACAAAAAAGTGGATAGCTGGTTTTACGGGCTGGGCTTCTGGACGCGGGGCAACGCTGAAATCTGTCTGCTGGCAACACGGGGCCACCCCAAGCGGCAGGCGGCCAATGTCCACCAGTTTATCATTTCTCCCATTGAAGCCCACAGCAAAAAGCCCGACGAGGCCCGTGACAAGATCGTGGCCCTCATGGGTGATCTGCCCCGTGTGGAGCTGTTCGCAAGGCAGACCCCGCCCGGCTGGGATGTGTGGGGAAACGAGGTGGAGCCCACGATCCCGGACTTTGGGACAAAGTGTCCCGAAGTGAAAAACGGCAGAAAGGAGGCCAATCATGCCGTATGTGAATGTACCTAACGACCTATCCAAAATCAAAACCAAAATCGCCTTTAACCTCACCAAGCGCCAACTCGTCTGCTTTGGCGGCGCGGCGTTGGTGGGCATCCCGGCCTATCTGTTTTCCCGGAGCTCCTTTGGCAGCACCGGGGCCATGTTCGTCATGCTGGTGGTGATGCTCCCGGCGTTCATGCTGGCGATGTATGAGCGGGATGGCCTGCCCTTTGAAAAGGTGGTGCGGAACATCATTCGGGCCAAGTTCACCCGGCCCGGCATCAGACCGTACAAAACGCAGAATATCTATGCTCCGTTTGCGGGAAAGGAGGAGCCTATTGCAGACAAAAAGCAAACCCAAAAAGCGCGGCACCGCAAGGGCCGCTAAAGGCCGGGCCGGACTTTCGGCCCAGCAGACCATTCCCTATATCGCCATGCACCCGGACGGCGTGTGCCAGCTCCCCGGCGGCGTTTACACGAAAACCGTGGAATACGAGGATATCAACTATTCCGTAGCGTCCACCGAGGATCAGACGGCCATCTTTGGCGGCTGGAGCTCATTCCTCAATTACTTCGACAGCTCCCTGCCGTTCCAGCTTTCCTTTATCAACCGCCGCTCCCGTGACCGCAGCCGCTACAAGGTGAATATCCCGCCCGCTGAGGACGAGTTCAACAGCGTCCGGGAGGAGTACACCTCCATGCTGAAAAACCAGATTGCCAAAAGCAACAACGGCATTGAGCGCACAAAATATATCACCTTTGGACTGCCCGCCGAGGGCGTGGCCGAGGCCCGGCCCCGTCTGGAGCGTGTGGAGGCCGATGTGATGGGCAACTTCCATCGGCTGGGCGTTCAGTCGGAGCCGCTGGACGGGCGGGATCGTCTGGCCCTGCTCCATAGCCAGATGCACCCCGGCAACCGGGAGCCGTTCCGCTTTTCGTGGAGTGACATTCCCAAACACGGCCTTGGCACCAAGGACTACATCGCCCCGGATAGCTTTGACTTCCGGGACAGCCACACTTTCCGGGTGGGCCGGTATTGGGGCGCGGCGTCCTATTTGCAGATTTTGGCGTCGGAGCTCTCTGACAAGCTCCTTGCCGAGATTTTGGAATTGGACGCGGAGCTGACCGTTACCATGCACATTCAGACGGTGGATCAGCTCAAGGCCATTAAGACCATCAAGGGAAAAATCTCCGACATTGGCCGCATGAAGGCCGAGGAACAGAAAAAGGCTGTCCGGGCAGGGTACGATATGGAGATTTTGCCGCCCGACCTCATCACTTTCAGCAAGGACGCGGCGGAGCTTCTGGCCGATCTCCAGTCCCGCAACGAGCGAATGTTCCTGTTGACCTTTACGGTGGTGAACATGGCCCCCAACCGCCAGCGGCTTGAAAACGATGTGTTTACCGTGGGCGGCATCGCGCAGAAGTACAACTGCGCCTTAAAGCGTCTGGACTGGCAACAGGAGCAGGCGTTTGTTTCCGCGCTGACCCTCGGCTATAACGAGCTGGAGATCCAGCGGGGCATGACCACCAGCTCCACGGCGATTTTTATTCCCTTTATGACCCGTGAGCTCCGCATGGGCGGGCAGGCCCTCTACTACGGCATGAACGCCCTTTCCCACAATGTCATCATGGCTGACCGCAAAAAGCTGAAGTCGGCCAACGGAATGTACCTCGGCTCAACAGGTAGTGGTAAGAGCTTCGCGGCCAAGCGTGAACTGCTCAATGTATTTCTCGCCACCAATGACCGCATTGTGATTGTTGACCCAATGGGTGAATATGTCCCGCTGGCCCGAAGGCTGGGAGCCCAGGTGATTGAGATTGCCCCGGACAGCCCCAACCACCTAAACCCGATGGACATCCAACTGAATATGAATGGCGGCGAAAGCCCTCTATCCATGAAGGCGGATTTCCTCTTGTCCCTGTGTGAGCTAATTTTGGGCGGCAAGGAGGGCTTACAGCCCATCGAGCGAACGGTCATTGACCGTTGTGTGCGGCAGGTCTACCGGGAGATGGCGCTGGGACTGGAAAATGCAAAAACGCCCCTGCTTCAAGATTTGTATGAGGAGCTTCTGAAACAGCCCGAGCCCGAGGCAAAGCGGGTGGCAACGGCGCTGGAACTCTACTGCACAGGCTCCCTTAACCTGTTCAACCACCACACCAATGTGCAGACCTCAAACCGGGTGGTGTGCATCGTGCTGAAGGGCATGGGTGAAAACCTCCGCAAGATCGCCATGCACATTACCAATGAGTTTGTCACCCAGGCAGTAGATGAAAACTACCGGGCGGGGGTGGCGACTTGGTGCTACTTCGACGAGTTCCATGTTCTGCTCCGTGACCAGTTGACCGCCAGCTACTTTGTGGCCGTCTGGAAAATGCTCCGTAAAAAGGGCTGTGTGCCGTCGGCCTTGACGCAAAATGTGAAGGACTTGCTGGCCAGCGCGGAGATCTCAAACATTCTGGACAACACCGATTTCATGGTGCTGCTATCACAGGCCCAGAGTGACCGGGCGATTTTGGCAAAACAGCTCGGCATTTCGGAGCACCAGCTTTCCTACATCACCCACTCCAATTCGGGCGAGGGCCTGTTGTTTTATGGAAATGTGACCATCCCGTTTATTGACCGTTTCCCGCGTGGTGAGATTTACGATCTGCTGACGACCCGCCCGGAGGATATGGCCCATGAGCGAAAAGGCGAGTAACGGCACTTCGGGACAAAGTGTCCCGAAGTCCCCTAAATCCAAATTCCGACACAAGAGCCGGCAGGAACAGGCGGCGGAGTCCAAGCTCCGTATGGAAAAGCGGGGCGAAAAGCTGGACAAGGCCAAGGAGAAGCTGGCAAAGCAAAAGCCGCCCAAGCGCCCCGGCCCGGTGAAACGGGCGGGCCGGGCGGCTGGCGGCAGCGTTCACGCATTTGTCCACGGCAAAATCTACGAGGTGGAGCATGAAAATGTGGGCACCGAGGGCGCTCACCGCTCCGAGCTGGTGGGCGAGTCTGTTCTGCGGCATGGTACGCGCCATGTAAAAAAGGCCATCCGGGAACACCCGGCAAAAGCAGTCCGCAAGGCCGAGGCCAGGCATATCAAGGCTACGGCGGATTATCAGTTTCGGGCGGCGGCTCTGGAGCATCCCGAGCTGGACAAGGGGGCCTTTTCCCGGTATCTGCAAAAGCGGCGCATCCAAAAGCAGTATGCGAAACAGGCGCGGGAGGCCGCAAAGCAAGGGGCAAAGGCCGCTGAGAAAACGGCTGTCACCACGGAAAAGCTGGCAGCCCGGACGCTGGCCTTTGTCAAGCGGCATCCCGTGGGCGTAATTATTGCGCTGGCCTGCTGTCTGCTGATCTTCTCTCTCCAGTCCTGCGTTTCTTCTATGGCGTCGGTTGGCAACGGTCTTGTGGGGGCGGTGGCGGCCAGCACCTATGTATCCGAGGATGCCGATATTTTGGGAGCCGAAGCTGCCTACTGTGCCTTGGAGGACGAGCTGCGGGAGTATCTTGCCAGCTACGAAAGAACCCACGGCTATGACGAATACCACTTTGACCTCGACGAGATCGAGCATGATCCCTATGTGCTGATTTCCATGCTTTCCGCTCTCCACGAAGGGGCGTGGACGGTGGATGAGGTACAAGGTACGCTCCAATCCCTTTTTGAAAAGCAATACATTCTGACCGAGGAAGTGGTGGTGGAGGAACGCTATTACTACGAAACGGACACATGGACGGATGACGAGGGCAATACCCATACGGACAGATACCGGGTGTACTACGATTACTACATCAGCTATGTCACGCTGGAAAATTTCAACCTGTCCCATGTTCCGATCTATACCATGTCCGAGGAACAGCTTTCCCGGTATGCCCTCTATATGGCTACGCTGGGCAACCGCCCCGATCTGTTCCCGGAGTCCGGCTATGTGCCCAAGTACACCAACCCGCCCCCGGAGCATGACATCCCGGAGGAATATCTGGCCGATGAAACCTTTGCGGCTATTCTGGCGGAGGCGGAAAAATATGTGGGCTTCCCCTATGTGTGGGGCGGCTCCAATCCCAGCACTTCCTTTGATTGCAGCGGCTTCGTGTCCTATGTCTATAATCAATGCGGCTGGGACTTCGGGCGGCTGGGAGCCCAAGGGCTCTACAACATTTCCACCCGGACAAATAACCCCAAGCCCGGCGATCTGGTTTTCTTCACGGGAACCTATGACACCCCGGGCGTTTCCCATTGCGGCATTTATGTGGGGGATGGCTGGATGCTCCATTGCGGCGACCCCATCAGTTACGCCAATCTGAACAGCAGCTATTGGCAGTCCCACCTATATGCCTACGGCAAACTTTATTGACAAGGAGGATTTTTGAATATGGCAATCAGCAAAAGCGCAAAAATCGAGGCTGAGATCGAAAAGGTCAAGGCCAAGATTGCGGAACAGCAGGCCCGTCTGAAGGAGCTGGAACAGAAAAAGCACGAGGCGGAAAACAGCGAGATCGTGGACATCGTGCGGGGCATGAGTATTTCTCTCACCGATCTGCCCCTGCTGCTCCAGTCCATCCAGAACGGCGGCAAGGCTGCTTTGGGACAGAGTGTCCCGAAGTCTGAGGACAAGGAGGAGACTGTATGAAAAGAGGATTTAGGATGCTGATGGCGGCGCTCTGCTCCGTCGTTTTTTTATGCGGTTTTTCTGTTACGGCCTATGCCGGGGGCGGCGACGAGTACATGGACTATGAGACTGAGCCCGTGGTGGAAACCGAGCCCGCAACGGAGCCCGAACCCGCGCCCACCATTGAACCCGGCGCGGGCTTTGCAGAGGAGGGCAACCTAGTGACCCGCGATCTGCTTTATGACAAGAACACCAACAAGCAGTTTATTTCTGTCCAGACCAGCGGCGGCAACACTTTCTATATCGTCATCGACTACGACAAGCCCACCGACGAGGACGGCGATCAGTACGAAACCTACTTTTTCAGCATTGTGGACGAGGCTGATCTGCTGGCTGCTATGGAGTCCGCTGGCGTTGAACTGCCCGCCTGCGCCTGTAAGGAGAAATGCGTGGTGGGTGCGATCAACACCGATTGCCCGGTCTGCTCCGTCAATATGGGCGAGTGTGCGGGCGTGACCCCGGAGCCCGATCCTGAACCTACCACGGAACCCGAACCCGAGGAGGCCGCGAAAAAGAACGGGGCCGGGCCGCTGATCCTTGTGCTTGCCATCTTCGCCGTTGGCGGCGGGGCCGGGTGGTATTTCAAGATTTACCGCCCCAAGCACCAGCAGGCCGCTGCGCCCGAGGATGACTACGAGGAAGAAATGGACGCTTACAACGATTTTGAGGATGACGGCCCTCCGTGGGACGAGGACGATCCCGAACCCGGAGAGGAGGACGAAGCATGAACTTTACGAAAAGCCCCTATGAGGCCATGATGAAAAAGCCGTCCCACATTCAGACCCCGCCCCCGTCCAAGGCACCCAAGGGCTCCCGCTGTCACGGCTGTCCCTACTGGCGGGGCATCGCCTGTATGTCCTGCTACCGGGATTTGCTCAAACCCTCGGCTGGCGGGAGGTGATGCTGTGGCCCGTGAGCTGACCCGAGAGGAAAAGGGAAAAATCCGTGCGCTGGTGACAAAGTGGTGCGCCAACTACGACCGGGAATACGGTTGCTTACCGCTGGATTGCGAGTGTTATATGCTGGGGAAATGCTGGACGGGTGCCTATTGTCGTTACTTCCGGGATGCCGTCCTGCCCCTTGATCCTGTGCTGGAGGCGGGGCTGACCGCCGAGGGCCCCGCCCCGGAAACCCGGCTCTGCCCGGTCTGCGGCAGCGTCTTTCTCCCGGACGGCAGGACGCGCTACTGCTCCCCGGCCTGTGCCAAGAAAGCCCACCGTCGCCAGCAGCGGGATCACATGAAGAAAAAACGGGGCTGGTCTGTTGACAATTAGGCCCGAAAAAAGCCCGGTATCTCAAGGCTTTTGGGGGCCGCTTTAGGGGTGGGCCGTATGTTTTTACTGCCCGCCCCTGTTTGGCCCCGATGCTGTCAACATTTTTACGCTGTACTTTGGGACACTTTGTCCCGAAGTAGGGCTATTTTTGAAAGGAGGAACCATGCCGAAATATTATGAAATCAGCGAGGTGGCGGCAAAGCGGGCAAAGGATATGAACAGCTTTTCCGACTACAAGCCCGGCTCGGCTACCAGCGCCTACCGCCAGATGGTGGATGAGGCGTATGCCATAGCGGAACGCCAGAAGGCCCGTGTCGATCCCATGTACCATGACAAGATCGACGCGCTGGTTGACCGCTACGCCAAAAAACTGGCCGCAAACCTTAACGAGTCCCATGTCATTGATGGCCGTGTACCGTCTATTCTGATCGCCGGGGGCGGCAATTTCCCGGTACGCAAAAAGGAAAAGCAGAACGCCGCCCGTGACCGCAATATGGGCGAGTACATGGAAATTGAAAAGTTGCTGGATAAGATCAGGTCTGTGGGTACAGGCGGGATCAGCGCCGATGATGACCTTGCCGTGGAAAAGCTGGAAAAGAAGCTGACGGGGCTGGAGAAACTACAAGCCACCATGAAAAGCGTCAATGCCTATTACCGCAAGCACAAGACCTTGGAGGGCTGTCCCGGCCTGTCCGACGAGGATATTGGCAGGCTGCAATCCTCTATGGCGAATGACTGGCGCAAAGACCCGGTGCCTTACCCCTCTTTTCTGCTGACAAACAACAACGCCAATATTCGCCGGGTACGCCAGCGCATTGACGATCTGAAAAACCGCAGCGAGTTTGTGGGCTGGACTTTCCCCGGCGGCGAGGCCAAGATCAACGAGGCCGAGAACCGTCTGCAACTGCTTTTCGATGAAAAGCCCCCGGAGGATCAGCGACGGGTGCTAAAGTCCGAGGGCTTCAAGTGGGCTCCCAGCCAGGGCGCGTGGCAGCGGCAGCTCAACCAGAACGCGATCCGGGCGGCGGCCCGTCTGGACTTCCTGCGTCCCGAGGACGGCCAAAGCCCTTACCAGCTCCAGTCCTTTGCCCGGAAAACGGAAAAGGATATGTCACGATAAGGAGGTACAATGGACAAAAATCAAGGCTATGCCATTCTGAAGGCTGTCATGTTGGAAAACGGCAGGGGCTTTGCGCTGGGTGAAAATCCCACCGCTCCGTCCCCCTATGTCACATGGGCCTGTTACGATGACAAAAACGGCCAGCGTCAATATGAGTGGGGGCACTACGGGAACGATCTGACCGCTATGGAAAAGGACTTTGCAGACCGGGTGCAGGACTACCAGCGGCTTTTCAAGGTCAAGATCGTGCAGATCGAGGCCCCCGGCCTTTACAAGTATTACTCCACCCAGCGGCCCGTGGACATCGGCACATTCCCGAAGCCGCCCCATAACGCCCCGGATGAGATCGTCAACTACGATCAGCGCGTCCCTGTGGAGGGCAGTGCATTTCTGGCGTGGGGCCATCTGACCTACACCAAACCGCTGACGGAAAAACAGGCGTCCGACTATGAGCTCCGTCCAGCCCCCAATATTTCCGAGCTGCGGCGGGAAAGCTGCGGCAGGCCCCGGTCGATTGCCCAGCAGATGAAGGAGGCTGCTGCTCTGGCCGAGGCCAACCGGGGCGATCCTGCCCCCAAGAAAAAAGCCCCCGACCGGGGCGACCGATAGGAGGATCAAAATGGAAGAAAGATATAATCCCATGAAAAGTGCGGAGATCGCCGCCGAGCATAACTACAACATGATCGACGGTGTTCTGAACAACCAGCTCCCGGATCTGCTCCCGGAACAGGAAAAGGAACTGGATAAGGTGAAAGAGCCGCCCAACAAGCGCCGCAGCCGGGAGCGCGAGGAGCGATGACAAAAAAGCGCGTCCGCAGTATGCCGATTTATGTATGGGTGCGCCCCGACGAGATGAAGGCTATTCAAGGGCGCATGGCCGAGGCCGGGATCAGCAATCTAAGCGCCTATGTCCGCAAGATGGCCCTCAATGGGTATGTGCTCCATGTTGACCTCTCAGACATCCGGGAACTGGTGTCCTTACAGCGCCGGTGTGCGAATAACCTCAATCAAGTGGCGATCCAAGTCAACACCTACGGGGGCATCTATCCCGAGGAGATTGCCCAGCTTCAGAAGGACTATGCGGCCCTGTGGGAGCCGCTCTCCGATCTGCTCAAAAAACTCTCTGCTGTGACGGCGCTCTGAATGTCCGGGGGATGGCCTCGTGCCGTCCCCCGGTTTTCTCGACTTCGGGACAAAGTGTTCCGAGGTGGGGAAAGCCAAAGGCATCCTTGTTGTCCCACCCGGACGGAGGTATAATTATCATGTAGGAAAAAACTTTCAATTTTCAAGGAGGTATCAAGTTATGCGGATCATTCTGAAAATCGTCGCCGCCCCTTTCATGCTGGCGCTCACACTCATCGTAGCGGTATTGAGTTTTAGTGTTTCTGTTGCGTCTTGGGTAGCTGGCATCCTGTCCCTTGTTTTCGCAGTAGGCGGGTTGTTTGAGCTGTTCATTCAGAGTCATACCCCGTGGGGGATCACCTGGCTGGTGATGGCTTTTCTCCTTTCTCCCTTTGGCCTGCCAGCCGTAGCCGAGTGGCTGATCTGCAAGCTGGACGGGCTCAACTACTCTTTGAAATGCTTTATCACGGACTGATTACTTTGGGACACTTTGTCCCGAAGCAGCGAGGCGGCGGCTATGCGTAGCCGCCGCTTTTCTCTTGGAAAGGGGGAATATCCACGGCCACGACCTACCTAAAGGCTCACCACATCAGCAAGGGGGAAAGCATAGCCCAATCGCTGAAAGACCGTTTTGAATACGGACAGAACCCGGACAAGACCGAGGGCGGAGAGCTGATCTCTTGCTATGAGTGCGACCACATGACCGCCGATGCGGAGTTCCTGCTCTCCAAGGCAAAATACAAAGCCATCACGGGCCGGGAACAGCGGCGGGATGCGGATGTGCTTTGCTATCAGATCCGCCAGTCGTTCAAGCCCGGAGAGATCACCCCCGAGGAGGCAAACCGTGTGGGCTATGAGACAGCCATGCGATGGACGAAGGGCAAACACGCTTTTTTCGTTGCTACCCATACAGACCGCCGCCATATCCACAACCACATTTATTATAATTCAACCGCGCTGGACTGCGCCCACAAATACCGGGATTTTTTCAGATCGGCCAGCGCCCTGCGGCGGCTCTCCGACCGGGTATGCCTTGAAAATGACCTGTCCGTGATTACCAACCCCAAGCTCCACAGTAAGGGGCGGTTCCTCCACTACGGCCAATGGATCGGTGAGCGGCCCCCGTCTGCACAGCAGAGGCTGCGCCTTGCCATAGGGGACGCGCTGGCAAAAAAGCCCGCCGACTTCGAGGCGTTTCTGCGGCTTATGGAGGGGGCCGGGTATGCCGTGAAGCGTGGGCGGGGCGGCGTGATTTCGTTCCTTGTGCCGGGGCAAAAGAAACCCACCCGGCTCCGGGCCTCTACCTTGGGGGACGGCTACGATCCCGAGGACATCCGGGCGGTGATTGCCGGAGAACAGCCCGCCCCGGAGATCCCCGACGAGGCCCCGCCGCCCCAGCGGATCAATCTCATAATCGACATTCAAGAGCGGTTGAGCCAGGGCAAGGGCCCGGCCTATGAACGGTGGGCCAAGGTCTACAACCTCAAACAGATGGCCGCTGCCCTGCAATATCTCCGGGAGCATGAGCTGGGCGACTATGACGCGCTGACCGCCCAAACCTCCGGGGCCGTGGATCGCTTTCATGCGCTGGCCGGGGAGCTGCGGGACACCGAGGCGGCCCTTGCCAAAGCCTCCGAGCTCATGGCGGCTACGGTGGAGTATGCCAAGACCCGCCCCGTGTTCGACGGCTACAAGGCGGCACGGTACAGCAAGAATTATCTTGCCGAGCATGAGGCCGAGCTTGCCAGCTACCGGGCAGCTAAGGCTGCTATGAATGATATTTTGGCCGGGGCTAAGCTCCCCAAGATGGATGCGCTCAAAAAGTCCCGCCGTGAACTGGCTGAAAAGAAAAAAGCCCTTTATGCGGAATACCGCAAGGCCCAGCAGGATATGCGGGAGGCCGTGGCGATCAAGGCAAACATCGATCATCTGCTCGGCGTAACCGGCGGGCGGGAAAATAAGGCACAGGAGCGATAGCGACAGGCCGCAGACAAAAGGCGCCATGCGCCGCCACTTCGGGACACTTTGTCCCGAAGTCTGCCGGGTTTGGGGAGGCTCCCCAACAAGCATTTTTGCAGGCCCCTCGGGGCGCAAAAATAGCGAGTGTCTATACACTCGCCCTGCTTGCCGTTTCGTGCAGCCCCGAAAATGGCGCAAAAAACGGAGGTCACGCTTTTTTACGCTTCCTCCGTTTCTTGGCTGTCTTTGACTGCCCGGATTAGTTTTTCCACAAGCTCCAATTCTTTTTTGTTCATGGAACTGAGCATGATATTGATGCGCTTTTTACAGGCATCGTCTGCGCCCATGTCTGGATAAAAGAACTGATCCACCGATATATCAAACATCGTTACCAACTGATAGAAGATGTTCAGGCTGGGATGTTGGCCGTCGTTTTCGTGGTACATGACGGTACGGGGATCGCGGTCAATGATAAAGGCCAGTTGTTCCTGTGTCATCCCGCTGGCTTCTCTTTTGCGCTTAATCTCGCGCCCTATATCGTGGAAATCAAATTTGCGCTCATCGCGTTCAAATCGCATAGACATCACCCAATGTAATTTTACATTTCAGGCGTTAGTATTTGAACGATTTATGTTTTCATACTACTACATATTTAATTTCATCATATTTCGATGAATTTCAAAATAGCAGTTGACATGAGACTTGATTTGAGTATAATGGAATTTAGATAAACATCAAAATAGAGGCAGGTGAATTAGCGTTGGGACTACATGATACATTGAAAGCTCTTTCCGATCCTGTTCGTCGAGATATTTTGGAACTACTAAAGAGCGGGCGCCTTTCGGCTGGTGATATTGGGAAGCACTTTGATTTGTCAGCGGCTACCATTTCTCATCACTTGAGCCAATTAAAAAAGGCTGGTCTTGTGCTTGAGACAAAATATAAGAACTTCATATTTTATGAACTCAATGTAACCGTCTTTGAAGATGTTTTAATTTGGGTTTCCCAATTTACAGGAGGTAAGGACAATGAAAATTAGTAAACGCATGGTATTGTCATCAATCGTGTGTGTGTTGCCGTTGGTAGTATCCGCGCTATTGTATAGACAATTACCCAATCAAATGCCTATTCATTGGAACAGCGTTGGGGAGGCGAATGGATTTATTGGAAAAAATATCGGAGCATGGGGCATCCCCCTTTTTATGCTTGCCATTCACTTGGTTGTTGCCATTAAAACCGAAAATGACAAATCCAAACAACACCTTTCGGTTATTACAAAGGGGCTTTGTTTTTGGGCCGTTCCGTTGGCTTCGGTCATCTTTGTTCCTCTTTCTCTTTTTAAGGCGGCGGGATATGGACTGAATATTACCAAAATTGTCTTGGCTATTGTCGGGGTACTCTTTATTGTTGCAGGTAATTATCTTCCCAAAAACCAGCCAAACAGTATTGCTGGATATAAATTACCGTGGACAAAAAGCAACCCCGATAACTGGAATAAAACTCATAGATTTGCAGGTGCAATTTGGGTTATTTGTGGGTTTGTATATATAATTATTTCTTTTATACCACTTGATAACGGACTTGCAGGTTTAACCATTCTGGCTACAATAATTGCTTTGCTGGCACCTATCATTTATTCGTATATTGGGGAAAAAGTTGATAGCCAGAATAAAAGCGCATAAAGAGGGGCTTTTAGATGATTGGCATAATATGCGCGTGGTTCAATATCGTAATTTGTGTTGGAGTGCCAACTGCTGTTTTTGCATTTCTTCTAAAAAAATCGAAGCAAAGTCTTAAAATTTTTTTAGTCGGCGGGTGTACTTACTTGATCTCGCAGGTATGCATTAGGCAACCAGTTCTCTCGATTTTGGAAAGTATAGATGCCTACAAGATTTTTGAGATTTCAAACCCGGTTGGATATATGCTTTTCATTTCTATTACCGCAGCACTTATAGAAGAATTTGGTAGGTACATAGCATTTCATTTTGTTACCAGAGATTGCACCGTTAATAATATTCCATTATATTACGGCTTTGGTCATGGTGGAATAGAGGCTTTATCAGTTGGAATAAACAATATCTTTCTTATCCTTTTTTCCTCTGATTATCTTGCCAGCACAGGAGCGAGCGTTGCATTAGCGGGGGTAGAGCGTATCTCTACTCAAATTGCTCAAATTGCATTCTCGTTTATTGTTTTTTACGCTTTTCATAAAAAGAAATATCGGTATTTGATGTTGGCGATTGTTCTTCATACCGTATACGATTTCTCTGTGATACTGCTTAACTATGGGCTCTCTCCATCTGTACTTGAAATGTTACTTTTTGTTGCCTCGATTGTGCTATTACTGTTCACTATGAAATATAAAAAAGGAGTGTTTCAAAATGAAGAAAATTGTTAAAGTCCTATTCTGCCTTGTAGCCATTGTTGCACTTGCGTCTTGCGGGAGCAATAAATTGCCAGAGTGGGCCGACACAGAAGTACTAACAGAAAATGCCCGCGTGCTAATTGATGCCTTGAATGATTTTGATTATGAGGGCGTTGCGAAAATTTACAATAACCCCGCCGTGGATGCGTCGACTTTTGAGGCAAGCGGAAAGACCGTAGAAAGCCTTGGCGCATTTGAGGATTATGGTGATGTTTCATTTGCTTCGGGGAAAACGGATGATGGGAAAGAATTTGTCCGTGTTATCCAGATTGCAAACTATGAAAGCGGTAAATTAACTTATACGGTGAGTTTCTTTGAAGATGGAGCTGTGGCAGGTTTCTTCGTCAAGCAATAAATTCCGCATCAATATTTACGGGAGTCTAATAGCATGAATGAAAATGAATGGGTACGATGCCCGATTTGTGGGAATAAAACCCGAGATCGAATTAGGGTAGATACCATCTTAGTAAATTACCCTTTATATTGCCCGAAGTGTAAGCAAGAAACATTGATAAGCGTAAGACAACTTAAAACAACAGTTATCAAAGAGCCAGACGCACAGACGCAGAGCCGATAACCCGTAGCTGTAAGCACGGATTATCGGCTCTTTCTTTTGTTACAGCATAAACACCCAATCACAAAACCGTTGCTACACAACGATCTTGCGTTTGCGATGTTGCGGCGGTTTGAAACATTATATTTCAAGCCGCCGTTTTCCGCTTTGAAAATTGGAATACGGGGGGCGTGTTAAAGTCGCCCTTTTTTGAGGACACGGCGGTATCCGGGAGGTATCGCCGTGTCCATTTTACTATTCCATAGCCTGCATGATCTCCACCAGCTAAAAAAAGCTCAGTCCCACCTCCGGGCAAGTCTGACCATAAACATGAAATATTTAAGTCTATAAATAGAAATACAATTTCGTGCGTCTGCATGGCTTTGCGCTGTGCAGGCGCTTTTCTTTTCCAATTTGCCAGCTTCGAGACACTTTGTCCCGAGGTTGGTAGGGGCGACCCCGGCTGTCGATCCCCGCCGCCCCTCCGTCCAGATCGCCACTCACCAAAATCTGAACGGAGGAAAATATAATGACTACCATCAATTTGAAAGACTATTACCCTTGGTACTTAACCAACGAATATATCGAGGTTCCCGATGAAGTGGCCGCCGAGCTCCGGGCTGGCAAGCTGGCCGAGGCCGCTCACGCCGAGCGCGTCCGCTACAACAAGGCGTACTATTCCCTCGACTGCGATGACGGGATCGAATACTCCGCCTGTGTGCATGAGCCGTCCCCGCAGGAGCTGCTGGAGCGCATGGATCGCTTCTGCCACCTCTGGAACGCCATCAACTCCCTGCCGGAGATTCAGGGCCGCCGGGTGGATGCCCACCTCATTCTCGGCAAGAGCTATCGGGAGATTGCTCGGGACGAGGGCGTGGACAAAAGCGCTGTCCGCAGTTCCGTCCTGTGCGGGATCGAGGCCATGAAAAAATATTTGAGAAAAAATCTCTAATCAGCATCTCCATTTACCCCCTTTTTTCTGGTGGTATATGAGAGGAGGTTTCTTCTCCACAATGGAATAACGGGCGGCCCCGAGCATAGCGCGGGGAGCCGAGCGGCGGGTGCGCTGTGACTTCCTCCACGGGAACGAGCGAACAACACCAGCGCCGCAAATGGGCCGGGCCAGTCCACGGCCATGATCCGCAGTTGGACAGGCTGGCCGCCTGTTCCTCCGGGCCGCAGTTATCCGTTGTGCGGGAGCGTCGCGCCGAATATCGCTGTCTTATGGCAGGGCAAGAAAATGAGCGCGGCGCTCCCAATTCTATAAAACAGCTTCGAGACAGAGTGTCCCGAGGTGGAGAAAGACGAAGGGCCAGCACTTCCGGGTGCTGGCCCTTCCTGTTTTCCCATGCAACAGGAAACCGCAATTTTCAAAATCACATTTTAAGGAGGGTGCTATATGAAAGTAACTGCCGCGCAACTCGAATCGATGCGCCGCATTGATATTGCCGCCGTAGACAAAGACACACTTGTGGATGTTAGTGGAATGACTTTTGATAACACTCTCCCGAAGGAGCAGCGGGCGGCGAATATGCTGGCCATAATGAAAAATCCCTATTGTTTCCGTTACGGAGACATGGTGATTAAGCTGGAATTTGCCGATGATGGGCCGCCGCTTCAAGAGCTTTTGACCTCTTATTTTCTCCGCATGAAAGCTGGACTGTGATTTTACACAGTCCGGTTTTTGCTTCGAGACAAAGTGTCCCGAGGCTGGGGCTGTCAAAAGCATCCTTGTTGTCCCGCCCGGACAGAGGTATAATATAGGTGTAATGTGATAGGGAAGGAGGACAAATGGCACGAACCAAAAACCGGGGGAACAACACCGCCAATTCCCCTACTTCTTATAAATCGATGCGCTGGCGGCTGGGTAAATATATCCGCCTTTCCAAAGAGGACTTGCTCCGTGGACGGGACGAAAGCAACAGCGTAGTCAACCAGCGGCTTCTGCTGGAACAGTATCACCAAACCCACATGGACGAGTTCTATGAGGGGGACGAAAACGATGTGTATGTTGACGACGGCAAGACCGGGACGGACACAGACCGCGAGGATTTTCAAAGATTGCTGGCCGATATTTACAGCGGGAAAATCAACTGCGTAATTGTCAAAGACCTTTCCCGGCTTTCCCGTAACTATACCGACGCAGGAAATCTGATAGAAAACCTGTTTGTGCGGCTCAACATTCGCTTTATCAGTCTGGCCGAGGGCGTGGACAGCTACCGCAACCCGGATAGTGTTTCCAATATCATTGTGCCGATCACCAATGTTATGAACGATCAATACTGCTATCAGACCTCAAAGAAGATCCGACAGGTATTTGATATGAAACGGCGCAACGGTGAGTTTATCGGCTCCTATGCTCCCTATGGCTACATCAAAGACCCGCAGGACAAACACGCTTTACTGGTAGACCCGGAGGCCGCTGAAATTGTAAAACGCATCTTTTCCATGTTCCTGTCGGGAAAGAACAAGCGAGGCATCACCCTCTACCTCAACGACCACGGCGTTCCTTGTCCCACCGTTTATAAGCAAAGCCAAGGCTTGAAATACAATGCCCCCAATGCCCAGGGAAATCCTATGTGGAGCACAATCACCATTGACACGATTTTGAAAAACCGTGTTTATGTGGGGGATATGGTGCAAGGCCGCCAGCGGGTGAAAAGCTACAAAATCCATATTCAAGAGCGTGTGCCAGAGGAAGAATGGTTTATCGTGGAAAACACCCACGAGGCCATTATAGACCGGGAAACCTTTGACAAAGTGCAGGGGCTGCTGAAGCGGGACACCCGTACAGCACCCAAGCAGAAACAACTCTATCTGTTCAGCGGCTTTCTGAAATGTGCTGACTGCGGCAGGGCTATGTCCCGGATCGCTTCAAAAGGCACTTATGTCTATTATCAATGTGGGACTTACAAGAGCCTTTCAAAAACCGCTTGCACGATGCACTCCATAAAAAATACCCGTCTGGAGGTTGGCGTGTTGTTCGCCATCCAACAGCAGGTACATTTGGCAGTCACCTATTCGGAGCTTGTTTCCCGTATCAATGCCGCTCCCTTGAAAAAGAGCAAGTCTTGCCGTCTGGAAGATATGATAGCAATTAAGGAAAAAGAGCTGTCCAAAATCATGCGCTACAAACAGGCTCTCTATCAAGACTGGAAAGACGGCGAGATTACTCATACCGATTACCGGCACATGAGCGAGGACTACGAACAGCAGGCCGAGTCCATCAATGCCGTTCTCCGCACCCTGCGGGCAGAACGGGATCAGCTTGAAAATGGTATGGACGCGGAAAGTCCGTTTCTGACGGCGTTCCTTAAATATCAGAACATCGAAAAGCTGACACGCGACATACTCATTGAACTTGTAGACCATATCAAGGTTTACGAAGGCGGAAACATCAGCGTAAAATTCAAATATGCCGATGAGTTTCGCCGTATGGCTGAGTATATCGAGCTCAATTCCCAACTGGCTGTGGGCTGATGCCCACAGCAGAACAACGGTTTGTGAGTTTTCCTAATAAATATGGCCCATATGTAGAGAATATCGGAGGCGGGAACGCGCTTTGCCTCCAAGCTTTCGATGGGATAGGCGGCGCCGGGGTGATTGTCAATGGTATCCTTGAAAGTAACCTCCATCCCGGCTGGGATGCGGATGCAGTAGACTCCTTTTTTTGCGGGAACGAGGAGAGGATCTTCAAAATCCTTTTGCCTGCAAAAATCATCCCACAGTTCAGCCAGTGTTGCTTCTCCCATAGCTATCTCTCCGCTTATATACTTAAATCAAATTTGTCGCATACTCGACTATACACATGATGCCCCTCGGCGGTATTCTTGGTGTATTGGAACACGCCCACAAAACGATAAGCGTCTTCACCGCGTTCGTCCTTACTCTTGGCGAAGGTAAGGCGTGGTTTATTCGGGTGCTTTACTTCGCTGGTGCCGCTATCGTTGTATTCAATGATCGTTTTCCCGTCAGCAGACAATTCATTGACCCAGCCGCGAGCCTGCGCCGCCTTTGAGCCGTTGGGCAGTTTGATTGCCAACTTGGGGCACCAAAGCGTCCGATCATCGGTCACGCGGAAAAAGCTGCGCTGAATTTTATAGTTTTTATCTTTGCCAAAGCACTTTTGGCAAATGTCCGCAATCGTATTAAAGGAATAGACATCCTCCACTCGCAGAATACCGCGTTCTTTAATACCGCGCCATTCCTCTTCGGGGTTAAGCCAATGTGGAAGCTGATTGCCCCTTTCCGCTACCTTTTGCTTGATCTCACAGACGATCTCGCGGATGCGGGCGTGAAGCGCATCTGCGTCCAGCGTTGCATCCACACGGCGGATCGTCAATCCGTCTTCGCTGCAGGCGGACAGCGCTGTTTGCAGGTCGATTTCGCGTGCGGCGTCCTTGAGCGTATTGTCCTTGTGATACGCTTCATCGCACTCCACGCCGTAGTTGATCTGCGGAAAATAGAGGTCGATCAACGCATATCCATTTGGGCGGCGGACATATTGCTGCGTTACAGGTTTGACGTTCAGATCATCCAGCCTTGCCCAGATCGCATTGACAACATAGTTTTCCATTTCCTTATCCTTGGTGTGGTGCGAGAACATTCGGTAAAGGTACTCCTGCTTATCCCATTTTTGCTCGTTCTTCTCCATGTCACCCATTCTTTCTGTTTGTATATTGATTTCTTGCAATGCTCTCAATGATCTCCTGCCGCAGCCAAGCGGGCTCTGCCACCTCTATAAAGGAGAGGTATTGCAGTGTCCAAAAGCGCACACCACGCGGCGGGGTGGTCAGTACGGCGGTAAAGGTCTGCTCGTCCCGCTCAAAAACCTGTATGTCCGTACCAAAGCGGTCCAGCACATCGTCCAGCACGGCGCGGTCGCAGTGCAGCACCACCCGCTCCGGCGCGCCTACAAAGGCGTAAACGGCATCTTGCGCCTCTTGCTTCTGCGCCGGCGTTTCGCTGCGGGGCTCGTCCAGTATCCGAATATCCGCCATGCGGTCTATGCGGTACAACCGCGTATGGGGGTCGTGGTCGGGAATGCAGATGAGATAGTAATGCTCGTTGGTGTACACCATCTCATAGGGGCTGAGAGTGTAGGTCGCCGTAGGATGCTGCCGTTTGTCATATCCGTAGTGCAAGTAATCCAAGGTCACTTTCTTCTTGCGTGTAATGGCCTCGTCCAACTGCTCAATATTCCAAAAAACCTGCCGGTTACCGGTCTTGCGCCCCTGCCGGGCGACGGTCAGATGGCGATACTTTTTCCGCTGGTGGACACTGAGCTGCTTTTGCAGTTTTTGGACAAGCTGCTCGGTCTGCCTTGCCGGGATGAACGGGAAAGAATATACCGCATCGGTCAGCAGCAGAACTTCCGACGGCTCCAATTCCCGATCTCGTAAGTAATAGCCCACACCGTTATCCTCGTAAAGGGAGACATCGTAACCGAGCTCGATCAAAAGCGCAACGGCCCCATAAACGGTGCGGCGGTCGATTTTGATGCCATAGAGGGACTGCATCTTTGCAATGATCTCCCGCATGGGCAGAATGTGTTCTGCGTCGGAATACTCCTTTAGAACCTCCAAAAGGCAGATGGCATTGGCTTTTTCCGTCAGCATAATGCAGTCCCTCCATGTTGTTTTACTTCAGTACCGGCCACTTGGCCCAATTAGAGCAGGAAGAACTGCAAAACTTTGTACTGCCCCGATTGGAACCGTTTGGAATTTGGCACTTGGCGCTATTGCTGGTCGGCTCCGAAGAGTTTCCGGAATTCACCAGATTTCGGCTTCCGGTCCAATAGGCGCAAGTGGCACAGACCTTGTTTGTTTTGGAATAATGCATAAAGACATCTCCTCTCATAGTATAGCATCGGTTTCGATGTTTGCATAGATGTTACCATAAGGGGGTGTACAAAAGTCTGTATTGCTGTTCTGTCTATATAGAGATGTTATCTATATCTGAGGTGGCTTCGTTCAGCACGCCATAGACCTCCGCCAAGGCGCGAACATACTGCGGAAAATTGCGCCGCAGCTCACCATCCTCCCCCGGCGGCGGGACCGGTCTCCGCATCATGCGATGAACAGCCCTCCATACCTGAAGCCTGCTGCCGGGATAGGCTTCTCTCAGTTTCTCGACCGCGCGGCTCTTCGCCTTCTCCACGGCGGACTCCTTCATCATGTGATACATCCCGATCTCTTTCAAAGTTGCCTCCGGGTATCCGAACACGCCGCAGGTCTTGCCGAGAATGTCCCTGTCCTTCTTCGGCAGGGTGTCGAACAGCTCCCGGAGAAGCTCGATGCAGACCTTGCGGTACACGGCTCGCTCCGCCGAAACGGAGAGCATCCCCGGCATCAGCCGCTCATAGGGATCGCCGTCATAACTCTCCGGGACAAGATCATGCACACCGAGGAAGTGAGTATTGTAACGAACATACCGGTTGGCGCGAGCCGCGGAGACGTTCAGTTCCTCTGCAATTTCGTCGGTATCTTTCCATGCGATATAATACAGCTGCTGCGCCTGCCGTACACCAGCCATCTCGTCCTTACTCAACACCATGCAGCCAATATTCTGCTCCAGCCAGCGGGTCATGCGCCCCTTCAAATGCGGGTAGAGGTAGGTGGTGAGTGCGGCGCGGTTCTCGTCATATTCTCTGCTCTGAATCCGCGTCAGAAGCTCCAACGCGCCTTCGCCGCAGAGATCGTCCAGAATCGTTTTCGTATACGCGGAACACTGATTCGGATGATGCTGCTCCATTATCAGGCAGTTGAACTCCGCCGCAGCTTCCTTGGCGATGCCGCGGATCAGACCGATATTTTTATGGTACAGCTTTTCCAGCGCAGCATCATCGCCGTCATAATATTGGCGAACCATTTGCTCGTTGGTCATGCTTGCTCACCCGCCTTTTCCTTCGGCGGACGGCCCCTCGGATTGGCCGTTCTGGTGATCCCGCAGTGCTGGTAAACGCGCTCAGAGGAAATACGCTGCTCGAAAGCCTCTACGGAGATATTCGCGTCGCGCAGGGCATCATAGAGCAGATCCCGCACATAGTCCTTGGCTTTTCTTGTGTCCTCCTGTGAGATCGCGCCCCGCTGCATATCCTTTGTGATGCGGGCAAAGGCGGTCACCTTGACTTTGACCTTGGGAATGTCCTTCGCCAGTTCCTTCTGCACCTCCACCGTGCCGAACTGCCGGCAGGTGTAGCCGGGCGCATGGGGACACGCCCCTTCGCAGTACAAAGCATGGACACCGCTCTTGAGCAGAAAATACCGTCCGCAGATGATGCAGCGGCGGATGTTATGCCCACTGTTCAGCGCCAGCATATAATCCGCTTTCATCAGCGCCTGTAAGCTGTCGGTCACATGCTCCCGACAGATAGCGACAGAGCCGTCCGGCAGCGGCCGCGGCACATAGGAAAGCTCGTAGGCATCGTGGGTCGTATAGCAGTCGCCGTTGTTGCGGATGGGATTGACGATGAGCTTTTCCGCAATGCGTTCATCATTGTAGAAGCCGTAGAGTGCTGCGGCATAGTCCTCTGGGCTGTTATGCTTCAGCTTGGACAGACTAAAGCTGATGAAATTCCGAATAGTACCGTTGAAAGCGCGAATGTCGTGAAGATATGTTTCATAACGGCGGATGTACTTTTTGTAATCACGCCATGCGTCCTTGGTAGGACCGATGGCACGAAGCATTTCGTAATAAAAGGCATCGCCTTTTTCTAAAGCTGCTTCGCTCGGATGGAACAGGTCAAGCGGAACATCCTTGACCGTTTCACTGCGCGCGGAGATTTCATTCGCCACGCGCTCAAGTCGTTTCCGTTGTATTTCCTCTGACGGCTTATGCTTCTCTTTTGGAAACAAATCGAACTGCCCCGTGACCTCCCGTATGACAGAGAAGAAAGCGTCCTCGCTCTCGTCCAGCAGCAGGCGGAACACCTGATACCGGCGCAGTACCCCACAGAGTGCCGCCAACTCCTCGTTCAGCTTCCACCAAAGTGCTATGTCCCGCTTCCGCTCATATTCTTCCGCAAGGCCGGTGACCTGCTTCATGCGTTTGCTCATGGGTCGATATTCGTCCGGCGACAGATTCAGCAGATCGGCGGTCAGCATACCGGCAGTGAACTGCTGGCCGTATAGCTCCAGCGTACTGCCATAGGTGTAGAAAACGATGCTGCCCTCCATGTGTGCCCCTCCTGGTAAAATCTGTCCTACATGAATTTTAATCTGTCCATGCTTTTTCTCAGCATAGCATAAATTCCTCCACAATACAAGCAGAGGGAAGAAACCACGCGCCGTCCCGTGGTAACGCCCCTCTGCTTTTTTCGCTCTCGTCGTTCCGATGGGAGCAATATTTTTTAAGGAGGAACAAAAATTGAAAAAAGAAAACAGATTGCTGACCATCGACGGTGAAACGCTGATGAGTCAGCCGCTCACACCGCTGAACTTTGTGGTGGATACGTTGCTGTCCCAGGGCCTGCACATCCTCGCGGGCTCACCCAAGGTGGGTAAGTCCTGGTTGGCGCTGTGGCTGGCCGTCACGGTGGCGAAGGGCGATCCCGTCTGGGGCATGGGCGTGAAGCAGGGCACTACGCTCTACCTCTGCTTGGAGGACTCCACCCTCCGCATCCAGAACCGCCTGTTCGAGATCACGGAGGACGCTCCCGCCAGCGTCCACTTCACCACCAACAGCGACACCCTCGGCAAGGGTCTGGAGGAACAGCTCTGTGCGTTCCTCTCTGAGCACCCCGACACGGTGCTGGTCATCATCGATACGCTGCAAATGATCCGCGGCGCCGGTTATGACAACACCTACGCAAATGACTACCGTGACCTCTCCGTGCTGAAGCACATTGCGGACACTCATGGCATCGCCATTCTGTTGATCCACCATCTGCGAAAGGAGCTTGCCGACGATGTGTTCAGCCGCATCTCCGGTACGACGGCCATCAGCGGCGCGGTGGATTCCAGCTTTACGCTGGTGGAGGACAAGCGCGGCAGCGGCAAGGCAAAGCTCTCCTGCATCGGGCGCGACATCGAGTATCGGGAGCTGACGCTGGAACGCAACGCGGAAAATGTGTGGGAGCTGGTGTCGGACAGCCGGACGCAGCCGGAGC
>ENA-OWPN01000887-OWPN01000887.1-human-gut-metagenome-genome-assembly--contig:-NODE-887-length-33218-cov-19.419142_pt1 | contig 33218 bp, 25 predicted proteins | sample MGYA00248266_ERZ651850 | MGnify/ENA primary metagenome ERZ651850 (study PRJEB26924, sample SAMEA4378296) | human gut metagenome | biome: human gut; feature: human-associated habitat; material: faeces... | reverse complement strand
AGATTCTTCACTGCGTTCAGAATGACAGAATGATAGGACTTTTACATTTTGACACAACCCCATTTACTAAGTTAATATCTTGTTTCTTATGAAGTTAACTTATTATTTCTTACAAAGTTAACTTCGTGTTGTCTATAAAGTTAACTTCTTGCAGTTACGATATTAACTTCCTGAAAAGGTCTTGTTTTTAGTTTCTGAATACCAATCCGTCTTTCGTTGTATCGGCATCCACTGTGATTGGCTTGCTACGGTCTACTTCTTGGGCTAATAGCTTCTTTGATAAATCGTTCAGTAAGTAGTGCTGGATGGCACGCTTTACAGGACGGGCGCCAAACTCAGGGTCGTACCCTGCATTGGCAAGGAAGTCTATGGCAGCATCGGTCAATACCAGTTCCACTCCATTTCCGTACAACATCTTTTGTACGCTTTTGATTTGGAGTACAACAATCTGTTTGATTTCCTTTTCCGTCAGTGGCAAGAACATGATTGTTTCATCGATACGGTTCAGGAATTCCGGACGGATTGTTTTTTTCAGCATATTCATTACTTCTTTCTTGGTTTCTTCTACAATCTCCTCCTTGTTGGAACTGTTTAGTTTTTCCATTTGGCTTTGAATGTATCCGCTACCCATATTGGAAGTCATAATGATAATGGTATTCTTGAAGTTTACGGTACGGCCTTTATTATCTGTCAAACGTCCGTCGTCCAAAACTTGCAGTAAGATGTTGAATACATCCGGATGTGCCTTTTCTATTTCATCGAACAGTACGACTGAGTACGGCTTCCGGCGTACGGCTTCCGTCAACTGGCCACCCTCATCATAGCCTACGTATCCCGGAGGGGCTCCGACCAAGCGGGAAACACTGTGTTTCTCTTGGTATTCGCTCATGTCGATACGTGTCATCATCGTTTCGTCATCAAACAGATATTCGGCGAGCGCTTTGGCAAGTTCTGTTTTACCCACACCGGTAGTACCGAGGAAGAGGAACGAACCGATAGGGCGTTTCGGGTCTTGCAATCCTGCACGGCTCCGGCGTACGGCATCAGCAACGGCTTCGATGGCTTCATCCTGACCGATTACGCGTTGGTGCAGTTCGTCTTCCAGATGCAGCAACTTATCCTTTTCGCTTTGCAGCATCTTGCTTACCGGTATACCCGTCCAGCGAGAAACTACATCAGCAATGTCTTCGGCATCGACTTCTTCTTTAATCATTGCGCTGTCACCTTGCATTTCGTGCAGTTTTTGCTGGGTTTCTTCAATCTCCTGATTCAGCGCCTGGAGTTTGCCATAGCGTATTTCGGCAACCTTTCCGTAGTCACCTTCACGTTCCGCTTTATCGGCTTCAAACTTCAAGTTCTCTATTTCGACCTTGTTTTGCTGAATCTTGTTCACCAGCGTCTTTTCGCTTTGCCACTTTGCTTTATAAGACTTTTCCTGTTCTTTCAGTTCGGCAAGTTCTTTACCGATTTGTTCCAGTTTGGGACGGTCGTTTTCGCGTTTTATGGCTTCACGCTCAATCTCCAACTGCTTGATTTTACGTGAAATCTCGTCCAATTCTTCCGGTACGGAGTCCACTTCCATACGGAGTTTGGCTGCGGCTTCGTCCATCAAGTCGATAGCCTTGTCCGGCAGGAAACGGTCGGTGATGTAGCGGTTGCTCAGCTCTACGGCGGCAATGATGGCATCGTCTTTAATCCGTACGTGGTGATGATTTTCGTAACGTTCCTTCAAACCGCGAAGAATGGAAATGGTGCTTAACGTATCCGGTTCATTCACCATGACTATTTGGAAACGACGTTCCAGAGCTTTGTCCTTTTCAAAGTACTTTTGATACTCGTCGAGGGTGGTAGCCCCGATACTTCTCAGCTCACCACGTGCCAAGGCGGGTTTCAGGATGTTGGCGGCATCCATGGCGCCTTCACCCTTACCGGCTCCTACCAACGTGTGAATCTCGTCGATAAACAAAATGATGTCTCCTTCCGACTTCTTCACTTCGTTGATAACGGCTTTCAGACGTTCTTCAAATTCACCCTTGTATTTGGCTCCTGCAACCAATGCACCCATATCCAAGGAGTAAACCTGTTTGTTTTTCAGGTTCTCAGGAACGTCACCTCGCAATATACGATGGGCAAGACCTTCTACGATGGCTGTTTTACCTGTACCCGGCTCACCTATTAATATAGGGTTGTTTTTTGTACGGCGGCTCAGAATCTGCAGTACCCGGCGGATTTCTTCGTCACGTCCGATGACAGGGTCCAATTTGCCGCTTCGGGCTGCTTCATTCAGGTTGATAGCGTACTTTTCCAATGACTGATAAGTGTCTTCACTGGATTGTGAGGTCACCTTTTCGCCTTTTCGTAATTCATTGATAGCGTTGCGCAATTCTTTCTCCGTCATTCCGGCATCTTTCAAGATGGTGGAGGCAGTGCTTTTTACGTTTAACAAAGCCAACAGAATCGGTTCCAATGAAACGAATTCATCTCCCATTTCTTTGGAGTACTGGGTGGCCTTCTGAAAAATTTCATTCGTTTCACGACTCAGATAAGGCTCACCGCCTGATACTTTCGGCAATGAATCAATCTGCTTGTCTAGCACAAGTGCGATTTGCTGCCCGTTCATACCCAGCTTTTGGAAAATGAAGTTGGTAACGTTTTCGCCCACCTTCATCACGCTTTGAAGCAAGTGTACGGGTTCAATGGCTTGTTGCCCCCGTGCTTGCGTCAGGTTCACGGCTTCTTGTACGGCTTCCTGCGCTTTGATGGTAAAATTGTTAAAGTTCATATCTTGTTCTCCTTTCTATTTTTATCAGATTCATAACACTTCAAAGGGCGCAAAAGATTTGCCAGCGGCAGAAATGAGACAAAATTTCAGTTAATAGAAGAGAATGAATGTCAAAATGGCTGATTTGCGACAAATCGTTTTTATCTGCAAAACTTTTTGTACCTTTACCCCCTCAATTAATATATAATTATGGAAAATACCCAAATAAAACTTTCCGAGACGGTAATGGTGATAGACGTTGCCTACTTGAATTTTGTTATCAATGATTTAAAGAAGTATTTTGAACCGTTGCTGGGACGTTCTTTACAGACAGTAGACTTGGGACTTTTTACTATGTATTTGGCAATGGATGCCGGAATGAAAGAGGGGGAGAATAATGTACAGATACTTTTGGTGTATGATGAACAATCCGGAAAGTTGGAACACTGCCTGCCTTCCGATTTGAAGAGTGAACTGGATGGGGTGGCTTTCAAAGGGCCTTTGGGGGAGTTTAGTTTTATGGCTGTACCTTCGGAGGGCTTTGTGTCCCGTGGAGAATTGTATCTTGATTTGCTACATATAGTCCTGAACTCAGCCGATGTGAAGAAATTGATTGTTGTACCTTTTAGCGAAGAATATGGTGAGGAAGTTGAAGAGGTGCTGAAAGAGTCTGTTGCGGAAAATGCCGGCAAGCCGGGAGATGCGAAGGAATTTATTTATTTCCGTATGGAAGAACCGGCTGTACCTGCTGTTTGTCATTGGGAGATGTTGGGTTATCCGTTGATGTCGGCATTAGGTATCAGGAGCGAAGATTTGCAGGATAATTAATCGTTTTAATTCATTATGCCGTGAGTGATTTTCGTTTAAAAGTGTTCCAGGCTGTTGCGAAGAACCTGAGTTTTACGAAAGCTTCGCAAGAGTTGTTTGTCAGCCAGCCTGCCATTACCAAGCATATACAAGAGTTGGAAGCCGCTTATCAGACGCGTCTGTTCGACCGTCAGGGGAGTAGGATTTCATTGACGGAATCCGGTAAATTGCTTTTGGAGCATTGCGAGCGGATTTTGGAAGATTATAAACGACTGGAGTACGAAATGCACTTGTTGCACAATGAGTACACCGGTGGTTTGAAGTTGGGTGCCAGTACCACTATTGCCCAATATGTACTGCCGCCTTTGCTTGCCAGTTTCATAGGCAAATTTCCACAAGTTAATTTGTCGTTGTTGAATGGTAATTCCAGAGAGATAGAAGCCGCTCTGCAAGAGCATCGTATTGATTTGGGGTTTGTGGAAGGAGTATTTCGTTTACCTAATATAAAATATACCACTTTTCTGGAAGATGAATTGGTAGCGGTGGTTCGTACAGGCAGCAAACTTGCCGTAGGGGAGGAGATAACCCCGGAAGAACTGTTGCACCTGCCTTTGGTGCTTCGTGAAAGAGGTTCGGGTACATTGGATGTTTTTGAACGTGCCTTGCAGCAACATAATATAAAGTTATCCTCTTTGCAGGTTCTGATGTATTTGGGGAGTACGGAGAGTATCAAACTGTTTTTGGAACATACGGATTGTTTAGGTATTGTTTCCGTTCGTTCTATTACGCGTGAATTATATTCAGGACAGTTGCGTGTTGTTGAAATAAAGGGAATGCCTATGTTGCGTGATTTCAGTTTTGCACAGCCTCAGGGGCAAGAAAGCGGTTTGGCCCAAGTATTCATGCAGTTTGCCATACATAATAACAATAAGTTATAGTGCATAAGCAGAAACGATTGGCGTGATTGGGAAAAGAAGCCTACCTTTGCGCCCGAAAACAAATTAATAAAAATAAAAAGGTATGGCTTCAACTCAAGCATCTGCGAAAAGCATTAATATGTCTTTCTTACAGAACAACAACAAAATTATTTACGTTTCCCTTCTTGTTATTCTTTCTTTCTTCCTATTTCTCGATTATATTCCGGGAATGCACGTTTATTCTGCATGGGTCACTCCTCCGGTAGCTTTATTCCTCGGATTGGCGTTTGCGTTGCTGTGTGGGCAGGCTCATCCTAAGTTTAATAAAAAGACTTCTAAATACCTGTTGCAATACTCGGTAGTAGGTCTGGGGTTTGGTATGAATTTGCAGGCCTCGCTTGCTTCCGGCAAGGAAGGTATGGAGTTTACGATTATCTCCGTGGTGGGCACATTGCTCATCGGTTGGGTTATCGGTCGTAAGTTTCTTAAAGTAGACCGCGACACTTCTTATTTGATTAGTTCCGGTACGGCTATTTGCGGTGGCAGTGCTATTGCGGCGGTAGGTCCTGTTTTGAAGGCGAAAGATAGTGAAATGTCTGTGGCATTGGGTACAATCTTCATTTTGAATGCGATAGCTTTGTTTATATTTCCTATGATTGGCCATGCGTTGAACATGAGCCAGCATGAGTTTGGTACGTGGGCTGCCATTGCTATCCACGACACCAGCTCGGTAGTGGGTGCAGGAGCCGCCTATGGTGAAGAAGCGTTGAAAGTTGCCACTACTATTAAACTGACACGCGCCCTTTGGATTATTCCGTTGGCAATTGCTACTTCATTTATTTTCAAAAGCAAAGGGCAGAAGATTAGTATTCCTTGGTTCATCTTCTTTTTTGTTTTGGCAATGATTGTCAACACCTACGTGCTGAGCCTTTCAGAAACCGGTGCTTTGATTGGTGCGGGAATCAACAGTATTGCTCGTAAGACCTTGACAATAACTCTGTTCTTTATCGGAGCTTCCTTGTCACGTGACGTTTTGAAAGCTGTAGGAGTCAAGCCGCTTGTACAAGGTATACTGCTGTGGGTGGTTATCAGTTTCAGTACGTTGGCTTATATCTATTGGTTCTGATATAAAGCTGTTATGGTTTGAGGGGACAGGATGGCATATTCTTTCCGTATCCCCTGAATCTCTTCATTGGTTGCATATACAAATACACATCTCGCTATTATCGGGGTGTGTATTTCTTTTATGTGCCCCGCCCAACTTCGCCGAACTGAATCAGATGGAACGTAGGTGATAAACCCTTGTCGTTCCAGTTTCTTTTTGGTATTCAGCTCGGCGTGCGGACCGGTCAGTACGATATACCACATATGCGGTTTATCTAATTGACTGATAATATATTGAAAAGTCATAGTTAGTTAGCTTGTGTTACTGTGAAATTGAAAGTGTGGAAGAATTGCGGCTTGTTTCCGATAGTTATCGGGAGAACGATGCTGACGGAAGTTTTTTCTCCTTTTCTAATATTTCTTTTATTGTATATTTTATTGATGCCTTTTTCTGTAATCAAATTGGATGCAGTAATGGTCCGGTTTATTTCATGATTGTCTTTAATGATTTCCATCGGAACTTTATCGGTTGTAAAGGGGGAGAGGCTGACGCTTGATGCTCTTCCATTGATAATGAAGTTGGCTTTTTCCCAGTTCAACTGTACTACTTCATTGCTATTGTTCCTGACTACAAGTTTCCATGCACTACTGCTCGGTATAAAACGGTAAAGCACATTATTTTTGATATGTTCTAATTTTCCTTGATGATTTTCATGCGATCTGAATGTAATGCGGCAGTTTTCATTGTCAATATATTGTGCATGAGATAAGGTAGGAAACAAAAGTGAAAATATAATGATGAGATGGTGTTCCCGTTTATATTTTTTATAGTCAAAGTAAGTCCATATAAGGATAGTCAGTATACAGATAGGAATTGCAATGAGAATATAACCTGTTAATGTCATAACATTATATGTATTATCTTTTTATTAATATGAATACGTGGCAAAAATATCATAAATTAATTGATAAAACAAATAAATTATGAATTAAATCAAACAAATAATCAGATAAATTATTATTCAAGTAGTTTTAGTATGGCTAATTAATTCGTACCTTCATAGAAATGGAAAAGAGTAATATATATATTGGCGAGATTATCAGGAATGTCATGGCTGATAATCAGGTTACTAAGGCTGAACTCGCAAGGAGACTGGGTGTTAGGCCTCAAAGTGTCGATTATATGTTGACACGGAAAAGTATTGATACTGATACTTTGTATAATGTTTCGCGAGCACTGAATTATGATTTTGCCATGCTATACTCTTTACGTGAAGGGCAGACAAATTGTGATATGAAAGAAGCCGCATATAATGTGGCTACAGCTAAGATATTGGTGGAGTTGGAATTAAAGCCGGAAGATTTAGCAAGGCTGAATCTGAAAAAAAGAATTACCGATGTGCTGAAATAATCCATAGCTTTCCAATCCGGTAGCTATTGTTTCTGATACAGAGCTTTGATGGTTTGAAACGGCAGGACGGTATATTCCCTTTGTACTTTTTGAATATCATTATTGGTTGCATATACAAATACACATCTCGCTACTGCCGGGATGTGTATTTCTTTTATACGTCCGGCCCAATGCCGCCGCACTGAATTCAATGGAACGTAGGTGATAAGACCTTGTTGTTCCAACTTCTGTTTGATAGTCAGTTCGCCATGCGGTCCGGTTAGTACGACATACCAGGCATGTGGTTTATCCAAGTGGTCGATGATATATTGTGAAGTCATAGTTAGTCAACGTGTGTTACTATAAAGTTGAATATATGAAAGAATTGGGGCTTATTACCTATGCCTACCGGAAGAATGATATTGACAGAGGTCCTTCCGCCTTTTCTTAAATTCAGCTTATTATATATTTTATTGACTTTCTTCTCTACAATCAGATTGGATGCGGTAACGGTTCGGGCTATTTCAGAATTATTTTTAATAATGTCTGTAGGAGTCTCATCGGTTGTGAAAGGATGGAAACTGACGCCGGATGCTCTCCCGTTGATGATGAAACTGGCTTTTTCCCAATTTACCCGTATATCTTCATCCGCGTTGTTCTTGATGATTATTTGCCACGCATCATCGGCCGGAACGAATTGAAAAATCATATTGTCTTTGGTGTGTTCCAATTTTCCCGGCTGATTTTCGTATGAAGTAAATGAGATGTTGCAGTGCTCGTTGTCCGTGTACTGCGCATACGACAGAAACGGATAGAAAAGAAATAGCAGAAGAATACAGGAATTCTTTTTCTTGTATTTCCTAAAATCCAAATAAGTCCATAAAGCGATAGCCAACAGGCATACCGGGATTGCGATAAGAATGTAAACAATCAATGTCATACTATTGCGATATAATGATTTGTTTGAATGTGTAGCAAAAATATTATAAAATACTTGATAAAACAAAAATCTCATAAATAATTTAGACAAACGTGCTGCAGATTTATGTAAATGTATGATTTTTGCCTATTCATGAACTATTCTTTCCAACCCCTTTTTTCTATTTCGGTTACTTTTGTCATATTAAAATATGAATAACCTGAAATAATAATCTTATGAGGAACAAGAACATTAGACACCTGTTTCTGTGGTGTATTTGCTGTTTGTTATTTCCGTTACATTCTTGTAATGATGTAGATGATTTGCAGGCTCAGGCAAATCTTCTGAAAGAACGTGTCGCCACACTTGAAAAGGCGGTTGAGCACATAAATGAATCCGTAAACGGTTTACAGTATTTATTGTCGGGTACATCGGTAGTAGGAGTTACGGCTATTGATAAAGGATATAAACTGGAACTTGCCGACGGGCAGTCGTTTAATATTGTAACCGGTGAGAATGTGGACGGATTACTTCCATTAATTAAAATCAGTGATGAAGGTTACTGGATGTATAGTGTGGACGGAACCAATTATACCCCTATGACTGACGGAAGTGGCAAGCCGTTGAGCGTTTATCCTGTCAATGAGGATGGCGGTCGTATCGTATCGCCTCAGATGCGGGTTTCGTCCGACGGGTACTGGCAGGTGAGTTATGACGGTGGAGTGAACTATGAATTTTTGATAAATGGAGGTAATAAAGTGTCTGCTTTTGCTGATATTAAATTGGGTGAAAGTTCCATTTTTAGCAATATCGTATATAATAAGGATAAATCGGAAATTATACTTACGATGAAAGCGGACGGACAGCAATATACATTTTCTGTTATTGATAACTTTTTCTTGAAAGTGATTGGTGCAGAGAGTGAACAAGTGTTTTTCTTGTCTGAAACACGTAAGTATATGGTAGAGCAGAGCGAAGTGCAAGAAGTTGCCATACAGGCTCCCGAAGGTTGGAAGGTAGCTTTGAGTGAGACGGAACTTTCTATCGTTTCTCCTGACGTGACGGATGTAGAGAAGCAGGATAAGATAAACATTATTATAACTTCTCCTAAAAATTATATTCGTGTAGTCACTGTTCAAACAAAGCTTTTGACTACAAAATACACTGCGGGTACAAGTTTGGCGTGGGAAAACTATATCGGTAAGACTGCCGACAATGTTTTGCTTGATTTTTCTTTTGCCGGATATAAGCATGGAGAGGTTGCTCCTCCTGATGTATATACATTAGGATATAAGGTCTATAATATAATGTCTTATGGGGCTGTTCCCAATGACGGTAAGTCCGACCGTGCTGCTTTCATCAAGTTGCTGGAAGCTATGGGAGCTACACGTGGAAAGGATGCAGATGCTATCCGTTATCAGATGAACAAAGCTAACGCTATTATTTATTTTCCCGAGGGTGAGTTTATCCTTCAGGGCGAAGGTGAAAACAATATGCCGTTCCGTTTGACGATGAACAACCTTGTCATAAAAGGTGCAGGTCGTGACAAGACTACTATTAAAATGGATGCGGAGAATAAACCTGTCCGACCCAATGAGATGTGGAGTGCTCCCGTGATGCTGGAGTTGAAACACAATAGTGGATTATCGGTTTTGACAGATGTCACCGGTGATGCGGAAAAAGGTTCTTTTACGGTTGAAGTGGCGTCTACAACAGGTATCGAGAAAGGTGCCTGGGTTTGTTTGTCGTTGGTGAATAATAATAAGGATTTGATTGCAGAGGAACTTGCTCCTCACTCTGTTACGGCAGACATGACTAATCTTACCGAAAAGGGTGTACAAATCTATGATTACCATCAGGTAAAGTCTGTCAGTGGTAATAAAGTAACTTTTGTAGAGCCTTTGATGCACGCAGTAGAAAAGAAGTGGGGTTGGAAAATACAGAATTATCCTCATTATGAGAATATCGGTGTGGAAGACTTGACTTTTGAGGGTAAGGCTAAAGATGATTTTGCCCATCATGCCAGTGCTGCAGATGATGGAGCATATAAGATTATAGACTTTATTCGCCTTACCAACTCTTGGATGCGCAGAGTGAATTTCATTAGCGTCAGTGAAGCTTCTTCCATAGTCAATAGTGCGAATGTCTCTGTTTATGATGTGCATATCGGTGGCAACCGCGGACACTCGGCTATCCGTTCGCAAGCTTCATCCCGTGTGTTTATCGGTAAGGTTGTGGATGAAAGTGACGGTTATAAGGCAACTAATAGCAGCGGAAGTATTGATAGAAATCAATTCATAGCCGGTGCGGGACAGTATCATGCTTGTGGTGTGTCCAAGCAAAGTATCGGCGCTGTTATTTGGAATGTGCACTGGGGTAAGGACGGATGTTTTGAGTCGCACGCTACCCAGCCTCGTGCTACTTTGATAGACCAATGCACAGGTGGTTTTATGCCATGGCGCGAAGGTGGAGACAGTAATCAGTTGCCCAACCACTTGGATGACCTCATTATTTGGAATATGGAAGCTACTGTAGTGGCATACGACGGAAATTGGGGCAATAAGTTTATCTGGTGGGATAATAACAATACTTGGTGGAAGAATTTGCCACCCGTCATTGTCGGTTTCCATGGAAGCTCAATTACGTTTGACGAATCAAAAGAACAGATAAAATATATTGAAAGCAACGGTTCGGCTGTTACACCTTATTCACTTTACGAGGCGCAGTTGCGTGAGCGTTTAGGTTACGTGCCGGCTTGGTTGAATTCACTGAAATAATAACTTTAAAACTCAATACAATTATGAAGAAGATGTGGTATTATACATTGATGTTGTTTGCTTTGTGCTTCACAGCTTGCGAAGATACGGATAAACTGGAGGCGGACATCAACTCTTTGAATGATCGCGTAGAGGCATTGGAAAATAAAGTGGAAATGCTGAATGGAAATATTAAGGCTTTGAATATCTTGTGCCAAGACGGTATGATTATATCCAAAGTGGAGCATGATGCTGAAAATGGAGTTTACACACTGTCTTTGAGCGACGGCACTACATTGAAGTTGGCGGAGAGAGTGGATGGTTTCGCTTCTGTTCCGTTGGTTACTATCAATGAAAACGGGAATTGGGCGGTAAGTTATGACGATGGAGCCAGTTTTGTGGAGATTAAGAAAGGAGATGCTCCGGTTTATGCTATCGGTAAAGATGGCATTACTCCTGAATTCCGTGTAGGTACAGAGGATTTTTGGGAAATTTCACTGGATGGTGGCAATAACTATGTACGGGTTTTAGATGAAAACGGCAACCCGGTGAAAGCTGTGTATGACCCTGCAACCAATCCGAACCAGCAGTTTACAGGGGTTGTTCAGAAGACCGATTATTTGGAAATAACGCTTAGTAGTGACAATACGGTGAAGGTTCCTATCGTCCCTGGTTTCTTCTGCTATTTTGATAGAGCCATTACGGGTGAACAAAATATAAATCCGGGTGGAACTAAAACATTTAATGTGCATATTAATGGAGCTGAAAGTACGGTTATTACTGCTCCTATGGGATGGAAAGCAACGTTGGCAGAGGCAGATGCAATCACTCATGTAGCTGTATTGACGGTGATTGCTCCGAAAGGTAAGCCGGCTACTCGTGCAATAGCTGATAATACAAGGGATATTTCTATCCTTGCGATGAAAGGAGGGTTGGCTACGCTTACTAAGATTCAGGTGAACCCGATTGAGGTAGAAACCGGGGGAGGGGATGAACCGACACCACCAGCAGAATTGTTTATTCCGACATTGTCAGAAAGTACAACTATTTTGGATTTTGTAAATAAAGACCCTCAGATTGAGCCATCGACAGATGATTTTTGGTTTGTAAGAAGGTCTACAGGTACTGATATGGGTGTTTCTGTAGTTGATGATGTGTATCAGGGAAATGCAATAAAGTCCCTTAAGATTATTTCAGGCTCTGATTTTGGTTGGTTTAAAATGGCAGCAGGTTTTTTCAAGAAAACTACAAATTGTAACATTTCAAATAAATATAAACTTTCTTTAAAAGTAAAGGGTACGACTGGGAAAAAATTGCAGTTTGTTATTAGGAATGCAGGTGGAACTGCAAGTTTTCTTCTGTGTGATAAAGATGGTAATCCACTTTCTCCTAAGGTAGTAACAACTTACCAGGTTTCTACAGATGATTGGGAAGAGGCGAGTGCAATTTTTGATTTTAGTAAAAAACGGGATGGTAGTGCAGCTAATTCAGAAGGTGGAACTATTAACCCAACAACTGTAGATGATATCCAATCATTGGAAATACGTATTTATTCTGCCACAGCGAATACAACATTCTTTGTTACTGATTTGAAATTTGAAGAATACGTTCCTGTTGCACAATAATCTCGTAGATTTTAGTATCTTTGTTTACAACCATTTAGTATAAACATATACGCTTGATATCTTATACAATCTGTCATTCAGAGCGCAGCGAAGAATCTCTTCCCTATGTGCATATAAAAGAGAATAGATTCTTCGCTGCGCTCTGAATGACAGATAATCAATGGTACAAACTAATTTTAACCATTTATCATATGAAACATCTCCTACTATCCCTCGCCTTCCTCTGCGCGCTCCCTTTGAGTGCGCAGCAGGTTATCGGTTTTGAGGAGCAGGTTCCGGCGGGCTTCACTTCTCCCGACAAGAAATCCCTGTCCTTGTCAAACCGTTACTATAAAGAAGGCAAGAAGAGTCTTGAATGGGATTTCCGTCCCGGTTCAGTAATGAATGTTGCGTTAGACGCCCCGTTGGCGTTGAACAACAAGACAGAGAACACGCATGGCATCACGCTGTGGATATATAATGAAAAGTCACAGCCCGATTCGTTGCGTTTTGAGTTTCTCAATGCAGAGGGTAAGGTGTTCTATTGGTTCACCTACCGGTTGCAATCGCCCGGGTGGCGTGCCTGCTGGATTGGCTTCAAGAGTATGCGCGGTGATAAGGCAGACAAGACGATAGCCTCTTACCGGGTAGTGGCTCCCGACCGTAAAGGCCGTGTATTCTTTGACCGTTGGAAGTTCCCCGAAAAGGCGATGAACCTGCGTACCACCCCCGATATGCAGATAGACTACAACAGCCTTGCCGTGGGGCGCGACCTTTGGCACTGGTGCCGTGTGTGGGAATGGGAACAGTATGAATACGACATTCCCCGTCCTGCCAAACTCACGGAGAAACAGCGTCAGGAACTCAAGATGATAGAAGACCGTTTGAGCGATGCCCTGACACCGCCTGCCGCTTCAACCGTGGCAGCCGCAGTGAAGAAAGCTACGGCAACCTACACTAAAGCCGACATCTATCCGTCGGGTTCGGGCTTTACCGGTGCGCCCCTGCTTGCTCCGGACGAGTTGCATCGTGATAAAGGCGAACTATCATGGAACGACCTCGAAGCCATGCTTACCGGATTTGCCTACGACGCCTATTGCAACAAATCCTATGAAGCCGAGGGCAACTACTTCGCCGTATGGGACTATGCCATAGACCAAGGCTTTGCCTATGGCAGCGGCATGGGTACTAACCACCACTACGGCTACCAGATACGTAAGATATATACCACGGCTTGGCTGATGCGTAAAGCCATTCTGAAATCTTCACGTCGAGATGACATCCTCAAGACACTGCTCTTCTGGTCTGCCTTGCAGGAAACGAGACGCCCTTGCGCAGAGATACGCGATGAGATGCTCGACTCTTGGAATACCCTGTTGCAACCCAAGCTGATAGCTGCCATGATGATTCCCGACGAATGTGAGCGTGCGCAGGCATTGCAAGGCTTATCCCGTTGGGTATCCGGTTCGGTCAACTGTACGCCGGGTACGATTGGCGGTATCAAAGTAGACGGCACAACCTTCCATCATGGCGGTTTCTACCCCGCCTATACCACCGGCGCACTCGCTACGGTGGGCGATTATGTGGCTATGACCAGCGGAACGGAATTTGTTCCTTCGCTCGAAGCCCGCCGCCTTTTGGCAAGTGCATTCACTGCCATGCGCAATTACTCCAACCTCATAGAGTGGAGCACCGGACTTGGCGGACGTCATCCTTTTGGTGGCAAAATGGGTGGGGCGGACATCAAAGCATTCGCACAACTGGCGCTCTCCGGCGACTTGTCCGGACAGGGCGGTGACTTCGACCGCTTGCTGGCTGCCGACTATCTTCGCCTGATGAACGGCAAGAACAGTCCCGAAGCCCGTCTCTTTAAGGAGAAAGGTGTTCAGCCTGCCGAGGCTCCGCAAGGTTTCTTCGTCTACAATTATGGCGCTGCCGGCATTCACCGCCGTGACAACTGGATGGTGACGCTCAAAACATTCAACAGCAATGTATGGGGTTCGGAGATTTATGCAAAGGACAACCGCTACGGACGTTACCAAAGCTACGGCTCTGTCCAGATAATGGGCTATCCCTCACGCAAGGCGAGCGGATATGTGGAAGAGGGCTGGGACTGGAACCGCCTGCCGGGCACGACCACCATCCATCTGCCTTTGGAACTGCTGGACAACCCGCGTGCCGGTACTTTAATGGCGCGTTCCACCGAGAATTTTGCCGGAACTTCCTCACTGGAAGGCCGCAACGGTATGCTTGCCATGAAGCTGAAAGAGGCCGATTACAAGAATTTCACTCCCGACTTTGTAGCGCGCAAGTCCGCTTTCTGTTTCGACAACCGTATAGTCTGTCTGGGAACGGGTATCAGCAACAGCAATGCGCAGTACCCCACGGAGACTACTATTTTCCAAAGCGAGTATCGTCCGGGCAAGGCTGCCATCTCCATGATGGGCAAGGAGATAGACAAACCTGCATTCGGCGCAAAGCTGGCGGGTAATCCCAACTGCTGGTTGCGCGACGGATACGGCAATCATTATCTGGTTTTGGAAGGCCTTGTACGTGTGCAGATAGCCGAGCAGCAGAGTGCCAAAGATACGGATAAATCTCCTACGAAGGGTACATTTGCCAGTGCGTACATTGTGCATGGTCTGGCTCCCAAAGACGCTACTTATGCTTACAGCGTTCTTATCCGGCCCACTGCCGAAGAACTTGCCGCAGCGCAGAAAGATCCGGGTTATTCCATTCTTCGCCGCGACCGGCAGGCACACATTGTTTTCGACCGCGCTTCGGGTGTGACGGGCTATGCGGCTTTCGAGGCGGTCAGCTTGCCGGAGGATGAAGTGGTGGCGGATATCGCTCCCGAAACGATGGTGATGCGCCGTACGGCAGAGGACGGGATGCTGATAGTCAGCGTCTGCGACCCCGACCTGCATATCAAGGAAAAGACCTACACTACGCCCGAACCCAGTGCCCCGTCTCTCAAGACTTTGCACTTGAAAGGCAATTGGAGTTTGGCAGCGCCCAACGAAAAAGTAAAAGTCCGCTCTACAGGAGATGTTACGGAAGTTACCGTCACCTGCCAACACGGACAGCCGGTAGAGTTCCGGTTGAAGAAATAACTGGTTTTCTTTAGGTATTCCTTGCCCCTTTCGCGGTTCTTGTTTCTTCGCTCACGAGGAACGGGATGCGGAAGGGGCTCTTTTTTGCACTATACTTTTCAAACTGACGCATCTTAGCGTCCGAAACCACGCACGTTTGCTCCCCAAACCTCAGGGCTTTATAGAGCTAAGCTGTGGCATTTGGAGAGTAAACGTGCGTGGTTTGGGGAGCAAAGGTGCGTGGTTTCGGATACAGTGTCCCTTCCACCCGCTATCCTGCATGAATAGGCGGGTGTGGAGGGTGGAAGGGGTATGAGTGAAAACAGATAATGTCTCTTTCTTAGTAGCGTAAAAGACCTTTTTGACTATGGCGATAATTCTGTTTGATGTACATCAGAACAGAATAGGAAGTATATCAAAAATCCCCCGCTCCAAAGAAGGAGACGGGGGATTCAAACCCATTAATTCACGTTTTTTAGAGATAGATTTAGGTTAGGTTATTGTTATTGCGTTTTTATTATAAGGTTGTAGGATTATGCGTTTTTAATGCTTTTGTCTGACAGAGTATAAACCTACAGACAAAATTATTGTTGTACCATTACTTTTTCAAACATAATGTCTTTAATAAATGTGTTGTAGTTATTTTGTGGGTTATTTAAGTTATTAAAGAAAATTATACTTATGCCTTTTACTTCATCTTCTGTTGTTTCTAGGAAATCTTGGGCTGTTTGATCTGTCATATTTGTAGTACTACTTGCTTTGCTGAGATCCAAAGTCATTGAGAAAGTTTTCCAACCATTATCTGTTGTAAGCTCATTCTCTGTGAAATTTATACCTGCTAAATTTCTAAGACCTTTATATAAACTTGATATATTAAAGCTTTTTAAATCATCACTCGTTCTTACTCCAACACCTACAACTCCATTTCCGGTTATGGTAGATTTTACTTTGAATGTAAGTTCATATTTTGTTCTTTCAAAGACCTTTGTTCCACAGTGATAACCAAAACTTGTGCTTCCCCAGGCACCTCGTTTCTCTGTATTCACTCCTTTGATGGCAGTTTCTGTTTCATCAAAGGAAACGACTGTGGTGGTGGCATCTACTCTTGTAAACCAGTAATCTTCCTTTTCATTTAATTTATTTTTACTCCATGTGCCAAGTTCTTTTAGAACCATACCAGCCTTAATCTCCCCACTTAAATCTAATTTAGTAGTTGTCTCTACTACTTCTTCCACGCTTCCACTGCCATTACCACCCTCAGTTGTGCCCCATGTGTCAACTGTCATATTACTAGCTGGGAAAGAAATAGTGTTCTTTGCGGGTGGGTTTCCTAATGTAACATTAATTATACGGCTGGCTCCTGCAATATATTTCACTTCTTCACTATAAGTGAATCGGTATGTCTTTCCCTTTGATTGGATTTCTAACAATACGGTATTAGCTGAAACATTTTGTGCCGGTACAATTGCACGAAAAGCAAAACGGTCAGCATTTTCAATTTGGTTTATTTCAGGTAAAGAATACATTTTTACTGCACTTTGAACTCCTTTAGCTTCTCCGGCTGCTTTTGCACCATCTGCATACTGTAGATCAAGGGCAGCTTCAGGAAATACATTTAGGATAGTGACAATAGCATCCTTATCTGAAGCATCGCCCTCTAAATTAACCTGCACCAAAGCAAACGCATGTTTAAAATTTAAAGGTACAGTTGTACTATTAGCTTCTGCACTTTTGTTTTGTGCTGTCAGTACGTCGCTTGTGTTATAATTAGCAACGTCTGTTGATTGGTCTAATTTTACTGCCATATTTATAGACTGAGGAGTGCTTGCACCTTCCTGATATGGATAATAAGCATAATAATTGAATGCTATATTAGGATCAGCATATGCAGCATTCTCCGGATTAGCCGGTTCCCAAGTTGTTCCATCTGCACTTAATACATATTTTGCATTAGTTACAGCTGGATTTCCATCGCTACCATTTGCGTTTCTTTCAAAAGCAAAAATACCTACCGCATCCCCTTTAACAAAGGTAGTAGTATAGTCTGTTCCTGTGGATGTTCTGGTTGTAGTCATTTGGAACTTTACAGGTTCACCTTTTACGGTGTTAATCTGCTGTTCGTCCATCTCATTGTTACATGCGCTCATAGACAATAACGCTACGGCAGCCATCATGAAATACTTAATGTTCTTTTTCATAATTCTTATAATTTGAGGTTTATATTATTTTATTTCTTCTCCGTCGCCATTGATGATTCCACCTTGTCCCCAGTTGATGATGGGTGATTTATCAACAACAATAATCAGGTTCTCATTATTGATGGTGGTATCGAACGTGTACTCTTGTGAGCCTTCGAACTGGTCTGTAGCTTTCGGAATTTCATATTCGTATGTTTTTCCGGTTCCTTCGTTGGCAGCGGGGAGTTCTATTATTACTTTATAGCCTTCTGTGGTACTGGCAGGCAACACCATACCTTGCGCGGTAATGAGGATTTCATTATCTTCTTTGTCATCTTCGGCACGGGTGGAGGCTTTCTCTTTCTTGGGCTCTGTGGTAGTCAGCTTGATGTCCTCGCCGATTGTCACATCACGGAAGTTTATTTTGCCGGTGGTGGCATTGAAGTTGCCGGAAACGGGCAGTCCTTGCAGGGTGACTAAAAGGCCTTTCAAATCGGCTTCCGTCATGCCATAGCCCACTTTGAACTGGAAAGTCAGCTTTGTCAGCACAGGAGTTAGCGGGAGTTCCGCCTTGCGGCTGTCCTTGTTTAAATCCGCTACACGGGCAAAGAGCAGTTGCGACGCGTACTCGTAGTTATTAATCAAGTGGATGGCAACGAGACTGTCTGCCAGTACGGTAGTTTGCGGGTAGTAGGCGGCAATGTCCATTTTATCGCCCGTAGCGGGGAAGTAGGGGATAGAGTCGTTGTTGCCCGGCAGGAAGTAGTCCTGATTGTCGAAGCTGTTGGCATAGTAGCGCAGGTTGCTGTAAGGAGCAACAATGTCGTCCGTACCGCCTTTCAGCATATATACGCCAATGGTTTCTCCTTTAAACCAAGTAGTCCCGGTTTCGCTGCCGTAGTCGAATGCTTCTGCCATGATAACGGCAGGGTAGGATTTGCTTTCGTCAACGGGAGTGTCGTTGTCGTCGCACGCAGCAAACAGGGCGCAGGCAAGGAGTAGATGGATAAATTTATTATTAGCCATAAACTTAAGGTTTTAATTTTATATCTTTATTATTCAGCGGTTGTCTCGTTCACGGTGATAGTCACTTCGCGCACAGCTTGCTTTGAGTTCCACATATTGGCGTTGGTGGCAATGAATGTGGCTTTGTAAGTGCCGGGGCGGTCGTACCTGAACTCGTAGTAGGGTAGGCGGGCATTAGTGCTCTTGATGGGTGTGCCGCGGTCTGGTTCGATAGTTGCGGCATTGAGCTTCTTGCTTATCATCCAAACCTCTACATCCTTGTCCTTCTCCGTGTCCTTGTCGGGGAAGAAGGAGAGCATACTCTCTGTGATGTCGTACTTCTCACCTTTAGGCTGGGTCTGTACAAGTACGGTTTGGAACCCCCAACCGTAGGCTACATCCTCGTCTTTGTAGACGTATTTGTCCGGGTCGCGCTTAGCCAATGTCAGAAGCTTGATTTGGATACGGGGTTTGCCGTAGTTACTCTCCTTGATGGTGTTGGGACCTGCCTTATATTGGAACGCTACGTAGAAATCTTTATCCAGATACTCTCTGAGGTCGGCCTCGGTATACTCTATGGTTACATTGGCGGTGGCAGAAACGGGCATCTTCAGCCCCTCTACCGCTTTCCATGTAGCTGCCGCTATGTTTTCCGGAGTATATACTCCTGTGAAGTCCGTAGAGACACAAGCTGTGAGCAACTGCTGGTCTTTATAGGCTTTGAGTTCGGTATATACCTGCTCTATCTTGCAGGACATGCCTACGCTGTCCACTCCCTCAATGCGGGTACGTTCGCGGTTGGCGTAGTTGCAGGTCTTGGTTCCGGGGTAGAATGAGATGTAGTCCGGATTGCCGTCGAACCGGAAACGTACAGCTTCACCGACGGTGACAGTGGTTTTGTCAGCGCTTACACCAAACTCAATGTCATCTACGTTGTCAGTCTGGCAAGATGCAAACGTACCTGCTATCAGGGGCATCCAGACATATTTCAGTATAAGGTTATTTATTTTCATATTCTTTAAGTCTTATGGTATTCTTACTGTTCATATTTCTTGGTTTCTCGGCACTTACCAGCCTTCGTTTTGTCCGCAGATGGTGTTGGTGTTCAGCTCGCATTGCGGAATGGGCAGGTAGATATGCTTGCTTGTATCAATGTTGCGGGCGGGTACGGAAGCCACATCGTCCAAAGGATAGCCGATGATGTGCTTGTCGCCATTGGCGTAGACGTCTGTACTGACCAGCAGCTTGATGCGGTTGTAGAAGAAATCCTTACCCATACGGCGCAACTCCATGTGGCGCGGTGTCTCGAAACAGAGTTCGCGGGTGCGTTCTTCGAAGATGAATTGGCGCATACCTTCCGGTGTATTGATGTCTACTGTTTCTTCGCTGTTCTTCGGCGGAACTTCACCCGATGCAATGGCGCTTGCTCCGGCACGTGTACGCACTTCGTTGATAGCGGCGATGGCATCCGGGGTAGGGCCGTTTATTTCATTGTCTGCTTCGGCAAACATCAGCAGGATGTCACTGTAACGCAGAATGGGGAAGTTGATAGATGAGTTGTTGCGTGCCCACGGACGTATGGGGTCGTATTCGGCACGCCACTTGCCGGGACAGGCTTTGCGGTTGTCGGTATTCATTTGGGCTTCGGTCAGCATTTCTTTGTAGACTTTCTTGTTAGCCTCATCTTTCTTCCAAGTGAAGTCGGCAAGGTTCCACCATTTGCGCTGGTCGCCTGTTTCCTTATCTTTCTTGCTTACAACGCCGTACTTCTTGTCGTAGAGGCGGAGCAGGATATGGGTGGCATTGTACCAGCCGTAAGCGAAAGGTACGTCGGGGTCGTAAGTGGCGCTTTGCGTTACGCCGTTGTACAGGCCTACTTTTCCGGCTTCGTTGGAAGCGTCCAGACCATTGCCGTAGAACTCCACTTCAAACATACTTTCGCGTGCGGTGAGGTCGTACTGGTTGGAGCACATCTTGATAAAGAGTCCTGGGTAACCGTTGGCATACTTGGAGTCGGAACTTGTTCTGTTGAGGTCGTGAAGTCCGCTGTTCATGACCGCTTTGGCATAGCCGCGGGCTTCTTTCCACGTGTTGCCCTCTACGGGGTAACCGGAATACCACAGGTAGGCGCGTGCCAGCAAGCCTTGGGCGGTGGTGCGTGAGATACGTCCCGGAGCGTTCAGTTCATTGGCGGGCAGGCAGTGGCCTTCTTCAATGACTTTACCGTTTTCGTCTACTATACCCGCACCGTATTGGAGGTCTTCAAATATTTGTGCGTAGATGTCCGCTTGCGGCGACTTCTTCAGCAGTTGGGTGGTGAGGTCTTTGGTAGGAGTGGTGCGCAAGGGTACTTCGCCCCAGTATGCCACAAGATTCATGTAGAGAAGTGCGCGCAGTGCACGTGCTTCGGCTTCGTACATGGTTTTCTTGGCGGCTCCGCCGCATTGGCTGTCGGTGAGGTTTGCCAGTTGTGCGAGGAAGTCGTTGGCACGGTCGATACCGGTATAAAGGGCCTTCCATGTTTCGTTGAGGCGTTCTTCGGTATTGTTGTAATTGTACATACATACGTAGAGGTAATCTTTGCCGTAGTCGCGGTTGTAGTACATGATGTCAGTACCTGCATCAAGGTCAGCCCAGAGGTTTTGTCCGTAAAGGGCGCTGTTGCCCAGTATGTCGTAGATACCTGTCAGTCCTGCCATGCAGCCGTTTTCATCGTCTATTACTTGGTCTCCTTCCGGATTGTTGTATATCGTGGTGTCGAGGAAGTTGCAAGAAGTGAAACTTACCGCGAGCAGGAGTATGTATATCAGTTTTTTCATATTACTGTATCTTTAAAGTTCAATAGTCAATGATTATAATCCCAGTTTTACGCCGAAAGTGAAAGACATGGTCTTGGGATAAGACGAGTAGTCGAATCCGCGCGTCATGGCAGAGTTGCGGGTGGAGACTTCGGGGTCGTATCCGGTATATCCGGTCCAAGTCCAGAGATTCTGTCCGGTTACGTAGAGGCGCAGCGAGCTGAGGCGTGCTTTCTTCAAGAGTTTGGCGGGGAAGTTGTAACCCAGCTGTACGGTTTTCAGTCGCAGGAAAGAAGCGTCTTCCACTTCGCGGCTGGTGTTGATGTTGGTAAGGCTGCGGTTGGGTGCGCAGAGGTAGTTGGTATAGTTACCGTCTGTGTACGTACCGTCTCCGTTGTCCGTGCGGGGTGTCCAGTGGTTGGCTGCCGAAGCCAGCTGGTTGATGTGCTTGCCGCGCAGAGATTCCAGCTTCACACGGTTGTAGTTGATAACGTCGTTGCCGTAAGACCACTGGAAGAATACGCTCAAGTCGAAGTTCTTCCATTCGAAGTTGTTGGTGAAACCGCCGGTGTGGATGGGCAGGCCGTGACCGATGATGGTCTGGTCTTCGCTGGTCACTTGGCCGTCACCGTTGATGTCTTTCAGCTTGACGTCTCCCGGCTGTATGGTGGAACGTTTTTGTGTATTGTTAGGGACGTTGTCTTTCAGTACGAATACGTTGGGGGAGATTTCGTTGAAGTCTTCGTACTGGTACACGCCGTCGTAAACGTAGCCGTACATTTCGGAAAGCGGATGTCCCACTTTACAAATATAGGCATTAGTCACGTTGGGACTGCTGAAACCTACCAAACGGCTTTCCTGCCCGTCGGAAAGGGCGGTAATCTCATTCTTGTTGAATGCGATGTTGAAGTTGGTGGTCCACTTGAACTTGCCGCGTCCGCCGGGGAAGTTTACGGTATTGATGGAGATTTCAAGACCGCGGTTGCGTACGCTGCCGATGTTCTGCTGTACGGAGGAGAAACCCAGTGAGGCGGGCACTTCGGCATAGAGCAGCAAGTCTTTTGTCTCTTTGTTGTAGACATCGATTTCACCGTTGATACGGTTCTTGAAGAGTCCGAAGTCAAGACCAATGTTGGTCTGGTAAGTCGTTTCCCACTTCAAGTCCTTATTGGCTATTTGCGTGATGTACAGGGCGGGGTTCAGTGCGTTGTTGAAGGCGTACTTGTCGCTGGTGGCGTACAGGCGTGACGACGGATAGTTGCTGTTGGTGTTGTTGTTACCGGTTGCACCCCAGCCCACACGCAGTTTCAGGTTGGAAATCGGCGTGTTCTCCAAGTGCATGAACGGTTCGTCGGACAGACGCCATGCGAAAGATGCTGACGGGAAGTATCCCCATTTGTTGTAGGGGAAGCGTGATGAACCGTCGGCACGGATAGTGGCGGTGAGCAGATAGCGTGACTGCCAGTCGTAGTTGGCACGCGCAAAGTAGGACATCAGCCTGTTCTCCACGCAAGTGGTGGTAATGGTGCGGGGAGTACCGCTCTGGATGCCCCAGAAACCGTTTTCTTCCCAAGGCACTTGCACGGCTTGCGCACCCAGTACGCTGATGCTTTGGCTGGAAAGTGACGCACCCACCATTCCGGTGAGGTTGTGTTTGCCCATACGTTTCTTATAGGTCAGCGTGTACTCGTTAGACCAGCTGTCCCACTCCTTGACGGAGAATTGCCCGTTCACACCGTTGGCGGAATATTGGGGGTCGCCAAGGTATGTATCGGAGTTGTTGAATTGTTGGCGTTTGTCTGTACGCCAGCTATATGAAAAGGTCGCTCTGAATGTCAGGTTTTTGATGATTTCCCAGTTCAGGTAGGTGTTCAGGTTGAGCTGACGGCTCTTGGTGCGGTCTACCTGATTTTCGATGGTCTTTAGCGGGTTGTAGGGATATGTACCGTCATCGTTCACAGTGTCACTGTTCATGAGGTCGTCCGTTTCGCTATATCCGATAGGGCGGTAGGCAAGTACCTGATACAGGAAGTATTGTGCTGTTCCGCCGCCGCTCTGTGAGGGTGCCGAACCTACGGAAACGTTGTTGGCGAAGTTCATTGTAGCACCGAATTTCAAGCTTTTGGTGATATTCTGGTCTAACGTCAGACGGGCTTTCAGGCTCTCGTAGGAAGAGTTGATGATGACACCCTGTTGGTTGTAGTAGGATATGCTGGAACTGTAACGTGTGTTCTTGCTACCTCCGGACAAAGATACGTGGTGGCTTGTCATGGGGGCTACACGGAACACTTCCTTCTGCCAGTTGTAGTAGGGCAGTGTTTTGTAGTCCTCCAACGTACGGTTGCGTCCCAGGTTCTCGCTATATCCGAAGTAAGTTTTTTCCATATCCGAAGCCGAGAGTATGTCCTGTTGCAGTGCCACGAACTGGCTGCCGTCCATAATGTCGAGGTACTGCGGGCGCATCTGCATACTGACGTAGCCGTCGTACGTGACGCGAGGAGCGCTTTCCTTACCGCGTTTGGTGGTAATGATGATGACACCGTTGGCTCCGCGGGCACCGTAAATGGCGGTGGCGGAAGCATCTTTCAGCACGTCGATGGATTCGATGTCATTAGGATTGTAGGCTGCGGCGTTGGGATCATCGGTGGCAAAACCATCAATGACGTAGAGTGGTGCACCGTCGGCATTGTTTGAAATGGTGTTACTGCCGCGGATAACGATGTTGGCTTCCGAACCGGGCTGTCCCGAACCGCTCACTACTTGTACACCCGCTACGCGTCCGCCCAGCGCTTGGTCGAACGAATTGACAGGGGCTTTGGTAAGGTCGTCCATATCCACCTTGCTGACCGAACCTGTCAGGTCGCCTTTCTTTACGGTGGCATACCCCACGGCTACAACTTCGTTCAGCATTACGCCGTCTTCTTTCATTATGACGTCAATCACCTTATTCTTTCCTACCGGAATTTCACGGGTGGTATATCCGATGAAAGAGAATACAAGAATGGATTTTTGGTCGGGAACTTCGATTGAATACTTACCGTTTACATCTGTAATAGTACCGATCGTTGTTCCTTTTACAGTAACGTTGGCTCCGATAACCGTTTCTTTGGTTTCGTCGGTAACCGTACCTGTAATTTTGATTTGTGCTTGCAGCGTAGTCAGCGAAAGCAGCAAAAAGAGTAAAAGAGAACTTGCTCTTCTAAGGCTCACGAAATGGATTCTTTTCATATTATCAAAAGTAAGATTATCTTAGCTGTTTTTAATTTCTTCGGGGCAAAGTTATGAATATATGTAAAATGCTTCTTCTATAATAGTACAGACGGAGTACATTTTCGTACAAAAATGATTTTGTACAGAAAAGAAGAGGTTGTCCGAAAAGAAATTTTAGTTCTCATTCAGTCAACCTCTGTATAAAGGTAATAAAAAGATGATAGGATGATAAAGTGATAATATTCTATCACTTTATCATCCTATCATCTTGTCGTTTTATTTTACTTGTCTTTTCTCAGTTCGGCAAAGATAAGTCCTTCCAGTTCTTCTGCCAGTTCCGGATTGTCCAAGATAACTTGTTTGGCAGCGTCACGTCCTTGTGCGATTTTGGTGTCGTTATAGCTGAACCAAGAGCCGCTTTTCTTAACGATACCCAGTTCTGCACCCAAATCTATGATTTCTCCCGCACGTGAGATGCCTTCACCGAACATGATATCGAATTCGGCACGGCGGAAAGGAGGAGCTACCTTGTTCTTTACAACTTTCACTTTGGTCTGTTTGCCGATGACTTCTTCTCCGTTTTTGATAGCTTGGCCTCCACGGATGTCGAGACGTACGGAAGCATAGAACTTCAATGCGTTACCGCCGGTGGTTGTTTCGGGATTGCCGAACATTACACCGATTTTTTCGCGGAGCTGGTTGATGAAGATGCAAGTTGTACGGGTCTTGCTTACGGCAGATGTCAGCTTGCGCAGGGCTTGCGACATGAGACGTGCCTGCAAGCCTACCTTGTTGTCGCCCATATCGCCTTCGATTTCAGCTTTCGGCGTCAAAGCAGCTACGGAGTCCACTACGATGATGTCGATGGCAGAAGAACGAATCAGCTGTTCTGCAATTTCCAATGCCTGCTCACCGTTGTCCGGTTGCGAAATCAGGAGGTTGTCTACATCTACACCGAGTTTGGCCGCGTAGAAGCGGTCGAAAGCGTGCTCTGCATCGATGAATGCTGCGATGCCGCCTGCCTTTTGCGCTTCGGCGATGGCGTGGATTGCCAGTGTGGTTTTACCGGAAGATTCCGGACCGTAGATTTCAATGATACGGCCGCGGGGATAACCGCCTACGCCTAATGCTACGTTCAGTCCGATAGAACCGGTAGGGATTACTTCTACTTGTTCGACGCTTTCGTCGCCCATCTTCATGATGGAACCCTTGCCGAAACTTTTTTCTATCTTGTCCATGGCAGCCTGTAGTGCCTTTAATTTTTCGCTTGCTGCCATATTATTTCCGTTTTCAAAATTTAGTTCGTCTTTCTTTGCCATTATTTTAGTGGTTAATGCAAATCAGTCCTCAACTTCTTTAACGACCGATTTGCATGATGAATGATTGATGCCCGGTGATTGATAATCAATCACTGTTACAGGATTTGTGCGGCGTGGTCTTTAGTTTTTACCTCCTTAGGTGTGATGATGCGCTCAATCACCCCTTCTTCATTAATGATAAAGGTGGTGCGGAAAGTGCCCATATATTTACGTCCGTACATACTCTTTTCGCCCCATACGCCGAATTGCTCCACCAGTTTCTTGTCTGTGTCTGCAATCAGGGTGAAAGGCAAATTGTTCTTTTCGATGAATTTTTGGTGAGACTTTTCGTTGTCTACGCTGACTCCGATGACTTCATAGCCGGCTTTGCGCAAGTCGGCATAGTTGTCGCGCAGATTACAGGCTTGCGCCGTACAACCTGAGGTGGAGTCTTTGGGATAAAAGTAAAGTACTACCTTTTTCCCTTTATAATCGCTCAGGCGAATTTCTTCGCCCTTTTCATTGATACCCAGTACTTCGGGCGCTTTATCTCCTACGTTCATATAAATTAAAAATTAAGAATGAGGAATTAAGAATGAAGAATTACCATACGGCGTATATTGTGCAACTAAATTCTTCATTCTTCATTCTTCATTCCTCATTAAACTAAAGTTCCAAATCTCCGCCGATAACCTCATGCCAAGGCAATCCTTGCTTGTTAAGCTGTTCCATGAACGGATCCGGATTGAACTCTTCTACGTTCCACACACCCGGTTTCTTCCACAGGCCTTTAAGGAACATCATGGCGCCAATCATGGCGGGAACGCCGGTTGTGTAGCTCACGCCCTGCATGCCTGTTTCCTTGTAAGCTTCCTGGTGGCTGCAATTGTTGTATATATAATAGGTGTGTTCCTTGCCGTCCTTCAAACCGCGGATGCGGCAACCGATAGAGGTTTCGCCTTCGTAGTTCTCGCCCAAATCCTGCGGGTTGGGGAGTACGGCTTTCAGGAATTGCAGCGGAACGATTTTCATGCCGTTGTATTCCACTTCGTCAATGCGTGCCATACCGATATTTTGGATAACACGCAGGTGAGTCAGGTATTCTTGTCCGAATGTCATCCAGAAACGTGCGCGCTTGATGGTGGGGAAGTTCTTTACCAAAGACTCCAATTCTTCGTGATAAAGAAGGTAAGAGTCACGCGGACCGATGTTCGGGTAGGTGAGATCTTTATGGATTTCCAGCGGTTGGGTGGTTACCCACTTGCCGTTTTCGTAATAACGTCCGTTTTGGGTGATTTCACGAATATTGATTTCCGGATTGAAGTTGGTTGCAAATGCTTTATGATGATTTCCCGCATTGCAGTCCACTATATCCAAGTATTGAATCTCATCAAAATGATGCTTGGCTGCGTAGGCGGTATATATGCCGCTTACACCCGGGTCGAAACCGCAACCGAGGATGGCAGTCAGTCCGGCATCTTCAAAACGTTTTTTGTATGCCCATTGCCAGCTGTATTCAAAGTGAGCGACATCTTTCGGCTCGTAATTGGCGGTATCCAGATAATTCACTCCGCTTTTCAGGCAGGCTTCCATGATGGTGAGGTCCTGATAAGGGAGAGCCACATTTATGACGATTTCAGGTTTGAAACTATTGAAGAGCGCCACCAGCTCGTCCACGCTGTCTGCATCTACCTGGGCGGTTTTGATGTTAGGGTTACCGATTGCTTTCACAACGGCGTCACATTTGGATTTGGTGCGGCTGGCAATCATGATTTCTGTGAACACATCCGGATTTTGAGCCACTTTGTGCGCAACAACGGTACCTACACCGCCTGCACCGATAATAAGAACTTTACCCATTTCTTCTACTTGCAAAAGTTTTAAATATGATTATCATTTTTTCGAAGAGCAAATATAAGGCTTAATTCTCAGATAAACATTAAAATCCTGCTAAATACTTTGGGGAAAATATTGCTATTTCTAAACAAAGGGTTTGCTTTTGGGTTATTTTACATATCTTTGTTCCGTAAAAATTAACTTAAACAAAAAAATAGCAATGAAGAAAGTATTTGTTTCCCTTTGTATGGCGGCTACTCTGATGGGGCTGTCATCGTGCGCTTCGACTAAAAATGCCGCGACTCTCTCTTCTTTGAGTGGCGAGTGGAATATTATTGAAATAAACGGCAGTGCGGTTGTACCTGCTCCGAATCAGGAATTCCCGTTTATCGGTTTTGACACAAAGACCGGAAAAGTATATGGAAATAGCGGTTGCAACCGTCTGATGGGCTCTTTTGACGTGAATGCCAAGCCCGGACAGATAGACCTTGGCGCGCTGGGAAGTACCCGCATGATGTGTCCTGACATGACAGTCGAGAAAAATGTTCTGGCTGCTTTGGGACAAGTAAAGAAGTATAAGCAACTGGGCAAGGAGAATATGGCTTTGTGCGGTTCTTCCAACCGTCCTCTTATCGTATTGCAGAAGAAGGAAGCCGCTTCCAAGTTGTCTGATTTGAACGGCAAATGGATAATTAGCGAGGCTGACGGACAAGCTATTCCGTCGGGAATGGAAAAACAGCCAGCCATTGAGTTTGACATTGCCGGGAAACGCCTGCATGGCAATGCGGGATGCAACATCATCAACGGTTCTTTTGATGTGGATGATGCCAATCCTACTGCTATCTCGTTTCCAAGGGTTATCAGCACCATGATGGCGTGCCCGGATATGGAAGTGGAAGGCCGGGTATTGAAGGCGTTGAACGCTGTCCAGTCTTTCGGTAAGCTGGCAGGCGGCGGTATGGGCTTCTATGATACGGACAACAACTTGGTAATGGTGCTGGTAAAGAAATAACGGGCGTTTACCGCCTTCTTTATTCTTTCTTTCTCAGCCCGGCGCGTATCCGGCTTAATGATTGCGGAGTGATATACAGGTATGAAGCCAGATATTTCAGCGGTACATCCTGTAATAGCTCCGGATCTTCTTCCATCAATGTAAGGTAACGCTCCTTAGCGGTAGGCGGCGCTCCATAAGCTAATGTCGAGGAATCCACCGACAGTATTGCACGCTCAAAAATCTTTCTGCCGAAGTTTGCCATTTCAATAGAGTGCGAAAACAGGTTTTCCAATTCGGCTTTGCTTATACAATAAGCCGTACTGCCGTTTACGGACTCAATGTTGATTTGTGACGGTTCTCCGTCCACATAGCCCCATGAAGAAAATGCAACCTCGCCAGGGCCGACAAACCACAAGGAATTTTCCGTGCCGTCTGCCAGATAATATGCCCGCCATATGCCTTTCCTTATAAGGTAGAAATTAGAATTCCGTTCTCCTTTCTTGATTATGAGCTCTCCTTTGGAAAAAGAAACTTCTTCCATGTGGGACAGTATGTCAAATAAACTTTTCTCAGGCAGTTTATACTTTTTGCAGAATTTCTTCACCATGATTTCCATGCTGCAAAGATATGTTTTTTTCTTTCTCCTTCCTTTTCCTGTTTATATAAATAATGAGTATGAAAAGAGTGGTTAATAGCTCTGCCAGTGGCGTAGCGAGCCATATTCCCGGCTTGCCCAATAGTAAGGGAAGCCCGTAGAAGCAAAGGGCCAGCAGAATAAAACCGCGCAGCAAGGTGATGAAGGTGGCATATTTGGCACGCTCCACACTTTGGAAATAGCCGATGGAGACGATGTTGATAGCGAAAAATACGAAACCGCATGCGTATAGTGGCAAGCCTTCCACCGCTATGTCATAGGCAGGATAACTCCGGTCGATGAACATGGCTACGATGTCTTTGCTGCAGAATATCGTAACCAGGGCGAAGCATATGCCGCAACCGATGGCTGTCTTTAAGGCAAGGAGGTAGGCACGGCGTACGCGGAGTGTCTCGTTGAGCCCGTAGTTGAAACTGATAATGGGCTGTGCCGACTGTGCAATGGCATTGTATACCATAAATATAATCGGGAAGAAATAACAGGCAATACTGAATGCCGCCACACCGTCTTCTTTCAGATAATGAATGAACACAAGGTTGCCTACAAACATCATGCAGGCAATCGCCACTTCACACAGAAAAGCAGACGATCCTAACCGGCACATATAGCCGATGTTGCGTTTCATCAGCTTCATACTGTTGCGGCTGAGCTTCACCGGATAGAAACGCAGCGCACAGTTGCGCCGTGAAAGGTAGATGATAATCATCAACGCTCCTACCGTTGTCCCTATGGCGCTTGCAAAAGCCGCGCCGAACATACCCCATCCGAAAGGGAAGATAAACAGGTAATCGAGTATGATATTCAGGACGGCGGCAACTATGTTGCATAGCATGGCAAAGTTGGGCGAACCGTCCAGCCGCAAGAAAAACATTCCTGAATTCAGCAAAGCTGTAAAAGCGGAGAAAGGTACAAACCAGAGCATGTACTCCACTGCCAGAGGCTCGAGACGTTCCGAACCGCCTAACAAATGCACTATTTGGGGCGCAAACAAGCAGAACAGGGTAGAGGTACATGCCAGCAATAAGGAAGATACCACCACAGACTGTGTAATGTTGATACGTGCCACTTTGGGTTTATTGTGTGACAAGTGGATGGAAGCCACCACAGATGCCCCTACACCGAACATCAGGCCGATGCCGGTGGAAAACAGCCATAACGGCGCCACGATATTGACGGCAGCAAGGGCGTCGCTGCCTATACCTTTTCCCACAAAGATACCGTCGGTAATGACGAATAATGCGGAAAATATCATTCCCAGTACGGTAGGAAGCAATAATTTGCGGAACAATGCCGCAATGTCCATATTCTTAAAGTCAATGCTGTCTCTCATCTTTTCCATAATCTTCAGTCTTCTATGTATGTTTTATTGTTGCCTGTCTCTTTCTTTAAGAAGTTTGATGGCAAATGCTTATTCGTTCCATCATGGAGAACTTTTCGTTCCACCGTGGAGAACCTTTTGTTCCACCATGGGGTACTTTTCGTTCCACCACGGTGGAACGAAAGAATGTTAGCGATGCGCCCTCCTAAATGTCCCAAACAATTTCTTGTCTTTTCTTTTTCGGGGGGCAAAAGTAGGACTTTTGAGCGGGATAGGAATTAACAAATGGTAATTTCCGACAGAAAAAATATATTTCACTCTGCCAAACTGACAGACAAACTGTCACATTCATAAATCTGCCTCCTCCTTGAACAATTTGGCACGGCGTTTGTCTTTTTATTGGCGTCTGCCAACGAGGCGGACACCAAAACAGAATAATAACAAATAAAATAATAACGATCATGGGAAAAATTATTGGTATTGACTTAGGAACAACAAACTCTTGTGTTTCCGTATTCGAAGGAAACGAACCTGTAGTAATTGCAAACAGCGAAGGCAAACGCACCACTCCCTCGGTAGTGGCATTTGTTGACGGTGGCGAGCGCAAGGTAGGTGACCCTGCAAAACGCCAGGCTATCACAAACCCGACGAGAACAGTGTTCTCAATCAAGCGTTTCATGGGTGAGAACTGGGATCAGGTACAGAAAGAAATAGCCCGCGTACCTTATAAAGTAGTGAAGGGTGACAACAATACTCCGCGTGTGGATATTGACGGACGTCTCTATACTCCGCAGGAAATCTCTGCAATGATTCTGCAGAAAATGAAAAAGACCGCTGAGGATTATCTGGGACAGGAAGTGACGGAAGCTGTTATTACCGTTCCGGCTTACTTCTCCGACTCTCAGCGTCAGGCCACTAAAGAAGCCGGTCAGATTGCCGGTCTGGAAGTAAAGCGTATTGTGAACGAGCCGACTGCCGCAGCTTTGGCTTACGGTATCGACAAGGCACATAAGGATATGAAGGTTGCCGTATTCGACCTCGGTGGCGGTACATTCGATATCTCTATCCTTGAATTCGGTGGCGGTGTGTTCGAAGTATTGTCAACCAACGGTGATACTCACCTGGGTGGTGATGACTTCGACCAAGTTATCATCGACTGGCTGGTTCAAGAGTTCAAGAACGACGAAGGCGCCGACCTGACTCAGGATCCGATGGCTATGCAGCGTTTGAAGGAGGCTGCCGAAAAAGCCAAGATTGAATTGTCTTCTTCTACAAGCACGGAAATTAACTTGCCGTACATTATGCCGGTAGGTGGTGTACCCAAGCACTTGGTTAAGACTTTGACCCGTGCCAAATTCGAAGCTTTGGCTCACACTTTGATTCAGGCTTGTCTTGAACCTTGCAAGAAGGCTATGAGCGATGCCGGTCTGGGCAACTCTGATATAGATGAAGTTATCCTTGTAGGTGGTTCTTCACGTATACCGGCTGTACAGAAATTGGTTGAGGACTTCTTCGGTAAAGTTCCTTCCAAAGGCGTGAATCCGGATGAGGTAGTAGCCGTAGGTGCTGCCGTACAGGGTGCTGTTTTGACGGACGAAATCAAGGGTGTTGTATTGCTGGATGTTACTCCGCTGTCTATGGGTATCGAAACTATGGGTGGTGTAATGACCAAGCTGATTGACGCTAATACGACTATTCCTTGCAAGAAGAGCGAAACATTCTCTACCGCCGCCGACAACCAGACGGAAGTTACTATCCACGTATTGCAGGGTGAACGTCCGATGGCTGCACAGAACAAGTCAATCGGTCAGTTTAACCTGACAGGTATAGCTCCGGCACGTCGCGGTATTCCTCAGATCGAGGTAACATTCGATATCGATGCCAACGGTATCTTGAAAGTATCTGCCAAAGATAAGGCTACCGGTAAGGAACAAGCCATCCGTATCGAGGCTTCCAGCGGCTTGAGCAAGGAAGAAATTGAAAAGATGAAAGCAGAAGCCGAAGCAAATGCCGAAGCTGACAAGAAAGAACGTGAGAAAGTTGACAAGCTGAATCAAGCCGACTCAATGATTTTCACTACTGAAAATCAACTGAAGGAACTGGGGGATAAGTTGCCAGCCGACAAGAAAGCTCCGATTGAAGCTGCTCTGCAGAAACTGAAAGATGCCCACAAGGCACAGGATTTGGCTGCTGTTGACTCTGCAATGGCTGAACTGAATACTGCTTTCCAAGCTGCAAGTGCTGAAATGTATGCTCAGAGCGGTGCTCAAGGCAGCGCACAGGCCGGTCCTGATATGAATGCCGGACAACAGGGTGGTGCTCAGGATAATGGCAAGCATGGTGATAATGTACAGGATGCTGACTTTGAGGAAGTCCACTAATATCTATAAGAAAACAGATAATATATGATGGAAAAGAGTCGTAAATCACTGATTTACGGCTCTTTTCGCGTTTAGACAGTATTAGGTTATTGTGATATATTTATCAATATTTAGCTTATATTTGGCACGTATTTGGCACGCGTCTTAATGAATGAAAATGTGACTCTTATTGACTCTTATTTGCGTTTATTGAATT
>ENA-OWPN01000885-OWPN01000885.1-human-gut-metagenome-genome-assembly--contig:-NODE-885-length-33406-cov-5.326227_pt1 | contig 33406 bp, 27 predicted proteins | sample MGYA00248266_ERZ651850 | MGnify/ENA primary metagenome ERZ651850 (study PRJEB26924, sample SAMEA4378296) | human gut metagenome | biome: human gut; feature: human-associated habitat; material: faeces... | reverse complement strand
CCACTTTTCAGGGATACCCCTCACCCTCCGTGTCCATTTTTATGGGTACAGTTTACTTCGCTCGGCCACCTCTCCCAAAGGGAGAGGCAAGGGGCGCTCACATTATAATACAGGAACAGGCACAGCGGTTATTCCACTGTGCCTGTTGACTGTCTGACGCCACCCGCAGCTTGGTACAGCGGGTGTTCTTCGTTTTTTTAGGTATGCGCTGTTACAACTCAGGATGCGGCCGTGGTTTCGGCGGGCTGCTCCGGCATTCCCTCGCAGACGACGGGAGACTCCGGCGTGCAGATGGCCATGTAGGTGTTGCCCCGGCCAAGCTCCAGCGGCTCGCCGCTTTCCGTGAAGAACCGGAACGGCTCCTTATCCCCGGCGCAGCTCCAGGTGATGGGGATGAGCTTGCCGCCGCAGGCAAAATAGCCCGTGCCGCCGGCAGTAAAGTCCGCAATGTGGTAAATGCCGGTGGTGGTGATGTCCGCGTACATGACGATGACGTTCCGGAAGGCCTCGACCTCCTCGGTCTTCAGGTCGGTCATGACCTGGCCGTACTGGTTGAAGGCGTACTTGCCGGTGCTCTCGTCATAGACCATCCGGGTCTCCTTTTTGGCCTTCTTATAGGTCAGGGTAATGCTGATGTCCTTGGCCTCGACGCCCTCTGCCGGAGTGCCGTCGTCGGTGAAGCTGAAGCCGTAGTCCCGCTCCAGGGTCATGGGGTAGCCCTGGGCTTCGGCATAGGCCTTGATGCCGGAACCGATGCCGTAGAGGGTGTTCTCATAAGCGCCCTTGCGTTCTTTATCGCGATAGGAAGCGCCGGTGGAGGCCACCGCCCAAGCGTCAATGTTGAAATTCTCCACGCCCCGATCCTTGGCATCCTTCAGCGCCTGGTCGGAGCCGCCGGCGTGGGACAGGATCAGGTCATAGTGCTGGGCGATGGAATTGAACATGGGACGGGTGGAACGGGTGGAGCCGATGGCGTCCACGGAATCGATGTCCGTAAACAGCGCCAGGCAGCGCACCACGCTGTCCATATTGACGTAGCACTCGATCAGCATATCCGCCTTCACCACGCCCACATGGGGAATGTTATCCGCCAGATTGCTCACGGTGTTGGCAAAAATACGGCCGGTGAAGGGCGCGTCCAGGATTTCGCCGTTCAGGGGGTTGACATAAACCGGCGCCGGTTCCGTGGTGGGGACGGTGGTCGGCTCCGTGGTGGGTTCGGCGGTGGGGGCGGCGGTGGTCTCCGGCACCGCGACAGGCGCTTCAGTGACCGCCGGTTCTCCCTTGGCGCCGCAGCCGCACAGCAGCAGCGTCAGCATAAGCATCAGGGCAATGAGTCTTTTCATGATCTTCTTCCTTTCCTGTTAAACAGTATCTTCTTGGGAAGCTCTGAATAAATCGACGAGAGCTGACAGCGAGAGATTTTTCGCCAGATGAAGGTTTCAAAAGCGGAGGAATACTTTGTGTACCCGCAAGGGGTATGCCGCATCCGTAAGCCGGCTTTCGCCGGCAACGGCTGCGCAATATTTCCCACTTTTGAAGCCGCACAGCTGGCGGAAAAGATCCGCTGCTCAGCCGAAGGCGATTTGTTCAGAGTTTCCCCTAACTAAACTGGGTAGCGACCTTGCTGCTTTCCATGGTCTTGCCCAGGGTGTAGTAGAACACGTTGTCCCGGGCGGGGTTCAGGTCGCTGAGCACGCCGCGCTTGGCGTAAATGGCGTAGTAGCCGGCCATGACGGGGATGATGTGGCCGTTGTCCTCCACCAGCTTGTGGAGGTTATAGTAGTTGCCCCTGTCCGCCAGGGACTGCTTGACCATGGTGTAGATCGTCTCGTTGGCAAGGCCGCCCCAGCTCATTTCGCCCCAGGGGCGGAAGAACTCCGACAAATCCGCCGTGGCGGGCAGCTTCGTGATGCCGAGATAAATGTCGTAGTTGGCCGCCTGAAGCCGGGCTTCGTAGACGCTGGTGGGGCTTTCCACGGTCTCGCAGGCCAGACCCAGCTCCGTCAGCGTGGCCGCGATGTTCCGGGCGCAGCGCAGGCGGGCGGAATCGTCGCTGTTGACCAGAAGCTTGAGCGTTCTCGTCACGCCCTTGTCATTGGTGGGAACGCGGAGCTTGCTGGCCGCGTCGATGAAGCGCATTTCGTCGTAATCATAGGTCGCGGCAAGGCTCTTGCTGTAATAGGGCGACATGGGGGAAATGGGCAGGGTGGTGGGCAGCGCCAGCCCGCCGTAGTTGTTGTCCACCAGCGACTGCCGGTCGATGCCGTAGGTCAGGAAGGTGCGCAAGGTGCCGTCGTCAAAGTAATCACTGTAGGTGACGTTGCAGCCGATATACATCAGGAAGCCGCTGTCCACCTCCCACAGCTCAAAGTCGCAGCGGTAGTCGGCGTAGGAGTCCGTCTGGGGGTTGGTGCAGACCACGCTCAGGCCGGAAAACTCGAACTCGTCCCTTATCTGGGAGGGGGATTCCGCCTCGATCAGGGCGATGGAGGAATCCTTCGCCACCAGATTTTCGCTCTTGCACCACCAGTTCACGACCCGCTGCAAATGCTTCCCGCCGATGCCCTCTTCCAGGGAATAGGGGCCGGTACCCAACGGGTTGTCGGAGGACACCTCCGAGGCCTTGACAATGGGGATATCCAGCAGCAGCGCCAGATTCTGATACGGCGTATCCAGGAAAAAGTCCACGCCGCCGTCGCTGGACAGCTCCACCCGGGCGATGTGGGTGAAACGCCCCTTGTAATATACGTTTCCCCGCGCCTGCTCGTAGCTGGCGACCACGTCCTGCACCGTGACCCGGGTGCCGTCGGAGAAGGTGGCGTCCGGCTCTAGGTAGATCGTCCAGGTGCGGTTATCCGGGGTGACCTGATAGCTGGAACACAGGATGGGGGTCGTGTTGTTCTTGGCGTCCACCGCGAACAGCCCCTGATACATCAGGGACATGACCACACGGTTGGTGTAGTCGCTGCCGTACAGGGGGTTCATGGAGCGGTCGGGATAGTAGGCCAGGGTCAGATCCTGAGAGTCCGGCGCAATGGTTTCCTCCTCCGGCTCCTCGCCCTCCATCAGAATGGCGTTTCCCGTGGGGACGTAGGCGGAATTGTCGATGCTCCGGACGCAGCCGGTAAAGCACCCCAGGCAGAGGACAAGCGCCAGCAGCGCGGATATTCCCTTTTTCATCCCGTCACCTCCCGGCAGACGATCACCGCGCCCTGGGACCCCCGTTCTCCGCCGGTCGCCCGGTGGGACCAGAAGCGGTCGCAGCTGCACACGGTGCAGTCGTCGCTGATATCAATATGCTCCACGCCGCAGCGGCGCAGAACCATGGCGTTGATCTGCTTCAAATCCAGATGGTATTTTTCGCCCCGTTTTTCAATGTAGGCGTCCACCTCCGCACCGAAGGCGCCGCGCATGGCCTCGGGGACGTCGGCGTCCGTCTCAAAATGGCACATGCCGATGTTGGGGCCGATGGCGGCGCGGATGTTTTCCGGCTTCGCGCCGAAGCTTTCCGCCATGGCGCGCACCACCTTTGCGCCGATGGCCCGGGCGGTTCCCCGCCAGCCGGCGTGAGCCGCGCCCACCGCCCCGGTCACGGGGTCGAAAAACAGCAGCGGCGTGCAGTCGGCGGTGAACACCAGCAGCGCAACGCCGGGGGTGTTCGTCACCAGGGCGTCGCATTTGGGATAGTCCCGGTGGCACAGACTGATATGGTCTTTCTCCGTCACCACCCGGACGATGTCCGAATGGATTTGCAGGGTCATCACCAGCTTTTCCGGGTCAAAGCCCACGGCGCGGCCAAGGCGGCGGAGGTTTTCCTCCACGTTTTCCAGGCTGTCCCCCCGGCCTACTGCCAGATTCAGGCTGCTCTGGGTGCCGGTGCTGACGCCGCCCAGGCGGGTGGTGAACCCGTGGGGGACGGTGATGCCGTCGGCGGTGAGATATTCCAGTGTCTCGTATTTCTGTGTTCTTATCATAGTTTCATCTTTGCGCGCCGGAAGTAAGGCAGGAAATGCCTTCCCTCCGATGTTATTTCTTACTCGCTGAGCTTGTCCTTCTGCATACAGCACTTCTTGTACTTCTTGCCGCTGCCGCAGGGGCAGGGGTCGTTGGGACCGACCTTGTGCTCCTTGCGCACCGGCGCACGTTTCACCTGGGACTTGTCCGGAGCGGAGGTGCCGGTCTCCTTGGCCACCTTCTCCCGCCTGACCTCCTGCGCCGGGCGCAGCTGCACCAGGAACATCCGGCGGATGGTCTCCTCCCTGATGGCGGTGATCATGGCCTCGAACATCTGGTAGCCCTCTTCCTTGTAGGCCACCACCGGGTCATGCTGGCCGTAGGCCCGCAGACCGATGCCCTGCTTCAGGTCGTCCATGGCGTCGATGTTGTCCATCCAGTATTCGTCCACCACCCGGAGCATGATGACGCGCTCCAGCTCCCGCATGATCTTGGGGGTGTAGGCGGCTTCCTTGGCCTCGTAGGTGTGCCGGGCGATTTCAAAAACGGTGTCCGTCAGCTGGTCGGCGCTCATGGCCAGCAGCTGCTCCCGGCGGGATGCCAGGGTGCCTTTGGCGAAGTAGATGCCCTCCATGGCGTTGGCAAGCCCCTTCAGGCCGTCCTCGTTCACCACGCCGCCGTGTCCGCTGAGGGCGGTGGAAACATCGCTCTCCACAAGGGAGCGGAGCATCTGCATCATGTTCTCCCGCAGGTCTTCCCCGTCCAGCACCTTCTGCCGCTGGGCGTAGATGACCTCACGCTGGGTGTTCATGACGTTATCGTATTCCAGAACGTTCTTTCTGGCGCGGAAGTTCCGGGATTCCACGTTCTTCTGGGCGTTTTCCACGGCGTTGCTGAGGATTTTCGCGTCGATGGGGGTGTCCTCGTCCAGGCCCAGAGAGTCCATCATGCCCATCACCCGGTCGGTGGAGAACAGGCGCATCAGATCGTCCTGGAGGCTCAGATAGAAGCGGCTTTCGCCGGGGTCGCCCTGACGGCCGGAACGACCGCGCAGCTGATTGTCGATTCGCCGGGACTCGTGGCGCTCGGTGCCGATGATGAACAGGCCGCCTGCGGCGCGAACCTGCTCCGCTTCCTTCGCGATGGCGGCCTTGTGCTTTTTCAGCAGCTCCTCGTAGGTATGGCGCACCTTCAGGATTTCCGGGTCGTCGGTTTCGGCGTAGGAGTCGGCCTCCTGCAAAAGCGCCTCCGGGAAGTCCATCCGGGCAAGCTCCGCCTTTGCCAGGAAATCGGCGTTGCCGCCCAGCATGATGTCGGTACCGCGGCCTGCCATGTTGGTGGCGATGGTCACGGCGCCCAGCTTGCCCGCCTGGGCTACGATCTGGGCTTCCTGCTCATGGTGCTTGGCGTTCAGGACGCTGTGGGGGATGCCCTCCCGCTTCAGAAGCTTACTCAGGATTTCGCTCTTTTCAATGGAAATGGTACCCACCAGCACGGGCTGACCCTTTTCGTGGCACGCTTTCACCTGCCGGATGATGGCGCGGAACTTGCCCGCTTCGGTCTTGTACACCACGTCCGGGTGGTCGATGCGGACGACGGGGCGGTTGGTGGGAATTTCCACCACGTCCAGATTGTAAATGGCGCTGAATTCCTCTTCCTCCGTCAGGGCGGTGCCGGTCATGCCGGAGAGCTTGCCGTACAGCCGGAAGAAATTCTGGAAGGTGATGGTGGCAAGGGTCTTGCTCTCCCCGGCGACGGTCACGCCCTCCTTGGCCTCGATGGCCTGGTGCAGGCCCTCGTTGTACCGGCGGCCGTACATGAGACGGCCGGTGAACTCGTCCACGATGATGATCTGACCGTCCTTGATGACGTAGTCGATGTCCCGCTTCATAAGGCCGCGGGCCTTCATGGCCTGATTGATGTGGTGAGAGAGGGTGGCGTTCTCCGCGTCGGCCAGATTCTCCACGCCGAAGAACTTCTCCGCCTTGGCAATGCCGCTGGCGGTGAGGGACACGGTGCGCTGCTTTTCGTCCACGATGTAGTCGCAGTCGTAGTCGTCGTGGATTTCCTTCTCGTCGGTCTTGGCGAAGACCTGCTTGCGCAGGGTGGACACGAAGTGGTCGGCCATTTCGTACAGCCTGGAGGAATCCTCTCCCTTGCCGGAGATAATCAGCGGGGTGCGGGCTTCATCAATCAGGATGGAGTCCACCTCGTCCACGATGGCGAAGGCGTGTCCCCGCTGCACCAGCTCGGACTTGTAGATCGCCATGTTGTCCCGGAGGTAGTCAAAGCCCAGCTCGTTGTTGGTGCAGTAGGTGATGTCGGCGGCGTAGGCCACCCGGCGCTCCGCCGGGGTCATGCCGGGAATCACCAGACCGACGGAAAGCCCCATGTAGCGGTAGACCTTGCCCATCCACTCCGAGTCGCGCTTGGCCAGGTACTCGTTGACGGTGACCACGTGAACGCCCTTGCCGGTCAGCGCGTTTAGGTAACAGGGCAGAATGGCGACCAGCGTCTTGCCTTCACCGGTTTTCATTTCGGCGATGCGTCCCTGATGGAGCACCACGCCGCCGATGAGCTGAACAGGGTAGGGGCGCATTCCCAGCACCCGGTCGGCCGCCTCCCGAACGGCGGCAAAGGCTTCCGGCAGAAGCTCATCCAGGGTCTGCCCCTGCTCCAGCCGGTTTTTGAATTCGGCGGTTTTGGCCTTCAGAGCTTCCTCGGAAAGCGCCCTGTATTCCTCCTCCAGCCCCAGGATTTTATCCACCGTGGGCTGGATTTTTTTGATCTCCCGCTGGGAACGGGTGCCGAAAATTTTGTCAAATACTCCCATATGTTTCTCCTTTTGCGTCTGCCTAGGGATTGGGAACCTCTGGAAAAATCGTCTTCGGCTGGCGGCGAATCTTTTGCCCCATCCGTGCAGTTCTGAAAGCGGGAAATACACAAAGTATTCCTCCGCTTTCAGAACTTTTGGCTGAGCCAAAATCTTCCGCCGCCAGCTCTCGCCGATTTTTTCAGAGCTTCCCTTTTCGGCGGCACAGGTCATTTTGGGTATTATACCATAAGCGCCGAGAGAATAAAAGTCGAATTTATGAACAAAAAGCGGCTTCGCGCCCTCTTTTTCCGCATCAAACTGCCAAGGAACCTCTGAATAAATCGTCTTCGGCTGGGCAGCGGATCTTTTGCCCCCAGCCTTCGGTATGAAAAATGGGAAATACATACAGTATTCCCGCATTTTCCATACCTTGCCTGGAGACAAAATCTCTCGCTGCCAGCTCTCGTCGATTTAATCAGAGTTTCCCTAATTTCACTTCCGGTCGGCGAAAAAGGCTTCGATTTCGCCCTTCGCCGCCTGTACCCGTCCCTGCTGGCAGAGGGGTTTTCCGCCGCCCCGGCCATGGAGCGCGGCGGTCATGTCCCGATTGAATTGCCGCAGGTCGCCCTGGCGGGCGATCAGGCAGTAGGCATAGCCGCCCTCGCCGCTGCCGCTGAATACCGCCGCCGTGCCGCCGCACTTGTCCGCGATGGCGTCCGCCAGCTCCCGGACGCCCTCGGCGCTCAAGTCTTCCTCAAAGTGCAGGACGTTTCCTTGGTTAACATAACTTTCCGCAATCCCGGCAAAAACCCGCTTTTCCAGCCCCGCCATGCGGTACTTCTGCGCCGAAAGCAGCTCGTTCATTCGTCGTGCGGCTTCACCGGTCTCCGTGATTTTCGCGGAAAACGCCTGGGAAACCTGTCGGTTCTGGTCATACGCCGCGTTTAATAACGCCAGCGCCTGGGCGCCGCAGGCCATCTCGATCCGGGTGCCGCCCCGGAAGCTCACCGCACTTAGGAGCTTGATGAGCCCGATCTCCCCCGTGGCCGCCACGTGGGTGCCGCAGCAGGCGCAGCAGTCGTAGCCGGGAATCTCCACGATCCGCACCGGCCATGCAAGGGCTTTTTTCGAGCGGTAGGGGATGGCGGGCAGCTCTTCGGGGCTGGGATACCGGCACCCCACGGGCAGATTCTGCCACACCGCCCCGTTGGCCTCCGCTTCGATTTCCGGCAGCACCCGGGGCGGAATCACCCCGTCAAAGTCGATGGTGATGACGTCCGCGCCCATGTGAAAGCCGGTATTGTGGCAGCCGTAGCGGCGGTTCAGGATGCCGGAGACGATATGCTCCCCGGAATGCTGCTGCATCCGCGCAAAGCGCAGGTCGTAGTCGATCACCCCCGTGACCGTCGCGCCCACTTCCAGGGGCGCTTCGCACTGGTGAACCACCGCCCCCGCCCGCTCCCGGGTGCTGCGCACCCGGACGCCGTTCAGGGTCCCGGAATCTCCCGCCTGCCCGCCGCCCTCGGGATAAAAGGCGGTAGCGGATAGCGTGACCTCCCACCCATCCGCGGTCTGCGTGCAGGAAAGCACCTCCGATGTAAAGCGGGAAAGGTGAGAATCTTCATAGTAAAGCTTGCGTGTTTCCATATCGCACCTCGAAAAATGGCAATTTTGCTCATTATACCACGGTGCCGTAAGCATTGCAACGTTTTGGCTTTACAGAAATTTGAAGTGCATTTTTGAAAAAAGGACTTCTCTTTTGCCGAATTATCATGTAGAATGAGAAAATGTGAGAAAAAATGCTATGAGGTGACGTTTCATGCCAGCAAATTACGCCCATTACCGCTTCGGAAAACAGCTGCTCTCCGGGATGTGTCCCAACGACCGCCGAAGTATCCAGCGGTTCCGGCGGCTTTACGATATGGGTCTGCACGGGCCGGATATTTTCTTTTACTATAACCCCCTGATCAAAACCGCCACGGGACAGCTGGGCGGCGTCTTCCACGCCCAGTCCGGGCAGGAATTTTTCGCCCGGGTCTGCGCCCAGGCGGGCAGTGAGGCCGGGCGGGTCTATCTTCTGGGGCTTCTGGGGCATTACTGCCTGGACTCCCTGTGCCACCCTTACGTGGAGAAAAAGGAAGCCGACGGCAGCGCCCGCCACGTGGAGCTGGAATCGGAATTTGACCGGTATCTGCTGGAAGCCGACGGCGTCGTCCTGCCCCACACCTACGACGGCAGCGCCCACATGCGCCTGACCCGGGGGGAGTGCGTCACGGTTGCCCTCTTTTATCCCCCCGCCACCCCGGCGAACGTCAACACCTGCGTCCGCAACATGGCCCGCGCCACCCGGTTTCTGGTGGGCAAGAACCGCAAGCATGTCCGGCGTCTGCTGCGCCTGACCCGCAGCCCGGCCATTGAGGATCAGCTCATGCCGGAGCAGGGGAGCGACCGCTGGCTGTGGATGGACAGCGAAATGCTGGTGCTGTACAACCGCGCCCTCAAGCGCTACCCCGTTTTGCTTAGCCAGCTGGACGAATACATGCGCACCGGCGAACCCCTGGGCGAGGATTTCGCCCAGGCCTTCGGGTGATAGGAAACAAGGAGTGGTAGAAGTGAAAAAAATCAAACTCACCGCATTGGAGCGGAGCTGGATTCTCTATGACATCGGCAATTCCGCGTTCATTTTGCTGGTTTCGACTCTTATTCCCATTTATTTCAACGCTCTGGCGACTACCGGCGGGCTGAACGAGTCATTGTATTTGTCCTATTGGGGCTACGCCGGTTCCGTCTCTACGCTGCTGGTGGCCGTCATTGGTCCCATCTGCGGCACGCTGGCTGACCATCGGGGGTTCAAAAAGCCCATTTTCATGGCCTGTATGCTTTTGGGCGTTCTCGGCTGCGCCGCCATGGGCGGCGTGGGCGGATGGCTGGCGTTTCTGATTGTGTTCGTTCTGGCCAAGGTGGGGTATTCCTCCAGCCTGGTGTTCTACGACGCCATGCTCCCGGAGGTCACCACCGACGAGCGGATGGACACGGTATCCTCCATGGGCTACGCCTACGGCTACATCGGCTCCGTGATTCCCTTCATTCTTTGCCTGCTTCTGGTGCTGTTCGGCGGCAAAATCGGCGTCGGCACGGGAACGGCCATGGTCGTATCCTTCCTCATTACCGCCGGGTGGTGGTTCGTATGCACCCAGCCGCTGCTGAAGCGTTACCGTCAGACCGCCTTCGTGGAGCATACCGGCAGCCCCGTTTTCTCCACCTTCCGACAGCTGGGACGCACCTTCCGGGAGGTTCGGCAGCAGAAGCATATTTTTCTGTATTTGCTGGCCTTTTTCTTCTTCATCGACGGCGTTTACACCATCATCGACATGGCCACGGCCTACGGCACCGCCCTGGGGCTGGACACCACCGGGCTGCTGCTGGCGCTGCTGCTGACCCAGTTTGTGGCCTTTCCCTGCTCCATCGCCTTTGGCCGGTTCTCCGCCAAGTACGATACGGGGCTGCTTATTAAAATCTGTATTCTCTGCTACACCGGCATTACCCTGTTCGCCGTGTTTCTGGTGTCCCAGTGGCAGTTCTGGGTGCTGGCGGTTCTGGTGGGCATGTTCCAGGGCGGCATTCAGGCGCTGAGCCGCAGCTATCTGGGGAAGATCATCCCGGCGGAGCGCAGCGGCGAATACTTTGGCCTCATGGACATCTGCGGCAAGGGTGCGTCCTTCCTGGGTACGACCCTGATCGCCGTGGTCAGCCAGCTCACCGACGGCCGGTCGTTCCACGTGCTTGGGCTGGAGCTGCAAAACGAAAACGTGGCCGTGGGTACGCTGGTCGTTATCTTTGCCATCGGATTCGTCCTGTTCTGCAAGGCGGATAAGCTGAATAAGCAGTACATACACATTTAAATTAAGAATGCCGGGGGCTGACCGCCCCCGGCACTATTTTTACCGTTTCTTCTTATTCAACAGCACTGCAAGCCCGATTCCGGACAGAACCATCACCCCGACAGCGATCCAGATCAAATCGCCGGTACGGGGATTTCTGCGGGAACCCAGGGAAACCGGGACGGGCGGCACGTAGACCACCTCGTCGCAGTTGCGCACCCGGAGAACCGGCGTGCCGTCGCTGTCCAGATGGAGAATGCCGATTGCCCGCACGGTGCGGCCCCTTTTCACCTGAGACGCAAGGTCGTTTTTCCCGTCTGCGCCGGATACGATGCCGTTCTCAATCAGAATTTCCGCAAAATCGCCGTTTCCGTCCTTCAGGGTGATGCGGGAGACGCCCTTGCCCCGGTTGGTGGGGGTCACGTCCGTCACCTTGCCCTCCACCTGCATCAGACGGCCGCCGTTGGCATCGTAGTCCATGGCGTCCTTATTCGAGGTGGTTTCCGGCGTGTAGTTGTAAAGCGGCTCGTCCAGCTTCTTATCGTAGTCGATAATCTTCAGCACCACGTTGCCGCTGCTGATTTCCTTCCGCCCGACCACTTCGATGGGCGTGCCGACTTCGATGCCGTCCTCCGTAAACGGCTCCAGCTCCACGCCGCCGGTGTCGTCCTGCAAATAAATGGTATCGGAGAAACTGTTTCCCGGCCGGGAAGTCCCGGAGGTCGCCCAGCCGCGAATGTGGTATATCTCCCCGGCCTTGCCGGAGCGCATTTCGCCGATGGTGACCAGCTCCGGATACGCCGCCCGCTCAATTTTCAGCAGCGCTTCCACAATACCCTGGTTTCCGCTGACGCTCTTCCAGACATTGTCTGGCTCCTTCATGGCGCTGTCTTCCAGGAACAGTCCGCCGCTGACGTACACATTGCCGCCGTTTGCCAGTTCCTCACAGGCAAGCAGCACCGCGTTTTCACCGGTGTCCTGCCCGTCGCCGTCCGCGTCCACGCCGTGGGTGGTGCTGCGCCCTTTCACCAGCCAAGTCCCGCTTCCCGGATTTACGGTGCATCCGGCGCGCTGGGTGTAGGTCTGCTCGGGTTTCAGAGATTTTGTCAAATCGCCGCCAGGGTTGAACACATTGGCGGATACCGCGTCGGGCGTACCGCTATTGTTTTCCTCGTCCCACGCGGTGTCGTCGTTCAGGCGCACCGTCGCGCCCATGGCTTTAAGCAGCCTGTTCAGCTCGCCGGAGGTGTGCAGGCCGCTCAGGTCGCCCAAATCCGACTGGCCGCAGAGAATGACCGTGCCGCCGTTTTCGGCAAACGACCTGACTTTCTCCACAAATGCCTCGTCAAACGGCTCCGCAGGGGCGGTTATCAGCAGAATATCTCCGTTTTTCGGGTTTTTCTCCGAGAAAGGCTTAACCGTTATCTTCGCCTGCGCCGCGATGGCGGCCAGCCGATTCAGCTGCTCTAAGACGGATTTGCCGTGGGAATCGTCCACGACAATGTGCTGCTCCGGAACATGGAAGCTCAGGCTCAGCGTTTTTTCGTAGGCGCGCTTTTCTCCGTTTACACCGCCAACCGCTTCGACCCGAAGCTCTGTCACCCCCAGTTCCGGGTGGGCGTAGGAGAAAGTATGGCTCAGCGTCCCCATGCCCGCCGCTGTCCCCGGGTCGGAGACGGTTTCGACCAGCGTGTCGTCGGCATAAAGCTTCAGGGATTCCACGAGGAAATCCACCGGCTCGTCATTGTACAGCTCCACCGTCAGCCCAATTTCTTCGTCCCGGACAGGAGCGGCCGTGTCCGAAGTGAAGCTTTCGATGCCAATATCGTCATACCCGTCCATCCACACGGGCGCGGTTACGGCCACGTCCCCATCCGGCTGGGTGACGCGGAGATAATAATAGCTGTATCCGCCGGGGACGGACAGTTCCAGCACCTGCGAAGGTGTTCCGACATAGGCGCTGTCAATCACTTCCCCGCCGTCGGCCACCACTTCCACGCTGCCGATGGCCTCGTCCGTGGGGTCGCTCAGGAAAACGGTGATTTCCGCTTCCTCCGATTTGGGGAGAATGCTGCCCATGACCGCGCCGTTCAGCGTATAATAAACGGTGAGGTCGCTGTCCTGGGTGGCGTAGACCCGGCGATCCTTCATGGCGTCGTACAGCGCTTCCTCCGTCAGCGTCTCTGCCAGAATCACGGTGCGCGCACGGCTCGCGTCGCCCCACTGCCCGTTGTGGTTATTCTGGTTGTTGGTGGGCGCCACGTGCCAGCCCTTGTCCAGCGCCAGATGATAATATTCGCAGTCCACCACGCCGTCCTCCCCGGCCACTTCCAGCAGGGAGATCACCGCGTCATATTGGGGACTATAGTGGTCGAACCGCTCGAAATCCCCGTGGATGATGTCCGGATGGTTGAACTGGCTGACGGAGCCGGGGACGGTGGTCAGCGCCTTGTAGTAATTTTCCAGCGCCGTTGGCACGTTTTCAAAATCTTCCTGATCCCGGGTCTGCCAGCCGGGGGTATTGAAGGTGGAGATATGCCCCAGCTGCTTGTCCTCCGGCCAGGTCATCTCAAAGCCGAACAGCCCCACAAAGTCCTCGTTCGTCACGGATGCCGCCGCCTGTTTTCCCGCCGCCCAGCCGGCGCTGATGCTTCCGCCGTCCGCGCCGATCGCGCCTGCGTCGGCGTTGTCAAAGGAATCGCTGTGGTCGGTGACGGCGAAAAAGTCCAGATTTTCCACCTTTGACGCATAGTCAAAGGCTTCCTCCACGCTCCCGGTGCCGTCGGAAAGGTTGGTGTGGGCGTGGAGCTGACCAAAGTATACGTTCCAATCCGGGGTGAATTTCTCCGTGAAAACGGCTTGGGTCACCTCGCCGGGTTCGCAGCCCTCCGCCTTGGAATAGGCCTTGAGGTACGCCGCGGCGAAGTCCTTCTCAAAGCAGATCGGGTCGGTATACAACCTGTCAGGCTGATAATTCACCCCGTCGGCGGAGACCGCGAAATAAATCTCGGCGCTTTCCCCCTCACAGGTCAGGGTGATCTCCTCCCCGGCGCCGATCTCGCCGCCCTCCGGCGAAACGATCACCTTGGGTGACGTTTTCACAGCTTCTCCCGGTTTCGGTTTCTCCGGCTTCGGGTCGTCCTGGCCGGGTTCGTCTTGACCCGGATTGTCCTGCCCGGGGTTGTCTTGACCCGGGGCGTCCTGTCCGGGGTCATCTTGCCCCGGATTGCCCTGCCCTTGTTCGTCTTGCCCCGGGTTGTCCTGTCCGGGTTCGTCGTCCTGCACCTCCGTGTAGCGATACAGCGTAAAGCCGCCGAAGTAGATATCCGAAGCATCCGCAATATCCACATCCATACAGGCGCGGAAGGCATAATCAGAAAGCAGATCGGAAACCAGCGTCACCGGCGCCTCTCCGCTGAAGCCGTGAAAGGAAAAGCATCCGTCCTCCCAGGAAACCTGCCATTCATATGCCCCTGCGGTGATGCCGCTTGCGCCGTCCTCCATGGGTGCGACGGACACGCCGTGCGCGTCCGTCAGAATGACCCCGTTTTCCGTGACGGTCAAGTTCCATTCCCCGCCGTCGGTATCCGTGACCGTGTCGCCGACGGCGGTGAGTGCCACCGCTGAAATCACGCCCTCCTCTTCCGCCAGCGTTCCCGGCGCGATGTCCTGGGGCGTTATCAGCACATACCGTCCGTCGGTGAGTTCCTCCATACCGGTGATCTCCCGGTACACCGTTTCCGCTTCCACGGGCAGCCGGAACAATGAAAAGAGAGCTGCCGCCAACATAACTGACAGCAGCCCTTTGGCTACCAATTTCCTTAGCATACCAAACCCTCCCGATTTTTTCAGAGTTTCCTCCCGGAACCCCCGAAAAATCATCGCCGGATTGGCTGCGGATAGTGTTCAACCAGCTGTCAACGATCTGCCGTTTGTATCAGAGGTTCCTTTATCCATTCGGGAATATAGCACAGCCATTTTTCGACATTTTACCGCTTTTGAGCTAATACACTACATATTGCGGTATAATATAAACCTTATCCACAATATGTGGTAAAGATTCAGCAAAGAACCTTCTTCACCAGCGAGTGGCTGACCATCAGAAGGCACGCCCAGAGAAACAGGCTCAGCGCCCAGTAGCCGCTGCAAACCATGGGGCTGGACACCACGATCAACACGCCGAACAAGGCGTTTCCCATGGTCACCGTCCCCATGGCGGACAGTACGTTCAGCACCAACGCCAGCAGGGTCAGTCCCAGGGACAGCAGCGAAATGCCGCGCACCAGCTTCAGCGTATGCGCGTCCTTCTCCTTCTTCGCGGCATAAATCAGATATGCGGGCGGCGCGAAAAACGCCACGGACAGCACCGTCAGCGCGGCCTGCGCCCCGGCGCTGACATTCCGGGAAAAGCCGGGGATAAATCCCAGCCCCGCGCACAAAATAAACAAACCGCCCCACAGGGCAAGCAGCGTTTTCTTAGACATTTTGTTCTCCTTTGCGGATAGTTTGGTGTCCCCATTTTAACCGAAACCGGCGCAAAAGGCAACAGCAAATCCCGTCGAACCCCGCCGATGAAAAAAAACTGGACAGTTCTGCTAATATCTGCTATAATATCCTGAATAATATTCGGGTGTATCCAAAAACCGGCAAAATGACCAACAGCGAGGGATTTTTGCCATGTGCAAGCCATTTTTCCGCAGGAATACTTGCTGTATTTCAAGGGAAAATGGTGCGGCACAGGGCAAAAAGAGCCGCTGATTGGGCGTTTTGACAGCTTTCAGATACACCCCAGAAAAGGGAGTGTTTTTCCCATGAAATGTCCGTTTTGCGGCGACCAGGAAAGCAAGGTCGTGGATTCCCGCCACTCGGAGGACGGTCTGAGCATCCGCCGCCGCCGGGAGTGTATGGGCTGCCAGCGCCGGTTCACCACCTATGAGATCGTGGAGAGCCTGCCCATCATCGTTGTGAAGCGGGACGGCTCCCGTCAGGGCTTCGACCGCAACAAGATTCTCAATTCCATGATCCGCGCCTTCGACAAGCGGAAAGTGGACGTCACGGACCTCGACCGCATCACCACCGAGATCGAGCAGACCATCCAGAACACCCTGGAGCGGGAGATCAGCACCGACAAGATCGGCGAGATGGTCATGGAGCGCCTGAAGCCCCTGGACGAGGTGGCCTACATCCGCTTTGCCTCCATCTACCACCGGTTCCAGGATGCGGGCAGCTTTATGCGGGAGATCAGCAAATTCCTGGAGGAAAAATAATGAGCACAATCCCAACTGAAATCACCGCCGCCACGGAAAGCACCCTGGACATTGCCTCCATCAAAAGCGTGATGGACGGCTTTGACCCCGCCTCGCTGCTGCCCGACCTGAGCAAGGTTTTCGGGAGCCTGGTGGGCGTGTGCCGGGTCGCCGTGATGATCGGCCCGATTATTACGCTGATTCTGGGGCTGGCGTACCTGTTTCTTGCGCCGAAGGAGGCCAACTACTACTTCGGCTACCGCTGTTATTTCGGCATGGGCAGCGTCCGCGCCTGGCGGTTCACCCAGCGGCTTGCGGGGGTATGCCTCGGCGGGCTGGGTCTGATTCTCACCGTAATCATGGCCATCATCACCGGCGGCTACGGCCGCATGGACACGATGGACATGGTGTGGAACGCGGTAAACTGCCTTATATGGGAAGCGGTTCTTCTTCTGATCGCCACCCTTGCCATCAACCTCACCGCCATGGCGAATTTCGACGCCAAGGGCGAGTACCGCCGCAAGCCGGGAAAGCCGGGGAAGCCAAAGACTCCCCCGCGGGATGCAAAATAAGCAAACGTCTCCGGCTGCCATATGGCAGCCGGAGGCCTTATTTTCCCAGTGTCAGTTCTTCTCTTCCTCCGGAGTAAAATCCAGCGTAATGGACTTGATCCCGGTGCGCATTTGGATATACCGGACGCCGGCGGAATCCATCATCCGCTTGGACGCCATGGTCGCCAGGCTGTCCGCGTATTTGTCCGAGAGGTAGTAGACCTCCTTCACGCCGCTCTGGATGATGGCTTTGGCGCACTCGTTGCAGGGGAACAGCGCCACGTACAGCTTGCTGCCCCGCAAATCCCGGCCGTTGGCGTTGAGCACGGCGTTCAGCTCCGCGTGGACGACGTAGGGGTACTTGGTCTGCTCACCGTCCCGCTCCCAGGGGTACTCGTCGTCGGAACAGCCCTTGGGCATCCCGTTGTAGCCGGTGGAGATGATGATGTTGTCCTGGGAGACGATGCAGGCGCCGACCTGGGTGTTGGGATCCTTGCTGCGCTTGGCCGCAAGCATGGCGATGCCCATAAAATATTCGTCCCAGCTGATGTAGTCCTCGCGTTTCATAGTGGAAGCCCCCTTTTTCGTTTTTCTCATTATACACAAAAGGCAGGACAGCCGCAAGTGGCTGCCCTGCCTTTTTTTGTTATCCAAAGAAGTCTTTCAGATTGTTGAGAAATTTCTTCCTTTTGGGGGACTGCTCCACGCTGCCGTCCAGCTGGCGCAGAAGGTCCTTCTGCTCCTTGGTCAGTCTGGTGGGGGTCTCGACCACCACCGTGAAGCGCTCGTTGCCCCGGCGGCGGGTGTTGCCCACCTCGGGAATGCCCTTCTCCCGCAGAATGAACTCCCGGCCGGTCTGGGTGCCTTCGGGAATTTCATAGTCCACCTTGCCGTCCAGGGTCGGCACCTGAATGGTGGCGCCCAAGGCCGCCTGGGTGAAGGTGATGGGAACCTCGCACAGGACATCCGTCCCGCTGCGGGTGAAGATCGGGTGCCGCCGGATGGAAATTTCCACCAGCAGGTCGCCGTTCGGGCCGCCGCCCACGCCAACGCAGCCCTCGCCCCGGACACGGACGCTCTGTCCGGCATCCACGCCGGCGGGAATCTTCACCTTGACCCGGTTGGTCTTGCGCACCTTGCCCTTGCCCCGGCAGGTGGTGCAGGGGTTCTTGATGACCTTGCCCCGGCCGCCGCAGGTGGGACAGGTGGTGGTGGACTGCATCTGCATCCCCATAAAATTCTGCACGGAACGCACCTGACCGGTGCCGTGGCACTGGCTGCACGTTTCGATCACGCCGTCGGCGCTGCCCGTACCCTTACAGTTGGGGCAGTTCTCGATCCGCTGGGCAGCAACCTCTTTTTCGCAGCCGAAGGCCGCTTCCTCGAAGGTCAGCTCCAGCCGCGCCATGACATTTTCGCCCCGGCGGGACGCGTTCTGCTGGGAGCCACGGCTGCGGCCGCCGCCAAAGAACTCGCCGAAAATGTCTCCCAGGTCGCCGAAGCCGTCAAATCCGCCGAATCCGGAGCCGCCAAAGCCGGCGCCGCCGTAGCCCGCGCCGCCTGCGCCGAAGTTGGGGTCAACCCCGGCAAAGCCGTACTGGTCATACCGCGCCCGCTTGTCGGCATCGGACAGCACCTCGTAGGCTTCTCCGGCCTCCTTGAACTTTTCCTCGGCGGTCTTGTCGCCGGGGTTGCGGTCGGGGTGGTATTTCATGGCGGCCTTGCGGTAGGCCTTCTTTATGTCGTCGGCGCTGGCGTCCTTATTAACGCCCAGCACCTCATAGTAATCTCTTTTGGAATCTGCCATACTCAATTCACCTCATCACAGTTGACAGTGGACAGCTGACAGCGATGGATAAAATGCAGCAACCTTTGCTGCTGTCAACTTTCAACTGCCAACTCAGGAAAATACGCCGATAAGGGGCGGCGTTTGCCGCCCCTTAGGCATTTTTATTAATCTACGCTCTCGTAGTCAGCGTCAACGACACCGTCGTCGCCGGGCTTCTGGGTGCTGCCGCCGGGCTGTGCGCCGCCCTGGGGGTTCGCCTGCTGGTACAGCTTCTCGGAAACCTTGTAGAACGCCTGCTGGACTTCCTCGGTGGCCTTCTTGATGGCCTCGATGTCGGTGCCCTTGTTGACTTCCTTCAGATGGTCAATGGCGGACTGGATGGAGGCCTTCTCGGAAGCGTCGATCTTGTCGCCCAGCTCGTTCAGGGTCTTCTCGGTCTGGTAGACGGTCTGGTCGGCGGCGTTGTGGGTATCCACTTCGTCCTTGCGGGCCTTATCCTCAGCCGCGTACTGCTCGGCCTCGTGAACGGCCTTGTCGATGTCTTCCTTGCTCAGGTTGGTGGATGCGGTGATGGAGATGTTCTGCTCCTTGCCGGTACCCAGATCCTTGGCGGAGACCTTCACGATGCCGTTGGCGTCGATGTCGAAGGAAACCTCGATCTGAGGCACGCCCCGGGGTGCGGGAGCAATGCCGGTGAGCTGGAAGCGGCCCAGGGTCTTATTGTAGGCAGCCATTTCCCGCTCGCCCTGGAGGACGTGAACCTCAACGGAGGTCTGGCCGTCCGCAGCGGTGGAGAAAATCTGGCTCTTGTGGGTGGGGATGGTGGTGTTCCGGTCGATCAGACGGGTGAACACGCCGCCCATGGTCTCAATGCCCAGAGACAGGGGGGTGACATCCAGCAGCAGGATATCCTGCACGTCGCCGGTGAGCACGCCGCCCTGAATGGCAGCGCCAACGGCCACGCACTCGTCGGGGTTGATGCCCTTGAAGCCTTCCTTGCCGGTGATGGTCTTCACGGCATCCTGCACGGCGGGGATACGGGTGGAGCCGCCAACCAGCAGCACCTTGTGAATGTCGGAAGCACTGAGGCCGGCGTCGGACATGGCCTGACGGACGGGCTTCATGGTGCGCTCCACCAGATCGGCGGTCAGCTCGTTGAACTTTGCCCGGGTGAGGGTCACGTCCAGATGCTTGGGGCCGGTGGCGTCGGCGGTGATATAGGGCAGGTTAATATTGGTGGAAGTCACGCCGGACAGCTCGATCTTGGCCTTCTCGGCAGCTTCCTTCAGACGCTGCATGGCGACCTTGTCCTTGGACAGATCGATGCCCTCGGCCTTCTTGAACTCGCCAACCAGGTAATCCATGATTCTCTGGTCGAAGTCGTCGCCGCCCAGATGGGTGTCGCCGGCAGTGGCCAGAACCTCGATGACGCCGTCGCCGATGTCCAGAATGGACACATCGAAGGTGCCGCCGCCAAGGTCATAAACCATGATCTTCTGCTCGGATTCCTTGTCGAGGCCGTAAGCCAGAGCGGCTGCGGTAGGCTCGTTGATGATACGCTTGACGTCCAGACCCGCGATCTTACCGGCGTCCTTCGTCGCCTGACGCTGGGCGTCGGAGAAGTACGCGGGGACGGTGATGACGGCTTCGGTGACGCTCTGACCCAGATAAGCCTCGGCGTCCGCCTTCAGCTTCTGCAGGATCATGGCGCTGATCTCCTGAGGGGTGTAGCCCTTGCCGTCGATGGTGACGTGATAATTTTCACCCATATGACGCTTGATGGAAGAGACGGTGCGGTCGGCGTTGGTCACGGCCTGACGCTTTGCCACCTGACCGACCATACGCTCGCCGGTCTTGGAAAATGCCACAACAGAGGGGGTAGTACGGTTGCCTTCGGCGTTGGCGATGACAACAGGCTCGCCGCCTTCCAGAACGGCAACACAGGAATTGGTAGTACCAAGGTCGATACCGATAATCTTAGACATAATGTTTTCCTCCTAATATAGATAAAGCTAAATTGTTTATAAATTTAATTTGCCACCTGCACCATGGCGAACCGGACGATCTTATCGCCCATTTTGAAGCCCTTCTGGAACACCTGAGTGATGACGTTTTCGTCATGCTCCTCGCTGTCCAGATGCATCACGGCGTTGTGCAGGTTGGGGTCAAAGGTGTCGCCCACCTGGCCGAAGACCTCCACGCCGAGACCATTCAGGATCTTCAGCAGCTCCGTCATGGTCAGCTCCACGCCCTTTTTGTAGGCGGCGTCTTCCGTGGGCTGGTTCAGGGCGCGCTCCAGATTGTCGTAGACGGGGAGCATCTTCGTTACGGCGTCGGCCTTGCCGTTGCCGTAGGACTGCTCCTTCTCCTTCGTGGTGCGCTTGCGGAAATTGTCATATTCCGCTGCCAGACGCAGCCGGGCGTCGTGCTCGGAATTGTATTTTTCCTCCCAGGGATCCGCCTGCGGCAGCTCCGGTTCCTCGGGCGCCTGCTCCTTCGGGGTCTCCTCCACAGCTTCCTGTGGGGTTTCCTCCGGGGCTTTCTTCTTTACTTCTTCTGTTTCCTTTTTTGCCACGTCTGTGACCTCCTGTCCATTTGCAGGGTGGGGGAAAATCTCCGCTTTTGCGGTTCGGGGATTTTCCCCAGCCCTGCCTGATTTACTCTATTCTTTCGGCGGCTCCGGCAGCTTTGGCTGCTGGGGCTGCTCGGGCTTGCCGAACATCTTGCTCAGGCTCTCGGCGAAGTAGCTCAGGCGCGCCGTCACCTTGGCGTAATCCATCCGGGTGGGGCCGACCACGCCGATCATGCCCTGCATTCCGTCGCCGATGTCAAACTTGGTCATCACAACGGAGGTATCCTTCAGCTCATCCGCCACGTTTTCGGGGCCTACCAGCACCTTGGTGCCGCTCGCGCCCTCCATGACGGCGGGAAGGTTTGCCAGCGCCTCTTCGTCGATGGAATCCATCACCCGCTGGGCTTTGTCCACGTCCCGGTATTCCGGCAAGCTTAATAGCCTTGCCTGACCGGTGACGGCCACGCTGGTGGAATCGCTGTTTTTCAGCGTCTCCTGGGTGAAGTCCAGAATCACCGGCACCAGACTTGCCGCGGCGCCCGCCGAACGCATGACCTTTTCCATCAGCTCGGCGGTGAAACCATCAAGGGGAATGTCCGTCATGCTGGCGTTCAGCACCGCGCTGAGGAGCTTCAAATCCGTTTCGCTGACGTTTACCGGCAGCTTGATGAGCTTGTTCACCACCTGCTCGCCGCCCAGCATCAGCACCAGAATGAAGCTTCCCTGTCCGGCCAGGATCAGGTCGAACCGCTTGACGCAGGCGCTGCCTTGTCGGGACGCGGCGGAGATGGCGGGAAGGTCGGTGGCCTGGGATACCAGCTTTGCCACCTTTTCCACCATTTTATCCACCCGCTGCATCTTTTCCTCGATGGCGCTGCTGATGGACTTGGTTTCGTCGATGGACAGGCGGTAATCCATCATCAGCTCGTCAACGTACAGCCGGTAGCCGGCGGCGGAGGGGATGCGCCCCGCGCTGGTGTGGGGCTGCTCCAGATAACCCATGGTGGTCAGCTCCGCCATTTCGTTGCGGATGGTCGCGGAGGAATACTTCATGTCCGGCAGCTCGGTAATGGCCTTGGAGCCAACCGGTTCCGCCGTGCGGATATACAAATCCACCACCGACCGCAGAACCTTCTTTTTCCGCTCTGTCAGTTCCATCGTATTCCTCCTTTTCCTTTTGTCTTTAGCACTCCATCTCTCTGAGTGCTAAGCACACTATACCGCAGAGTGCCAAAAAAGTCAATAGGTCGTTTTTGAATTATTCTTGAACATTTCGGGAAATTGGGGCGATTTTGGAAATCTCTCCCCGGGTTTGCCCCGGGAAAAGCGCTTGGAATGTGAAATACCCTTGAATTTTTCTTGAATTCTCCCTCCGGGGGTGGAAGTTTTCGTTTCTTTGTGCTATACTGTACGATACAGTATTGTGCGGGGGTCTGCCCCGAAACCGATTTTTGGAGAGAGAGCTTATGCTGGAATTATTGGCGCCCGCCGGGTCAATGGAGGCTCTGCGCGCGGCCGTTCAGAACGGCGCTTCCGCCGTCTACCTCGGCTGCGGCGCATTCAACGCGCGGCAGAGCGCGAAAAACTTTACTCCCCAGACGCTGGTGGAGGCCATTAAATACTGCCATGTCCGGGGCGTGCAGGTTCACCTGACCCTCAATACCCTCGTCTCCGACCGGGAGATGACGGAGGCGGGGGAGCTGATCCGCCACGCGGCACAAAATAATATCGACGCCTTTATCGTTCAGGACTTGGGCGTGGTGCAGCTGTGCCGGCAGATCGCCCCCGGCGTTCCCATCCACGGAAGCACCCAGATGACCGTCCATTCTCTGCCCGGCGTGCTGCTGTGCGCCGCCATGGGCATGAAGCGGGTCGTGCTCAGCCGGGAGCTGAGCCGGGAGGAAATCCGCTACATCTGCGCCAATTCTCCCATTGAGATTGAAGTCTTCGTCCATGGCGCGCTGTGCATGTGCTATTCCGGCCAGTGCTATATGTCCGCCATGATCGGCGGCCGCTCCGGCAACCGGGGTCGGTGCGCCCAGCCCTGCCGCCAGAGCTACGGCTACACCCACTGGCAGGAAAAATACCCCCTGAGCCTGAAGGACAACTGCCTGATTCCCTATCTGCGGGAATTGCAGGAAATGGGCGTGGTCTCTTTGAAGCTGGAAGGCCGGATGAAGCGGGCGGAATACGTGGCCACCGTCACCGCCGTCTACCGCAAGGCGCTGGACGAGATGACCGTCACCAAGCCCATGATGGACGCCCTGTATACCGCCTTTAACCGTCAGGGCTTCACCGACGGCTACTATACCGGCCGTATTGATACCAAAATGTTCGGCGTCCGTCAGGAAACCGCCGACGATCCCCAGTGGCTCCAGGCCGCCCGGCAATCCTACGAAGCAGGGGAGACCCCCCTTGTGGACGTCCGCTTCCAGGCCATGGTCACCGTGGACGGCAGCTGCGTCATCGCCACCGACCCGGAGGGGCGGACATGCCGCTCCGACGGCCCCGTGCCGGAACGCGCCCAGAATATCTCCATCACCGGGGCGATGCTCGCCCAGCGGGTCTCCAAAACCGGCGGCACGCCCTACCGGTGCGTGGAGGTGCGCACCCGGGTGGATCCCGGTCTCATCATCTCCGCCTCCGCCATCAACGCCATGCGCCGGGACGTGCTGAATCAGCTCACCGCCATCCGCGCCCGGCGAGAGGAGCAGGTGCTGCGCAAGCCCAAGCCCGTGCCGCAATTCAAGGGCGAAACGGGTCTGCCCGGCCTGACCGTTCAGGTCACGTCACGGGAGCAGCTGACCCCCATGCTTCTGGATCTGGAAACCACCATGCTGTACGTTCCCATCCACATTCTGCTCGCCGACGGGGAGCTTTGCGCCCGGCTGGTGCAGCGGGGACGGCTGGCGGCGGTGCTGCCCAGAATCGTCCACGACGGAGAGCTGCCCCGGATCAAAAAGGGTCTGGACGTCCTCCGCGCCGCCGGCGTCCGGGACGCGCTGGTGGGAAATCTCGGCTTGATTGCCCCCGTGCGGGAGGCGGGAATGCGGGTTCACGGGGATTTCGGCCTGAATATCTTCAACTCCGCCTCCATGAACGTCATGCGTTCCCTGGAAATGGCATCCGCCACGGTGAGCTTTGAAATGACCCTGCCCCAGATACGGGACATGAGCAAGGCGGTAAGCGCCGAGCTGATCGCCTACGGGCGGCTGCCTCTGATGGTGACGGAGCATTGTCTCATTCACAACAGAGCCAACGAATGCACCTGCCATCTGAAAGCCACCCGCCTGATCGACAAGACCGGCGCGGAGTTCCCGGTCATCCGGGACGGCGACAGCTGCCGCAGCGTGCTGCTCAACGGCAAGAAGCTGAGCTGGCTCGACCGGCAGGACGATCTTGCCAAGCTGGGCTTATGGGCGACGCGGCTGTACTTCACCACGGAAAATTCCAAGGAGGTTGACCGTGTGCTGAACGATTACATGAACCCCGAGCCCCTCGACCCCGGCGCGTGTACCCGGGGACTGTACTTACGGGGTGTGGAATAAAATCCCTCCGCGTTTGAAAGGAGAACCTTATGCAGCTCATTCTCGCTTCCGCCTCGCCCCGGCGAAAGGCGCTACTGTCCCTCTTTGGGATTCCCTTCACCGTCCGGGCGGCGGATATCGACGAAACCATGGATTCCGAAAAGCCGCCCTTCGATGAGGTCGCCCGGGTCAGCCGGTCAAAGGCGCTGGCCGTCGGCCGGGGGAAGGAAGACATCGTCATCGCCGCGGATACCATCGTGGTCTGTCAGGGAAAGGTGCTGGGCAAGCCCCGCAGTGAGGCGGAAGCGGCGTCTATGCTCCGGCTTCTCTCCGGGCGGGATCATCAGGTGATGACCGGCTGCACCGTTCTGTGCGGGGACAGGGTCGAGACCTTCACCGAGGTGACGAGCCTGCATTTCCGCCCCCTCAGCGACAAGGAAATTCTGAAATACGTCCAAAGCGGCGAGCCCATGGACAAGGCCGGCTCTTACGGCATTCAGGGCGGTGCGGCGCTGTTCTGCGAAAAGCTGGAGGGCGACTATTATAATGTAATGGGACTTCCCGTGTGCCGGCTGTATGAGACCCTTTGCCGCACAGCGCCGGAAGTGATGGAGGATACCTTATGAGAAATCTATTCAGTACCAAGGTGAAGATCATTCTGGTGATCGCCGCGCTGCTGACGGCGGCGCTGGCCATCTACAGCGGCATTTCCAACCAGAGTCTTCCCAGCGTGATCGTGCAGGGCGTGCTTGCCCCCTTCCGCACCGCAGGCACCACCCTGACCAACACGGCGGAAAAATACTACAGCTATATGTTCCGCTACGAGGCTCTGGACGCGGAAAACAAGGTGCTGGAGGAACGCATCGCCCAGATGGAGGACGTCGCCCGTCAGGCCGACTCCGTCTCCCGTGAAAACGAGCGTCTGCGCAGGCTCCTGGAGCTGAAGGCCACCAACGAGGACTACAAGCTGGTGGACGCCTATATCATCGGCTGGAGCTCCTCGGACTGGGAAAGCACCTTCACCATCAACCGTGGCACCAATGCGGGCATCCGGGAGAACCTGTGCGCCATCACCGCCAACGGCGAAGTGGTGGGTCTGGTGACGGAGGTGGGCGTGAACTACGCCGTCGTCAAGACCGTTCTGGACTCCACCCTGGAAATTTCCGGCACCATTTCCACCTCCGGCTATAACGGCATGGTCAAGGGCGGCTACGTCAGCGGCAACGATACCCTGCTTCAGATGAACTACCTGCCCTCCGAATCCATCATCCGCAACAAGGACCAGGTGGTGACCTCCGGTTCCACGGTGTATCCCCGGGGTCTGATCATCGGCTCCGTGGTGGACGCAGGCTATGAGGAAACGGGCGTTGCCAAGTTCGCCCTTCTTGACCCCGCCGCGGACATCAACTCTTTGGAGCAGGTCTTCATCATCACCCAGTTCACCACCGAGGTCATGGTCACCCCCGCCGCCGCCCCGGACTCCGAAACCGCCACCGCCCCTTCCGAAACCGCCCCTTCCGAAACCGCCGCCACCCAGGCGACCACCCCCGTAGGCTGAGGACACGCCATGGCAAGAAAAAAGCTGTCAAAGCAATCGGAATTCAAGCCCGACCCCCGGCAATGGAGTCTTTCCCAGCTGTTCCATCTGACCCAGCTGCAAAAGCAGCGAATCCTGAAATGGACGCTGTACGTGCTCACGGGGATCCTGCTTCTGACCATTCAGGACGTCATCATGGGCCGGGTCAGCATTTTCGGCGCAACCGCCGATTTGCCGGCGGTGTATATCCTGCTGATCACGGTCATTGAGGGCGTGGATGTGGGGAGCCTGTTTGTCCTGTTTGCGTCCACAATTTACTATTTTTCCGGCTCCGCGCCGGGGCCTTACTGCGTTGGCCTTCTGTGCGCCGTCGGCATTGTCGCCACGCTGCTGCGGCAGGCCTATCTCAGGCGCACCAAAGCATCCATTGTCATCTGCGCCGGCATTGCGCTGACGATTTATGAGATGGGCTTGTTCATCGTGGGCATCGGTCTGGGGCTGACACGGTGGGATCGGGTCTTTTCCTTCCTGATCACCGCCGCCTACAGCTTTGGCATCCTGATTCTACTGTACGCACCCATCAATAAAATTGGTCTTATTGGAGGAACCACATGGAAAGAATAAGCCGATTTCGCGCTATCCTGCTTCTGATTTTGTTCTGTACGATTCTGGCGCTGTTCGCCGTGAAGCTTTTTGACCTTCAGATCATCGAGACAAACGGCAACACCGACAACATCGCGAAATACACCACCGTTACCACCGTCCGTGCCGCCCGTGGTGATATCCTTGACCGCAACGGCAACGTCCTGGTGGGCAACCGGGCCAGCTATAATCTGGTGTTCAACCACTACGTTATCGAGTCCTACGGCCAGACCAACGAGGCGCTGTACTCCCTTGTGCAGAAATGCCGGGAGCTGAATCTCAGCTATAACGACCATTTCCCCGTGAGCAAGACCCGCCCCTTTGAATATACTCTGAACGATTTTGCCACCTCCTGGCAGAACCACTTCCAGAGCTTCATGGTTGACCGGTCGCTGGACTCGGACATCACCGCGCCGCTGCTCGTTGAAAAGCTGCGGGAACGCTATAAGATTCCCGAAGGCTGGTCGGACGAGGACGCCCGCGCCGTCATCGGTATGCGCTACGAATTTGATCTTCGGGGTATTTCCAAGCTGCCTACCTACACCTTTATTCAGGACATCTCCGACGAGAACCTGTCCGCCATTCTGGAGCTGAACATCCCCGGTCTGATGGTGGAATCCTCCACCGTCCGGGAATATCATACCAAATACGGCGCCCACATCTTAGGCTACATGGGCGGCATGGACGCCGCCGACTGGGAAAAATACGAGAAGGAAGGCTACTCCATGGACGCCTACATCGGCCAGTCCGGCTTTGAGGAAGCCTTCGAGGAATACCTCCACGGCATCGACGGTCAGCGCGTGGACGTGGTTTCCAAGGACGGTACCATCGTCGAGCAGTTCTGGCGCGTCAACCAGAAGACCGGCGAGGTTTACACCCCCATCGCCGGAAACAACGTGGAGACCACCATTGATTTGGAGCTGCAAGGCATTGCCGAGGACTCTCTTGCCAACATCATGAAGGAGCTGACCGACCCGGAGAAGAACACCTCCAAGGATGCGAGTAACGGCCTGGACGCGGAGGGCGCGGCGGTCATCGTCATGAAGGTCAAGACCGGCGAGATTCTGGCCTGCGCCAGCTATCCCACCTACAACCTCGCCACCATGAACCAGGACTGGGCGGAGATCGAGGCCGACCCCCTCAAGCCCTTCTTCAACCGCGCCTTCGGCGCCAACTACGCCCCCGGCTCCACCTTCAAGATGTGCACCCTTATCGCCGCCATGGAAAACCGCAGTAAAAATCCGGAAAGTGAATTTTTCGGCAGATTCCTGTACCTCCCCGGCGAGATCATTCAGGATAAGGGTGTTTTCACCAAGTACGCGGGCTTCTCTCCCATGTGCCTGATCTATAAGTCCAACCCCGGCGTGACCCACGGCGAGCTGACCGCTCAGCGGGCGCTGGAGGTGTCCTGCAACTACTTCTTCTATGTGCTGGGCGACCGCCTGTCCATCGACTATCTGAACACGACCGCCAACGCCCTGGGTCTGGGCGTTCCCACCGGCATCGAGCTGACGGAAAAGGTCGGCTGGGTCACGGATGAGGCCAGTAAGAAGGCCGCCTACGGCGAGACCGGCGTCGACTCTCAGGTCACCACCGGCGACCGTATTCTGGCCGCCATCGGACAGGCCGAGAACCGGTTCAGCCCCCTGCAGCTGTGCGTCTACGCTTCCACCCTGGCGAACAAGGGCACCCGGATGAAGGCCACCTTCTTAAGCCGCGTGGTCGCCTCCGACTACAGCAGCCTCATCAAGGAGAATTCCCCCGAGATCATGAGCCAGATGGAAATTGCTTCCACCACCTACAATACCTACATTGAAGGTATGCGCAAGGTTATCGAAGGAGGCGAAGGCACCGCCCGTTCCCACTTCGGCGGCCCCAAGGACCTGGACACCTTCCCCGTCAAGGTATGCGGCAAGACCGGTACTGCTCAGCACTCCTCCGGCGGCTCTGACCATGGCGCGTTCATCTGCTTCGCCCCCATGGAAGACCCGGAGGTCGCCGTAGCCGTCTACGGCGAAAAGGCCGCCCACGGCGCGACCCTCGCCGCCGTGGCCGAGGATGTTCTGCGCGCTTACTTCGCCATGGAAGCCGCCAGCGAAGTTAACGCCTTTGAAAATCAGGCGTCGTAAGCGCCTTCGTAAAACAGTCAACAGACACAGTAGGAAAACCTGCTGTGTCTGTTTTTTATAAGCACCCCTTGCCTCTCTCTTTGGGAGAGGTGGACGAGCGCAGCGAGGACGGAGAGGGAAAACCGGGGTGCAATGCCCTCTCAGTCACCTGCGGCGACAGCTCTCCCAAAGGGAGAGCCAAGGGGTTGTACCTTTCATTTCAGCTCCGCCGGGAAGCTGGTATAGGTCTTTCCCGGCTTCAGCTTCACGCCCCGGAGCTTTACCAGCGCCGACACCGTGACGATCTCGTAGCCCTGGTTTTTCAGAACGTCCACAATGTCCAGCGCCGCCTGCACCGAGCTTGCCGTCATGTCGTGGAGCAGGACGATGTCCCCGTCCTTCACGTTTTTCAGCACCGCCCGCTCCACTGCCGCCGTATCGGAGGTCGCCCAGTCCCGAGGGTCTACCGACCAGCTGAGGATGGCCAGCCGCCGCGCCTCGGCCACCTGACGCACCGCGTCGCTGCAGCACCCTCCCGGCGGCCGGAGAAACACCGGCTCGCATCCCTCGGGCAGCAGCGCCTGGGTGTCCATGATCTCGGAGGCCACCGCGCGGCGGCTCATTTTCTCCATGCTGTTGTGGGTGTAGCCGTGGTAGCCGATCTCGTGACCCTCGTCGAAAATCCGCCGGGTGATGTCCGGGTAATCCTGGATCCGATAGCCGCACAGCAGAAACGTGGCCTTCACCTCCCGCTCCCACAGGCCGTCCAGAAGCCGGCGGGTATACCGCCCGGAGGGTCCGTCGTCAAAGGTCAGCGCCACATATTTTGTCGTCTCCGCCGCGTCCACGGGGATAACCAACAGGCTTAAGATCGCAAGAACCGCCAAAAACCGCCGCATGGAACCACCTCCGTCATTCTTTCTGTTCCGTCCCAACGCCCCCATATCCGCAATTTTGATTTGACGTAACGGCAAAAATGCGGTATACTATAGGTTGGAGGGTTGCGGAATGGATTTGATTTGCCCGATCTGCGGAAGCAAACTGAATACCCTTAACAAATCTCTCGTCTGCGCCGGGCATCACTGTTTCGACATTGCCCGGCAAGGCTATGTGAATCTGCTGACGGTTCAGCAGAAGCACTCCCTGCACCCTGGGGACACCCGGGAGCAGGTGCTGTCCCGCCGCGCCTTTCTGGAGGCGGGATACTACGCACCCATCGCCGAAGCCCTGATTGCCGTCTCAAAAGCGTTAACGGTTAACTCAAATGAGATAAGACCCTCCGACGAGCTTCTGGACGTGGGCTGCGGGGAAGGGTATTACTCCGCCCGTCTGGCTGATGCTCTTGGAATGCACCTTACCGGGATGGACATCTCCCGGGAGGCTGTCCGCTGCGCCGCCGGGAAATACAAGAACGGTCTGTGGCTCTGCGCCACCGCGTCCCACATTCCCGTGGCCGACCACTCCTGTGACCTTCTCACCAGTCTGTTCGCCCTGACCGTGCCGGAGGAATTTAAGCGTGTTCTGCGGCCGGAGGGGTATTTTCTTCAGGTGCTGGCGGCGGAGGACCATTTGCTTGGACTCAAGTCCATCATTTACGACCAACTTATCGAAAAGCCCAAGGACACCGTCCCGGACGTGCCGGGCTTCACCCTTGTGAAGTCCGTCCCCATCCGCTTCCCCTTCACCGTGGAAGGGGAGCAGGTTGAAAATCTGCTTTCCATGACGCCCCACGTTTTCCGCATCGGCAAGGACGGCGCCCAACGCCTGCGGGAAACCAAGTCCCTGACGGACACCGCCAGCTGCGTCCTCAATGTGTTCCGTCCTGTAGGGAACCTCTGATGAAATCGTCTTCGGCCGAGCAGCGGATCTTTTCCTCTATCCGCGCAGTTTCAAAAGCGGGAAATACATACAGTATTCCTCCGCTTTCGAAACTTTCGGCTAGAGAAAAATCTCTCGCTGTCGGCTCTTGCCGATTCCATCAGAGCTTCCCTAATAACATTCCCCCACAAGGTGGATGTATGTCTGGAAAAAAGTCGAAAATGCGTATCCGGCTGCCAGATTTACCGATATCTTAACTTTTAATGGAGTAGCTATATGCTGGATAAACTACAGGCCATCTGCAACAAATACGAGGAGCTTTCTGCCAAATCCGAGCAGCCGGATTTTTATGCCGACCCCCAGAAGGCAGCGAAGCTGCTTCGGGAAAAAAATGACCTGGAACCCATTGTGGAGGCCTTTCACGCCTACAATCAGGCGCAGCAGGACATGGCGGACGCCCAGGAGCTGATGGCAGACCCGGAAATGAAGGCGCTTTGCCAGGAAACCTACGCCGCCGCCAAGGCGCAGAAAGAAGCCCTGGCCGAAAAATTGCAGATTCTGCTCCTTCCCAAGGACCCCAATGACGAAAAAAACGTCATTATGGAAATCCGCGGCGGCGTGGGCGGCGAGGAAAGCGCCCTGTTTGCCCACAGTTTATTCCGGATGTACTCCATGTACGCCGCAAAAATGGGCTGGCGCATTGAGCTGATGAACCTGAACGAAACGGAGCTGGGCGGCGTCAAGGAAGCGGACTTCATCGTCAGCGGCCGGGGCGCGTATTCCAGGCTCAAATATGAGTCCGGCGTCCACCGTGTCCAGCGGGTTCCCGAAACGGAGTCCGGCGGCCGCGTCCACACCTCCACGGCAACCGTCGCGGTTCTGCCGGAGATGGAGGAGGTGGACGTGCAGATCAACCCCGCCGATATCGAAATGCAGGTCTACCGTTCCAGCGGCGCGGGCGGTCAGCACATCAACAAAACCTCCTCCGCCGTGCGGCTGATCCACAAGCCTACGGGCATCGTGGTCGCCTGTCAGGAGGAGCGGAGCCAGATCCAAAACCGGGAGAAATGTATGCGGATGCTGGCCAGCAAGCTCTATGAAATGGAGCAGGAGCGCCTGGACAGCGAAGTCACCGGCCTTCGCCGCAGTCAGGTGGGAACGGGAATGCGCAACGAGCGCATCCGCACCTACAATTTTCCCCAGGGTCGGGTCACCGACCACCGGGTGGGGCTGACCCTGTACCGCATTGACGCGGTGATGGACGGCGACCTGGACGAGATCATCAACGCCCTCGCCACCGCCGACCAGGCGGAAAAGCTAAAGAATGCCCATCAATAAGGAAGATTCACATGGAATTTATCACAAACTCCCCGGAGGAAACGGAGAATATCGGCGCGGCGGTGGGCAGAATCATCCCCGCCGGGACGGTTCTTGCCTACCGGGGCGACCTTGGGGCAGGGAAGACCGCCTTTACAAGAGGACTTGCCCGGGGGCTGGGGTTCAAAGAAGCCGTCACCAGCCCCACCTACACCATCGTCAACGAATACTTGGGCGGGCGGCTCCCTCTGTTTCATTTTGACATGTACCGCCTTTCCTCCGCCGATGACCTGTTCGACATCGGCTGGGAGGACTATCTCGACCGGGGCGGCGTGTGCGCCGTGGAGTGGAGCGAGAATGTGACCGAGGCCATGGAGGGCGCGGTCAGCGTCACCATCGACGTTCTGGGGGAGAACACCCGGCGGATTACCATTTCGGGAGGGGATTTTCTTGCTGATCTTAGCCTTTGAAACCAGCGCGAAAGCCGCCTCCGCGGCGCTGCTGGAGGACGGGAAGCTTCTGGGGGAAAGCTACCAGAACACCGGCCTGACCCACAGCCAGACCCTGATGGTCATGGCGGAAAATCTGCTGCATCAATGCGGCAAAACTGTTAACGACGTAAACGCGGTGGCCGTGGCCGCAGGCCCCGGCTCCTTTACCGGCGTGCGCATCGGCGTCGCCGCCGCCAAGGGCTTCGCATGGGGCAGGGAAGTGCCCTGCTACGGCGTCAGCACCCTGGAAGCCATGGCGCTTTCTCTGGGCGCATATCAGGGCTACGTATGTCCCGTGATGGACGCCCGGCGGAGTCAGGTGTATCATGCGCTGTTTTATGTAAACCACGGAAGTCTTGAAAGAATTACCGACGACCGGGCCATTGCCTTGGAGCAGCTGAAGCAGGAGCTTGCGCCCCTGACAGAGCCGGTGTTTCTGGTGGGGGACGGCAGCGTCCTGACTTACAAGACCCTTTTCGGGGATATCCCCAACCTCATTATGCCTCCGGAACACCGGATGCACCAGCGTGCCGTGGGCGTCGCCCTGCTGGCCGCGCAAAAACAAGCCGCCGGCCAGATCGGCGACGGCGCCGCTCTGACCCCCAACTACCTGCGCCTGAGTCAGGCGGAACGGGAACGTCTCGAGCGGGAATCAGCAAATTCATAAATCCGGGGCCGATTCATTCAACCCTGTAAATAGAAGGAGAAATATCATGGCAAACGTACACGTCCTCGATCATCCCCTGATCCAGCATAAGCTGGCCATTCTGCGCAACAAGAAGACCTCCGTGAAGGAATTCCGCGAGCTGGTCGGCGAAATTGCCGGTCTGATGTGCTATGAGGCCACCCGCAGCCTGCCCACCCGGGAGGTAGAGGTGCAGACCCCCGTCGCCACTGCCAAGTGCCGGATGCTGTCCGGCAAGAAGCTGGCCATCGTCCCCGTCCTTCGCGCCGGCCTCGGCATGGTGGACAACATGGTGGAGCTGATTCCCTCCGCCAAGATCGGCCACATCGGCCTGTACCGCGACCCCGAGACCCACAAGCCCGTGGAATACTACTGCAAGCTGCCGGAGGACATCTCCAACCGGGTGGTTTACGTGGTGGATCCCATGCTGGCCACCGGCGGCAGCGCCGCGGAGGCCATCGGCGAGATGA
>ENA-OWPN01000884-OWPN01000884.1-human-gut-metagenome-genome-assembly--contig:-NODE-884-length-33546-cov-5.402377_pt1 | contig 33546 bp, 37 predicted proteins | sample MGYA00248266_ERZ651850 | MGnify/ENA primary metagenome ERZ651850 (study PRJEB26924, sample SAMEA4378296) | human gut metagenome | biome: human gut; feature: human-associated habitat; material: faeces... | reverse complement strand
CACGGCGGTTTCCCTTTTCTCTGTTTCCTGTTCCGGTTCTTCCGCCTCTTCTTCTGTTTCTTCTGTTTCCGGTGCATCACCGTTGCCTTGCGGTTTTTCCGTTTCGCCCGCCATCATCCGCATAAGCAGTTCTTCGTCGATGGGCTTATCTGCTTGCTGTTTCTTCATAACCTGATAGTTTGAGGATGGATATTATTTCATGTGCCAGTTCGGGGATTCCGCTGCCCGCAACCATCCGCTTGTCGGGAGCGAACAGCGTGGAACGGAACACCGTCCGGTTCTCCGCATCCAGTTCTTTGCGGAAGCGTTTCGTGTCCGGTATCTGTGTGGTGAGCATCGGCAGTCCCATTCCGGCGATTACTTTTTCATACCGTCCGTACAGTTCGCTTTTTTCCCGTTTATCCACCAGATTCCAAAAGAGGTAAAGCCCTTTCAGTCGGCTTGTTTCCTTGCCTAACATCATCCGTTGCAACACGTCCAGAAAGGCGAGCGTGCTTTCCAGTACCGTTTGGTCGGCACTCACCGGAGCGAAGATGTAATCCATTTGCGCAATGGTGCGCAATATGCCCGACGAGTTCACCGTACCGGGCAGGTCGAAGAACAGCAGGTCATAGTTTCCATTGCCCGCCAGTTCCGCCGCCATGTCCGGCGCACGTTCCACCCGGCACTTCTGTACCGGATAGGCGGCACGTCCCGGCTCACGCATCTGCTCGTATGCCATCCGTTTCAGGTACTCGTTTTCCAGTACCGCCCGGCTGTCCCGTTCCCGCATTTCGTAAAGGCTGTGTTGCGGAAAGTCGCAGTCGATCACCGCCAGCGGACACCCGCAGTTGTAGTGCAGGTAACTCGCCACCAGCACCGTGATAGCTGTTTTACCGCTACCGCCCTTTTGTGTGGCGAAAGCCACGTTCAAAGTCTGTTTATCCATATCGTCAATCAATTAGTTATTCATTCGGTTGCCTAAGCAATCGGTTATCTGTTCAATCAATCAGTCACTCGGTCAATCGGTCATTCAATCGGTCAGCCGTACAGCCAGCCATTTGTTCATCCGGTCAGTTCATCATCCGTTTGTTCATTCATCCATCCAATCATCCGACCGTTCATCCGGCTGTTTAGCCGTTTAACCGTTTAGCTGTTTAGCCATTCATCCGGCTAACCGTTTAGCCGTTCGTCCGTCCGTTCATCCGGCAAAATCATCATCCGTCCGGCTGTACATTCAGTCAATCATCCACTCGTTTGAGCGTCCCTTTATCCGTCCGGTTGAACAGCCGTTTTACCGCTTCCACGGCGCAAAGGAATATCAAAATATCGGTAGATTATCCGCTTGATTATCAGTGTGTCGCACCTTGTCTTTCCACCCGTAGGTTTGTCGCATACGGGCATAATGACCGGACGGGAAAAGGGCTGTTACTTTGCAGCCGTGAACCAAAATTCCGTGAGAATGAACAAGAACAGTAACCGCCCGAAGGACTGCCCCGGCAGTCACCAACAGACAAGGGCATCCCCAATCTGTCCGGTAGGACGGATTTTAATTTCAACCGAAATTAGCAAGTTGTGTGCTGCGGCACTCGCTTCGCTTTCCGTGCCACACCACCACCTTGCCCCGCTGGTGCAAAATCCGCCGGAGTTGGATTTTCCTTTGCGGGGGAGAGCCGTAGGCATACGGCAGTTTTCAACCCATGTTTCACTTAAAATTTGATAGGACTATGGATAGTCAGAAGAAGTATTCCAACAACCACGGGCGCAAGCCCAAGACCGACAAGATGCGCCACCGCTACGTGTTCCGTCTAAGTGACGGGGACAACGCCCGTTTCCTTGCCCTTTTCGATGAATCCGGCAAGGCAACCCGTGCCGAGTTTATCGTTTCCGCACTCTTCGGCAGGGAGATAAAGGTCGTCAAACTGGATAAGGGCACGCAGGATTTCTACATGCGCCTGACCTCTTTTCATTCACAGTTCCGCAGCATCGGCGTGAATTACAACCAATGTGTACGTGCGCTCAAATCCAATTTCTCGGAGAAGAAGGCACTCGCTTTCCTCTACAAACTGGAACAGCACACCCTCGAACTGGTGGAACTTAGCAAACAAATTTCCGCACTGGCGGAAGAGTTTCAAACCAAATACCCGGTGCGATGATAGCCAAGATTTCACACGGCGGCAGCCTGTACGGGGTACTTGCCTACAACCAGATCAAGGTGGACGAACTTCATGCGGACGTGCTTTTCGGCAACCGGATTATCGAACCGCCGGGCGACAAACCCTACACGATAGAGCATATTTCCCGTTCGTTCGTGGACTACCTGACCGCCAACCGCAAGACCGAGAAACCCATCCTGCACATCTCGCTCAACCCCGATCCGAAAGATTGCGTGACCGAGGAACAGTTCATAAAATTGGCGGAGCAGTATATGCAGCGTATGGGCTTCGGCGACCAGCCTTATATCGTTTATCGCCACAACGACATCGGGCGGGAACACCTGCATATCGTTTCCGTCCGTGTGGACGAAACCGGGCGGGCGATTTCCGACAGCTACGAACACGAGCGTTCGATGAAGGTCTGCCGGGAACTGGAACAGCAGTTCGACCTTACCCCGGCAACCAAAAAGGAGTGGAAGGAAGGGTTGCCTTTGTCGTCCGTCGATTACGACAGTGGCAACCTCAAAGGGCAGTTGGTGGGAGTGATCCGACCGATAGCCCGTGAGTGGCGTTTCCAGTCGCTCGGCGAATACCGTGCGGTACTTTCGCTTTACGGCATAACGGTGGATGAAGTCAAAGGGGAATATGGCGGACGGGAGTATCACGGCTTGTCCTATTCGGCAACAGACAAGGACGGCAACAAGGTCGGCAAACCGTTCAAATCTTCCGTGTTCGGCAAAGAGGCGGGCATCGCCGCACTGGAAAAGCGTATGCTCTCTTCCGCCGCATGGGTGAAGAGCCACAAGGACATTGCCACCGATACCGCCGCCCGCATAGCGTCCGCCATGCAGACCGCAGGGCGTGACCGGGCACTTTTCGAGCGTGAACTCATGCGGCAGGGTATAGGCGTGGTATTCCGCACCAACGATGCGGGGCGCATCTATGGGGCGACCTTCATCGACCATGCCGACAAGACCGTTTTCAACGGTTCCCGTCTGGGTAAGGAGTTTTCAGCTAACGTGTTCAACGACCGTTTCGCCGGGCAGGACGGTATTCACCCGCCACAGACAAGCGAAGTGGAACGTCCTGCACAGCAACAGGAGCATACGGGCGCATCCCCGTGGAACGGGCATGATACCGAATATCACCCCGACAATAAGGACAACACCGCCCAAAATGTGGCGAACGCTTTCAGCCTGTTCGCACCCGTACAGGGTGGTGCACCCGGCGACCAGCCCGCACCGCAGCAGCGGAGAAAGAAGAAAAAGCGCAGGTACGGCAGGCAGCAGTAACCTTCCGCAGTATTTACAATTTTAAAAGTATATCAATATGCAAAACGAAGATGATTTGCGTGGACTTGCTAAAATTATGGAGTTCATGCGTGCTATCAGCATTTTATTTGTAGTAATCAATATTTATTGGTTCTGTTACCAATCTATTCGGGAATGGGGCATCAATATCGGCGTGGTCGATAGAATCCTGCTCGGTTTCCAACGCACCGCCGGGCTGTTTTCCAGTATCTTTTGGACGAAGCTCTTTGCCGTGCTGTTCCTCGCCCTTTCCTGCTTGGGGACAAAGGGCGTGAAGGAGCAGAAAATCACTTGGCGCAAAATAATCCTTTGCGGCGTGACGGGTTTGTTGCTGTTCTTTTTCAACTGGTGGCTCTTGGCACTCCCTTTGCCCTTGTCGGCAAACACGGTGTTCTACATCGCCACCCTCACAGCCGGATATATCTGTTTGCTTATGGCAGGGCTATGGATGTCAAGATTACTCAAAACTAACCTGCTTGAAGACGTGTTCAACGTGGAGAACGAATCATTTATGCAGGAAACCGAACTCAAAGAGAACGAATATTCCGTCAATCTCCGCACCCGGTTCTGGTTCAGGGGAAAGACGTATGACGGATGGATTAACCTTGTAAACGTTTTTCGTGCGACAATGGTATTGGGAACACCGGGCAGCGGGAAGTCCTATGCGATTATCAATCAGTATATTAAGCAGGTGATCGAAAAAGGTTTTTCCGTCTTTTTGTATGATTTCAAATATCCCGACCTTTCCGAGATTGCCTACAACCATCTGATTAATAATCTGGACGGGTACAAAGTCAAACCGAAATTCTACGTGATAAATTTCGATGATCCGGCAGGTAGCCACCGTTGTAATCCCATACACCCGGACTTTATGACGGACATATCCGATGCTTACGAGAGTGCGTACACGATTATGCTCAACCTCAATCGGACTTGGATCAGCAAACAGGGCGACTTCTTTGTTGAATCGCCTATCATTCTGTTAGCCAGTATTATATGGTATTTGAAAATCTACAAGAACGGCAAGTATTGCACCTTCCCCCATGCGATAGAATTTCTGAACCGGAAGTATGCCGATATTTTCCCCATCCTGACAAGTTACCCGGAACTGGAGAACTATCTTTCCCCGTTCATGGACGCTTGGGAAAGTTCGGCGGTGGAACAGTTGCAGGGGCAGATAGCCAGTGCCAAAATTCCGCTTTCCCGCATGATTTCCCCGGCACTCTACTGGGTAATGACGGCGGATGATTTCACGCTCGACATCAACAATCCCGAAGAACCGAAAGTGCTTGTAGTAGGTAACAATCCCGACAGGCAGGGCATATACGGCGCAGCGTTGGGACTGTATAACTCCCGCATTGTCAAACTGATAAACAAGAAGAAACGGCTCAAATCCGCCGTTATCATTGACGAGTTACCCACCATTTACATGCGTGGACTGGATAACCTGATTGCCACCGCCCGAAGTAACAAGGTAGCCGTCATGCTCGGCTTTCAGGATTTTTCGCAGTTGAAGCGTGATTACGGCGACAAGGAGAGTGCCGTTATCTGCAACACCGTCGGCAATGTCTTTGCAGGTCAGGTAGTTGCCGAAACCGCTAAAACGTTAAGTGAACGCTTCGGCAAGGTCTTGCAGAAACGGCAGAATATGACTATCAACCGCAACGAGACTTCCGTTTCCATCAATACCCAGATGGATAGCCTTATCCCGGCTTCCAAAATCAGCAACCTGACGCAGGGTATGTTTGTCGGAGCAGTCGCCGATAACTTCGACGAGCGCATCGAGCAGAAGATTTTCCATGCCGAGATTGTCGTGGATAACGAACTGGTCAAGCGGGAAACCGCCCGTTACGTGAAGATACCGCAGATTATCGACTTCACCGACAAGGACGGCAACGATACCATGCAGCAACAGATTGATGCGAACTACTACCGCATCAAGAACGAGGTCAAGCAGATTGTCGCTGACGAAATAGAGCGTATCAAGGCTGATCCCGAACTTTCACACTTGATTAAGAACGTGTGATAAATGAAAAACGGATATTCCGGCCAGACAGATTGCTGGCGGAATATCCGTTTCATATTTCCCAATATACAATAATGTATAGCCTTAAAATCTCAATTCGTCTTATACGACAAACCTACAAACCGGACGACAAGTAGTGACACCCCGTTACAAACTTGCTAATTATCAATACATTCCCCTATATATTTACGTCCGGTTTCCACCGAAACCCTTAGTATTCACCATTAAAAATTTAAGTTTATGGACGAAAGACCGGACAACAGCGAACAACTGATGGATATTCTTCTTGTCATGGATCAGGAGAAAAAGACCATCCAAGCCGTCAGCGGAGTAAAGGACGGAGAGTTACAAACCAAGAACCCGTTAGAGGACAACAACGACCTGCTACGGGTAGATCGCCACGGAGATATGTTCTCCAACTTCTTTTCCAATCTCTTGAACCAGTTGAAAAATCCTACCCGTTTCCATTTCTTCCGTGTGCCGGAAGAGGATGTGCAACGGGTAGCGGCAGATTTCCAGCAGACCGTGCAGAACCCCACGCCCGAAGGACAGGCACGCATGGCACAATACGAGGTACAACATCCCGCACAGGCACAGCAGCAGGGCGAGCAACAGGCGCAGCCTGCCGCCGGGCAGCAGCAACAGCAGCCGACAGACGCACCGCAGCAAGGGCAGGCGCAGCAACAGCCGCAGTACAAGTACGATGTGGAAAAGATAGATTGGAACTCGCTCGCCAATCTCGGCATCAAACGGGAACAGATCGAACAGAACGGTATGCTCGACCAGATGCTACGGGGCTTCCAGACCGACAAGACCGTCCGGGTATATTTCAATCTCAATTCGATCTCCCATGCCAACGACAGCCAGCTTTCCTTGCGTGAAGCCCCCGACGGCAGGGTAGTCGTTTGCAGCCACGGTATTCTTGATCCCCAAAAGTTGCAGCAGCAATTCTTCGGGCATACCTTCACGAAGGAAGATAGCGACGCTATCAAGACCGCCGGGAACATGGGGCGCATTGTCGAACTCACCAACCGGGCGGGCGAGAAAGTCCCGTCCCTTGTCAGCCGTAACCAGAAAACGAACGAACTGGCATCCTTCCCGGCTGACAAGGTGCGCATCCCGGCGGAGAAGAACGGGCATACCTTCACCCCTGACGAGGTGGCACGGCTGAAAAAGGGCGAAGCCGTGGTATGTAAATTCCAGACCAAAGCCAAAGAGGGGCAGAAGCCTAAAACCTACGAAGCTCCCGTCCAGTTCAACGCTGCCAAGATGCAACTCGAACTACTCTTCAACGACCGGGCTAAACTGGCGATGGACGCACACAAGGAGTTGCAGAAACAGACCGCCAACCAAGAAGTCCCCAAGACCTTCCGCAAACAGGAACTCACCGAAAAGTCGCAAACGGAACTTACGGGCGGCGGCACGGTCAAGGTTTCCGGCTTGAAAGACCAGAACGGCAAATCCTATCAGGGCTACATCACATGGCAGCCCGGACAGAAATACCCCGCCTTCATGTTCCCCAAGGATTACCACGCCGCACTCGAAGAGGGACGTGTCAAACCCGCCGTCGAGAACGAGGTGCAGGTAGCCGTCAATTCCGAGGGCAAGACCAACGAAGCCACCAAGAGCCTGAAAGAAGCCTTGCAGTCCGCACAAACCCGTCCCACCGGAGAGCAGAAGGAACAGCAAGACCGCAAGCAGGAACAGAAAGAGGGCAAGAAAGAAGATAAGAAACAGGAGCAGCAACAGGACAAGCCCAAACCCCGGCAGCGCAAAAGCCCCCGCCTCTGATACCCGTCTTGTCCGGTAAGATGATCACAAGTAACTATCCGAGTTGTCCCGTCCCCAAGTGACGGGACACTTTTTGTCAAACCATTAAAAATCAAAGAAATATGATTACAGCAATTATCGCAGAAAAATTATCATAACTCGTGATAACTTTTCTTATCACAAGTAAATTATTATCCAAAGCCTTTATTTTTGTCTGTCTGTATATCAGCTATTTAAACACATTACTTTATATTACAGCTTTGGATAATAATCATCTTCATTTAGATAGATTCCTTAGCCATATCTTAAGTTCCTGGTCTTTTTCCCATGAACGTTCTGTTATATCGTTTGGTATCATATTAACATAAGCTGATTCCAAAGCCTCTCTTTTTTGTTTAGAATCAGCCCGAGCATATATTTCAGTAGTTTGTATAGATACATGTCCTAAAATATCACGAATATAGACCAAATTTACACCAGCTTGTAACAAGTGCATAGCTTTACTGTGTCGTAAAGTATGCGGGCTTATTTTTTCCGGTATAAGTTCCGGATCTTGTATTCGGGCGTGATTAATATAATTATTCAAGATATAAGATATGCCAGAGTTTGTTAGCTTTCTGCCACAACTGTTAAAGAAAAGAGGTCTTTGATTAAAACCGGACAGGTCTAAACGATTCTCTTCCATATAACTGCGTAATAAATTCACTTGTTCGTCTTGTAAAGGGACAATTCTTTTTTTGCGTCCTTTACCAAATAAGGTGACATGACAAGGCTTTTCCAATTTCAAAGATGCGGGTGTCAAGTCTATTAATTCTTGTACTCTGGCTCCACTATCATAGAGCAGGGATATCAAAGCTAAATCCCGTCGTCCTTTTTTCGTGTTGATTGGTATTTGTGCCAATAAAAGCTTAATGCCATCTATGCTGAGATAATTGACACTTCTTTTTTCATGTGTTTTTACCTTGATGGATAATATCTCTTGCCATTGTTCCAGACGCTTTACATCCTCATATTGCATATATGTACAAAAAGAACGTAATGCCGCCAATCTTTGATTTCTAGTCGCGTTACTCGATTTTTTCGTGTCTTGTAACCAATCAAGGAAGTTTAAAACCGTTTTTCTGGTAATATGTTCCAATCTAAGATTATCAGCCTTTATGTTTACCTGTTCGTCCAGAAAGTTTAACAGCAAGCTAAATGATTCGCTGTATGACCGTATGGTATTAGGGCTTACGCCTCTTTCTCCGATAAGGTACTCTGTGAAAAAAGCCGTTAAATGCTTCGCAAAGTCAGTCGTTTTCATAAGTATCTACATTTAAATTAGTTATTATGTTTGTTTGAGGGTACACAAACCGTGTTATCGTATTTTGTTTCAATAGAATATCGGGAAACATATCTTGTGTCAGGCGCACGTAGGTTTCAGTCCCTTTCAACGTCTTATGCCCCAAGAAGACCGACAAAAGAGGAAGCGCACAATATATGTCCATTCCTTCTTGCACCATCTTTGCAAGGGAATGGACGGCAAAAGTATGTCTGAGACTATGTATGCAGGCTCCTCCGGAACGGTTGCTCGAACAAGGTATATTGCATTTTTCCAACACTTTCTTGAAACCGCCCAAAACAGTACAAGAAGATAACGGTCGTCCTGATGGGGATATTAACAAGAACTTGTCCGGGGCATCAACGTCTGGCAAGGGCATCTTGTTGCGATATTCCAAATACTGTTGTAGAACCTTGGACAGGGAGTCGCTTAAAGGAATAAGCCTTTCCATCTTGTTCTTTGTCTTCCGAATAATGATGCAATTCCTTCTCAAATCAACATCCCGATTCCTAATGGATATGGCTTCCCCGATTCTAATCCCTGTAGCATATAAGATTCTATATAAAGCAGGTAATGCAAAAAGATTACAATATATATTATGACTATGCATCCTTTGCTTGTCGCAAGCTTCAAAGATGTCCTGCATCTGTCCACGGGTAAACACATAAGGAGTAAAATCCGAATATTCCTTCTTTGGTAACTTGGGTATATAGCATTCTTTTCCTATGTGGCATAAGTATAGGCAAAACTGTCGGAACATGGACACCTTGTCATAGAGGGTTTTCTTTTTATCATGTATGCGGGTGCACTTCCATGTATCAATCATGCTTTTAGTTATGAACACATCCCTGATGTTGCTATTAACAAAGAACTTGTCAAACTCCAAGAGCATCCACTTTATCCGTCCAATGTCGGAAACCTGATTTTCTTTCATCGCAAGAAAATCCTTAAAATAAGGTGCGAACACGCTTTGATATATGAATTGTTCAGACATAGAACAAACCTCCTTTCTGTGTGTAGAAATCGGATGGGACATCCGGGACTTCAAGGACACATTTCATCAAACCATCAATGTCTATCCGAAGATAGCCCATTGTCGTTTGTGTAGTTTTGTGTCCCAATGTCTCAGAAATGACGGGCAGTGATATGCCATTACGCAATAGCTGGCTGGCTAAAGTATGTCTCATAGCGTGAGGACCTTTTTTTCTATCCCTTGTATCTATTCTTGAATGGCAGATAATCTTTCTGACCGACAAGGAAACCACCGCCCCATTCACAGGATTATATGGGGCTAAAGAGGATAGGAATATCTGTTTGGAAGAAGAACTCGGTCTGCCATATTTCACATAATTGATGATAGCTTCTCCTACATCCTTTAAGAGTGGCAATTCTATTTCACGTTTAGTCTTGTACTGTATCAGGCGGATAATGTTTCTATCCCAGTCTAAATTACTGAATTGTAATCCGGCAATATCGGAGGAACGTAGTCCTAACCGTGTTGCTAATAGGAGCATGGCGTAATCTCGTTTTCCTACAGGAGTGGATTGATTTACCGAAGATTCTATTTGCAAGACTTCTTCACAAGTGTATGTCGACGGTAGTTTTTCTTTTACAATATAACGGTTTCTTCCTATCACATAATCAATATTCTTATTGATAAGCTTTTGTTCGTACAGGTAACGACAAAATGCACGCATCGTTGCCAATACTCTTTGTTTACTGTTTTGGCTGGAAGATATAAAAGTTAGCACATCATCCTCACCTATATCTGAGATGCGGGATACATTCCTCAAAGACAAATGCCTGAGAAAATAGCTGAACACATGTTCGTAGCCATCTATCGTTTTAGGAGATAGTCTTTGTTCTTCCAAGAGATGAAGGTATTTTGTCATAATGCCTCCTATTTCTCCTGAGAATTTGCGTATAACGTATCTTACAACTGGTTTTTGGATAGTTCTATCCGTAAGATAATTAACGAATAGCAGTAATCGATAATTGGTTCCATGTATCAACCGCGTTTTTTCTTGTGGCATAGTCTTTAAAAACAAATCGATGGATTCTACATTACAGTCTTGTATGTAGTTTATATCCATGTAAACGATAAAAAGACGACAGGTCTTTTTATACTGTCGGATAGTCGATTCTGAATATCCGGCTTTACGCAACGCTTCTAAAAAATCCGAAACTTTGGATTCAAAATGATTTTTATTGTCCATAATACTATATTTGGAGGGAGCAACATTACTCTCTCCACAATATAGCATATTATTATCAGAACATTATTATCACGAGTTTGATTGATTATCTGTCAGTTATTTGGTGTATTAGCTTATAGCTTTGGATAATAATTTACTTGTGATAAGAGAAACCTTCCGTAGCGAAGGACATAGCAAATGTGTTGGGAGTTCGCCAGCGTCACGATGGCTACCTCTCAGGCAACGACTACCTCGTTACCTGGGCGTTCGGCCATCTCGTCCAGCTTGCCATGCCCGATGCCTACGGATTTACAGGCTTCCGCCGTGAAAACCTTCCCATCATCCCGCAGGAGTTCAAGTTCATACCCCGCCAGATACGGGAAGGCAAAGAGTACAAATCCGATCCCGGCGTACTCAAACAACTAAAGGTCATTGGCGAAGTTTTCGCCCAGTCCGACCGGATCATCGTGGCAACCGATGCGGGAAGAGAAGGAGAAGGAATCTTCCGCTATATTTACAATTATCTCGGTTTCCGCAAACCTTTCGTCCGCTTGTGGATTTCCTCGCTGACCGACCGTGCCATCCGTGACGGGCTGGATAAGCTCAAACCCGGTAGCGATTATGATAACCTCTACCGTGCCGCCGAAGCCCGTGCCATCGCAGATTGGGAAATTGGATTAAATGCTACACAAGCACTTTCCATCGCCGCCGGACAGGGAATCTTCTCGCTCGGACGGGTGCAGACACCCACCTTGATGATGATCTGCTCCCGTTATCTGGAGAACAAAAATTTCACCCCGCAGACCTACTACCAGCTAAAGGTCACGGCGGAAAAGGACAACACGCCCTTCTCCGCCATCTCCGAACACAGGTACGAAACCCTTCCGGCAGCAACCACCGCCCTTAGTGCCGTTACCGCCACGGGCACGGTCACCGTTGCCGACGTGCAGCGCAAGGAAGTGAACCAAGAACCGCCATTGTTATACGACCTCACCACGTTGCAGAAGGAAGCCAACAGCAAGCTCGGCTTTTCAGCGGACAAAACCCTTTCCATAGCACAGTCGCTTTACGAGAAGAAGGTACTTAGTTACCCCCGTACCGGCTCCCGCTTTATCTCCGACGATGTTTTCGACGAAATCCCGTCCCGCATCGCCCTTTTGGAGCAATACCCCGCTTTCTCCGCCTGTGCCGCCACCCTGAAAGGGACGGCACTCAACCGCCGCAGCGTGGACGCAGCGAAAGTCACCGATCACCATGCCCTGATTATCACCGAATGTCTGCCCGGCGAACTGCCGGAGGACGAGCGCAAGGTGTACGACATGGTTGCCGCCCGCCTGCTCGAATCCTTCTCCGCCCGTTGCGTAAAGGACGTTACAACGGTTCGTTTCACCGTAGCGGGTAGCGACTTTACCACCAAAGGGACAATTATCAAGTCTGCCGGATGGCGTGCCGTCCGTGGCGAGAAGGACGAGGAAGAAGAATCCGCCGCCCTTCCGCCCTTGCAGCCCGGCGAAACCTTCCCCCTGCAATCAGCGGAGAACGTGGAGAAACAGACCAAGCCCCGTCCCCTGCACACCGAGAGCAGCCTGCTTTCGGCAATGGAGAGCTGCGGCAAGGAGTTGCAGGAAACCGAACTGCGGGACAGCCTGAAAGACATCGGTATCGGCACGCCCGCCACCCGTGCGTCCATTATCGAAACCCTGTTTTCCCGTGACTACGTGCGCCGGGACAAGAAGAACCTTGTCCCGACCGAAAAAGGTCTGGCGGTGTACCATACCGTAAAGGGCAAACGCATTGCCGATGTCGAAATGACCGGGCAATGGGAAACCGCCCTTGCCCGCATCGAAACGGGCGGGATGGACGCAGCCACGTTCCGCAAGGGAATCGAAGTCTATACCGCACAGATCACCGAAGAACTTTTGCAGGTGCAGGTATCGGTTGCGGACGGTGAACGCATCCCTTGCCCCAAATGCCAGTCCGGGCGCATCCTTTTCTATCCCAAAGTCGCCAAGTGCAGCAACGTCGATTGTGGCGTTACCATCTTCCGCAACAAGGGCGAGAAGCAGCTCACGGATAATCAGATTACCGACCTTGTAACCAAAGGCAAAACGTCCCTAATCAAAGGCTTCAAGAACAAGGACGGCAAAACCTTCGATGCGCACGTCACCTTCGACAAGGACTTCCGCACCGTGTACGAGTTCCCGCCCCGCACGGACAAGGCAAAAGGAAAGGGCGGCAGACGATGAACGGCTGGTTATCCGTGGAAGAAGCCGCCCGTATCTGCGGAACGGACGTGCAGCGCATCACCCTCTGGATGAACGGCAACCACATCGCTTTTGCCCGTTTCGATACCGTCCTGATGATTGACGGCGCATCCCTTTTCGCCCTCTTCGAGCGCAACCGGGTAGATACCATCTATGACGATATGCAGCCGGAGAAGGGACGGGGCAGACCGGGCAAGCACCGCAGGCTGTTAGACACCCCGCTGGACGATTTCGGCTTGTCGCATCGCATCGTCAGGGCTTGCCGTGAACTAAGCCTGTTCACCGTCGAGCACCTGCTCATCCACCTTCGCCGCTATCGTTTCTCCCGTCTGCACTGTGTCCGCAATTTCGGCAGCCAGTCCACAACCGAAACCCTTTTGCGTTTGCGCAGGGACGGGCTGATAGACGACGGCGGCAGCCGGGATTTCCGGGTATTATGCCCTTAATCCCATAATAATTAGTACCTTTGCCAATCGGTCACTCCAAAAGGGCGGCTTAGCCTTTTCAGAGTGACCGGATGGCAGACGTTCAGGGCAGCAATACCCCGAACGCCTTCAATCTCAAATTAAAAAGAATAAAATGGAAATTCAGAACAATATCTTTAGCTATGCAACCTTACTTAAACAAGTCAAGGCACGTGTAGCACTCGCCCAGAAAAAGGCTATCTACACAGCCAATGAAGAAATGCTTACCATGTATTGGGACATTGGCAAACTGCTATCCGAAAGTCAGAAGCAAATCGGTTGGGGCAACAATGCCCTTGAACAGTTATCCAACGACTTGAAGAATGATTATCCGAAGGTAAAAGGCTTTTCACCACGTAATTGCAGGTGCATGATTCAGTTCTATAAAGAATATAATCAGGAACTTACAATTTGGCAACGAGCCGTTGCCAAATTAGAAACACCGGATATTATTCTTCCGATCAAGCAACTAAGCTGGTCGCACAATATCGCTTTGGTACAAAAGGTAAAAGACCATAAAGCCCGGTATTGGTACATGATACAGTGTATAAGAAACGGGTGGACTCGTGATTTTTTAGTCGAAGCCATCAATCAGGACTACTACAATATTCACGGCGCACTGGCAAACAACTTCGATGCCACCCTTCCCGAAATACAAGCCAAGCAGGTGAAAGAAACCTTGAAAGATCCCTATATTTTCGATATGCTGACTTTTACTGACGAGTACGACGAACGGGACGTGGAATTAGGTTTGATTAAACATATAGAGAAGTTCCTTCTCCAGATGGGGGCAGGTTTCGCTTTCATGGGCAGGCAGTACCACATCGAAGTTTCGGGAAAGGATTTTTATATCGACATCCTCATGTACAATGCCTTTATGCACCGATATTTAGTTGTAGAGTTGAAGCGGGGGGAGTTCCAGCCCGAATATATCGGCAAGCTGAATTTTTATTGTTCGGCAGTGGACGATATTCTTTGCCGGGAAGGGGATAACCAGACAATAGGCTTGCTGCTTTGTCAGAACAAAGACCGCATTATGGCTGAATACGCTTTGCGTGACGTACACAAGCCTATCGGTATTTCAGACTACGAATTAGGCAGGGCATTACCCCAAGATATTAAATCCGGGTTGCCTTCCATTGAAGAATTGGAGAATAAACTTAGTCGGGAGTTACAGGATAGTGAAGATACGATTTGAATTTAGGCAACAGTGATGCCTAAATTCAACAAGAAAAGTGCGACACTGTCGCACCTTTCTTTCGTATATCTGAATTTATGCGACAGTGTCGCATAAATTACACCCTTCCATACACCGTCCTTACCTTCTCGCCGTCCAGCACCTTACAAGACCGCACCACCCACGCCGCACTGTCCCCCGTAATATGCCGCAAAGCCTTTTCGTCGCCCCCTGCGACCTTCGGCAGCGTAACTACCACGATTTCATCCGCCAGCCCGCTATTGAGCAGCACAGCCGCAATTCCTTCGCCGTAGGCGACCATCGCCCCGTCACCCGCAGCTTTCATCCGTGAGAGTTCCGCCACGGCATCCCCCGTGATGAACTGCACCCCTTCTTTTTCCGTCAGGTTGCAATCGGCTTGCGCCACTACAAAAGTTTCTTTTTCCGTCAGCGGCCAGCCGAGGTGATTCATAAATACATCCAGATAAGTTTCTTCATCCAAGAGCAGGCAGTCGGCTTTCAGAATAGCATCGTCCACCTGTTTGTCGGCACGGGCGGTGCACCCGTCAATCGTTTGGTACACATACAAAGTAATCTGTTTCATAACACTTTTCTTTTTATCGGTTATGCCCGCCAGCCGCCACAAAAGAACAGCGTGAACTCACGCTATTCCGAAGTAGAGGCACTGGTATGCCCGACAAATCGAATAGGCAAGCCCACGCCGTATATACATACAGCATGTGCATTGCGCCATTCGTCTGATTTGTCAAAAATTACCAGTTTCCTACTTCAAGACGTTTAGCGAACGTACAATCTATATAATCAAAACCCGCTTGCGTTCAAGCCGGGCAATGAACTTTCATATTTTCTGTTGCAAATATAGTGCAAACCAACCGAACTACAAAAGAATAGCCCCGCCTTATCTAACGACAAAGCAGGGCAACCGTTCACTTTTCACTTTCGCTTTCTCTCCGCCACCGCATCGAATCGGTTACGGATAAACTCATGCACATCTTTCGCCCGGTAGAATACCTTTCCGCTGATCGTGAAGTAGGGCAGCAGCCCCATAGCCCGGTATCGTTGCAACGTCCGTATGCCGACTTTCAGCAGCAGGCACAAGTCCTGATTATCCAGCACCTCTTCACCATCCAGTTGGCTGTTCTTTTTCAGCACCCTTTCCAGCAGCTTTTCGGTCGTGTCGAACCGCTGCATGATCCGCTGCATCCAGTTCTCAAATTCTTCCCTGTCCGTGTACATAGTAATCCCCTTCCTTTTCGACGATTTCCTTCTCACGCATATAGCGGATATATCCCTTTGCCGTCCGTTCCTTCACTTCCAGCATCTCCTGTATCAGTTCGCACAGTTCGATGTAGCCGTACTTCTCCTGCCGGGTGAACGCTTCCCGTGCCATTTCCGCCAGTTCCTTCTCCTTGCGCTTCTCCTTCTCCGCACGGGGCTTTTCGCCCACGTACACGGGCATACCCATCTGTTTGTCCCAGCGGAACTGCATGATAGGAATATCCAGCGGGCTGCCGTCACGCACTTTCAAGGCTTTCACTACCGAGATTTCCGGGTTATCGTCCTTCTCTATCGAGAGGATAGCCGCCGACTTGCGCTGCAACTCGCTACCCAAGTGCCCCCTTAACTTCAATCCGTTCGGGACGAAATGCACCACGGCGGCGATGCACGTGCGGTAAATCCCCGCCAGTCGGTAAATCTCATCTATCAATGCCACGCTTTCCCCCTCGTCATTGGCGCAGCGTATCAAGTCCGCCACCCCGTCGATCACTACCAGATGAATACCCCCGTGCAGGTAATGGTACTTATCCATGCTCTGCATGATGGCGGTCAGCCGCTCGCTCCGTGACATTCCCGTCAGGCAGTACACGTGCAGGAACTCCGGCATCTTCTCCCGTCCGGCACGCCGCAACAGCCGCCCCGTGTTCTTGTACAGTTGTTGCTCGCTCTGCTCCGTATCGTAGAGCAGCACCGCACGCCCTTTCCGGTTCGGTTCTACCCGAACGCCCAACAAGTCCGCATCCGTTTCCTTCTCCTGAATCGCCCCGGCGACCAATGCCGCCGTATAATTACTCTTTCCCGTGCCTTCCCCGCCCGTGATGCAGAGTATGTTTTCTTCCGAACCCAGCGGTACGTCCCCGGCGGTCACGATGGCGACTGCCTGCTGTGGCGGGTGGTCGTAGTCAATCTCGCAGGATTTCAGCACCGCCATTGTGTCACCGTACAGGCTATCCAGCATTTTAAGGAACAGCTTCACGAACTCGTCCCGTGTCCGTCCCGCCTTGAAGTAGTCCGACACGTCCTTGTCCGCCTTCGTCCCCGGCAGCGGCAGCACCAGCCGTTTCACCCCGTACTCCGTTAGCTGCTGTCGGTGTTTCTCGGAGCTTTCCAGCCCCGTTTTATCCACATCGTACAGCAGCACGATATGCTTGAACCGATACACCAGCTTCCGGATGATCTTTGCAGGTATCACCGATGTTTCCGAATTGAAACAGATCGCATGGAACCCGTGCGCCGCCAGCGTCAGCACGTCCTTTTCCCCGCCCGTCAGGAACAGCGTGTCGCCTTTGGGCGGCAACTCTTCCAGCCCGAAGCAATAATTATCTCCCGTATGACCGCCGTACACGAACCGTACTTCCGATTTCGGGCGGTACACCTTCACGCCCCATTTCCCCGCATACCCGAACATCGGTTCTATGGTTGTGGACGTGAAACCGAACGCTTTCCCGTCCTTCGTTTCGCTCCGGTATTCCTTCAGCGACTGCACCCCGTAACGGTTCAGCACCATTTCCGTGATCCCGTACCCAGCCCAATACTCCAGTTCCTTTTCCGTGAACGGCTGCTGCACCGTCCGGTACGGGCGTGACTTGTGTTCCGGCTCTGCCGCCCGTTCTTCCGTCCCGGTCGGCTCTGCCGTTCCGTCACCGTTCATCCCGTTTCCTTCCGCCAACGGGACAACCCGCATGGCAGCCTGCCGTTCCCGTACCGTTTCCGGCGGCACATCCTCGCTGATACCCAGACACAGCTCACGGTCTATCGTTTCCAGTATCTCCACGAAGTCGGCGGCGTTCTTGCAGTCCAGCCCCTTGATTTTCGCCACGATAAAGAAACAGTCGCCCGAAAAATCCCCGTTCCCGAAGTCCTTCATCCTGTACGTCCCGCTACGGCGGTCATAATACACGTTACACGAAGCCTTGCTGTCCTCGTACAGCGGGTTCAGGAAATTCCTGCCTACCCGCCACTTCACGGGCAGGTAATGGCGGAACACGTCCAGCCCGTTACTCGTCCTTGCCAGTATTTCCTCTTTTCTTACCATACAGCTTGTATTTACGTTCATGCAAAGGGTGTTGTTCAATCATCCGGTCGATCTGCTTGTCGGGTGTTTCCCGCATCCACCGTTCCCGGAACTGTTCCACGTCCGTGCGGCGGTAGCGGATTTTCTTCCCGCAGATGGAGAAGGCGATAATCCGGTTCGTGCGGTAGCGTTGCAAGGTGCGGGGGCTGATTTCGAGATATTCGCACACCTCGCTGCCCGTCATCCACTTGCCCGTCGTCCGGCTGTTCTTCTCTTCCTGTCCCTGCTGCCTGTCCGGTTCCCTTTGCCGGGACTCTTCCACGTATGCCGCTATCCCGTCTATCTTCTCCACGAGGGCGGCAAACGCTTTGCTTTCGATTGTTATTACTTCCATAATCTGTTGATTTTTAAAATTATGGTCGCAAATGTCCGCCTATTCGATTGTTTTTCTTTTCACGTCCGTACCACCTTGCCAAAGATTTTTTCCGGCACACAAAAAAGCCGCCGGAGAGCCTTTTTTTCGGTTCTTCCGGCGGCTGCAAGCCGCTTGTCACTGGTTAGGGTTCGATAAAGTCGCTTTTAGCAGCTTGCTACGAACTTGGTAATCCTATCATTGGTTTTCAGTAAGTTAGCTATCCGTTTCGTCCATCCTTTTGAGCAGTTGTTCGATCATTTGGTCAAGATACACCGTCCGGCTGTTCTTCCGGTTACGCATGGCGATAAACGTGTGGTACACGTCGCCCAGATCAATGTGGAACGTCCGTTCAAATGCCGTCACGATGTCGATAATGTCCGCTTTCCCGTTATCTACGCTTCCCGCCGCATGGATGCCGTATATCAGTTCCACCGCCGCCGCTTTCTTGTCCGTCCAGTACAGTTTCTTTCCCGATAGCGGCTCGCCGTCCGCAGGCTCACGCATCCGCTTTGTCAGGAAAGCTAACAGCAGTTCCACCGCAATCAGCCGGGCGACCAGTCGGTCATATCCGGTGGATAGCTCCGCTTCCGGCTCGAAGATGAACGTGTCGGTTTCCGGGCTTATCTCCGTTTGCCCCCGCTTGAAGTAGAAGCTATCCCGGTATGTAGCCCCGCTACGGTAATACTGGAAGAATGACAGGCTATTCTCAAAGGCTGCTTTCATCTTCTCTATCTCACCCTGATAATAACCTGCGGCAAGCTCATAGCTTGGCGGTCGTTTACTCTCGATCTGGTATAGCTTGTAGAAGTAGAGCAGCCGTCCGAGTACCAGCGGCTTTTGGTACTTAAAAAATCGGATTTCCTCTGCGTCATCCTTAAACTTGTGTGACAGTGCGAAGCCTTTCAGTTCAACCATCTTTTCTTTCAGGAATTTCGTCATTTCACGGCATCCCGGAATAATGTTTTCCCCTTCCAGATTCACCGTTGCAGTATAACGGTCAATCTCCTGTAACATCGAATCAAAAAATCTATCCATGCAATCTTTTTTAGGTTTCTAAAAACGGCTGCAAAGTTACAGGGATTCTATGGCTTGGTTGTACTGATAATTGACCGTAATTATCTGATAACTAATATTGTTTGGCGGATTTGTTTTCATCCTTGAACCCTTCTCTTATCTGGGTGGGCGTAGCTTTGAGGTTACGCCTGCAAAAGTCCCAAAAATAGTTATTCGACTCGAACCCGCACTCACCTGCAATCTCCTTCATGGAAAGGTCGGTACAGGTGAGCAGAGTTACCACCCTTTTTACCTTTTGATCCACTATCCACTTGCGGGGAGCAGCCCCGAACTCCTCTTTGAAACGGCGCTCAAAGGTATTCACCGCACATCCGCATTTCTCCGCCAGTTCCCTGACGGTCTTTGAGGTGGGGAAGGCGACCATCACCTTGTCACGAAAAGAATATTCTTTCAGGTGTGGCAGATACTTTTCCGCAACATGCAGATCCGCTTCACTGAACATGGGTGCTTCACCTCTCCGGTATTCTTTGATCCTGCCCCGGCGACAGCACAGGAGGTAGCCCGTCAGTTCATTGTACAATCCGTTCAGGTGCGCATAGTCCTCGTTCCTGTTGATTACAGCCTGCATCCGGCATAAGAATAATATCCCGTCACGGTCTTTCTTCCTGATATATGCTTTCATTATATCCAATAAATATCCCAGAGAATCGTTGTCGTTATGATAAGCAGCCAATATCAGGTAAGCCGCTTCTTCCGGTATTTTTAACGAAGGGCAAGGGCAATATTCCTTCAACAGTTTCACCAGACAGGGCATATTATCCTCGTCCCAAGACAATTTTTCCAGTGCCGTCCACGTAGCCGGATTCTTTATATCCGTCTGCCGCACGGCAGCCTGTACCGTTTTCATCCACTCGTGCAACTCTGTTTGTCGGGCTTCATCCATTAAAATCTGATTCAAAGTCTTTTTCATATATTCTGTTTTAAATGGAAAAAGTAATATGGACTTCATTTCATTCTGTTCTGCTGGTCTTCCCTGATTTTTTCCAGCCGTTCCATGTACTGGTTCCGATCAACCTTTTTCTTCTCACCCATGTAAAACGCATCGGACACATACACCATCAGCCAGATACTTGCAATGACGTAAGCGATACAGGTGCATTGTCCCGCTATTCTCCGCATCCTGCCCATAGCCTTGTACTTCTGTTCAAGGACTGCCAGCTTCGCAGATCGTAGATAACACGTATAGTTGAACCAGAGCAGTGGAGATACCAGCAAAAAAGTAATTATCAGGGATAACGGATCATAACGGCTTTTCAGCGGCAGCATTTCCATCAAATCGGTTTTCAGTACGTAATAGCTGAATAGATGTTCCACAACCAGCACGTTGCACCACAAGGGTATTGACGACCACATGACCGCTACCCATGTAACCATCTTGTCCTTCACCAGAAAACGGTTCCGGCTGCACATTTTATATGTCCAATAAGCCAATTCCCTAAAAATAAAACATGTCATATTGCATTTTTATTTATTTCTGTTCATACTTTACTTTATGCTGTTTTGCTATTGCTATCAATACCGCATATCCGCCAGTTTATGGTTATCAAATATATACGAAAGGTGCGGAAAACCAGTTTCCATCTTGTTTATTAACGTCAGTTTAACACGTTAAAGGTAAAAACAAGCTCCGTCCATTATCTTTTCCCGATTGAAATTTGCCCTTTCCCTGTCATATCCGTAACTTTGTAAATCAAAGAATCCGATATGAATCAGGAATTATTAAAGCGCACGCTAAAGAACCGCCGCATAGAACTGACGGAGCAGGAGAAAAAGGATTACTATCCTAAAGAACCTCTTTTCATGCTTCTGTTTACTTCTGTCGCCTTACTGTTTTGTCTTGTGATGGCAAAGATTAAGGGTGAACTGATAGAACCGGAATCTGTATGGACTGTCGTATTGTTTCCGGTTGTTTCCGCTGCGGTGGGTTACATTACCTATCTGAACAAGAAGAACACGCTCAAACTGCATTACATCAGTACGGCACTCACCCCCCAAGAGCAGCAAAAAGTCCTGATACGGCTGGCTAAGGAAAATCAGTGGGAAATAATACTGTGCAACAAACAGCAATTCGTTGCCGATGACATTTGTATGCGCTGGCGTGTGCGTGTAACCGTCATTTACGGAAATCCGGATATGGCTTACAATAGCCGGTGTAATCCCACTCGCCGTTGGCACGCTTCCGGTGGCAGGAATTGGGATAACCGGGAAACGATCCGCCGGGCTATCGAGAAAGAATGGGCGATTAGAAATAAGAATTAAAAGAGAACGATATAAATGATAACTCCCTATTTGGTAAGAATATCCGGTTTTCGCTTTTTCGGCAGGGGATTACACGACATTCCCGGAGACGAAGTGGCTGTTATGGTATTTTTCATGTTATTCCTGTTTGTCCCGTGCCTGTGGCTTGTCAGGTATTTAAAAGATGACAGGATGGACTCAGACAGGCAGGACAAGCTGCTGGAGATACATATTGTCCTGACAATCGTCCTGACTGTTGCGGGGGGTGTCTTAGCCCGGATGTCCGCACTTGTCAATAGGTGGATAGACGAACAACCGTTCATTGTGGCAGCTTACATAGCGTTGGCACTCAGTGTTTTTGGTGTCGCTATCGGCAAAGCTATTGATTTCTGGGTATATTATTTGAAGAAAAGAATATCCTAAGGCAGTATGATAGAGTACATGAATATTCCGGCTTTGGTCTGTGTCTCCCTGTTGGGTGCGGGAGCCCTTGCCATGATAGTAGGCTCGCTATTGAAAATGCAATGGGCTACGGAGGGGAAAAAGACTTCGCTATTCACTTATCTTTTATGCCTGATTGCAATGGCAGGTTCCGGCTGGACATGGTATGATAGCATACACAAAGCCCGTGCGTTGGCGGAAGGCAACCGATACACTTTAGCCACTTATGAAAAAGTGTCGGGTGTCATTAAAGGGGGACATAAGGTACGCCAGTTCGGTTTTTATGTGGATGGGGTGAAATATAATACTACGACGACATACCCCAAATTCTTGGGTGTCAGCAATCCTTTGCGCATCATAGTGAGGTATGCCGTCAGCAACCCTGAATACAATAAAGCTTTTGGGGACGAGTTTGTCCCCACATGGGTACTGTCCCCACCGGAAAAAGGTTGGAAACAATACCCGCCTGCTATTCATTGGGAAGGTGCTGTGCTGGATTCTGTTTATATGCAATCATTACAAGGTAAGAATTAATCCGATGACGGTAAGTGCCGTATATACGCAGTTGATATAAAATGCAGCCATCAACAGCCGGGGGATATATTCCGACTTCCTGAATAGAGAGGCAGGCTGGATGATTAGCAAAGTAAGAAAAAGAACAATGCTAAAACCGACCTGACTCATCAGCAACCATTGCGGATATTCTGTAATGACAGCCGCAGACCATGCTTGGAGCAAAGGAGTTATATTTTGCAGAAATACGTGAGCCGCAAAATATCCCAAAGAAGAAACGGCTTCTTTCTTCTTCCGTAGAAGCGCATTGATAGTATAAACGCCTATTCCGGCTTGTCCCAGCAGTATGGATAACTGGAAAAAGTCGAAAATCCAATAGATGGGATTGCTGGTAGTGCCATCGTTGGCAAAATAATCATAGAAACAGAGTGAGGACACGCAACTTGTTGCGACCAATCCTGCACAGATAAATGAAATGATTCTTTTATTCATTGTGTGTTTTTCTTTTCAGATGCTTTTCCAGTGCAATATACACTTCTTTCCGGTAACTGACAAAAATAGTTTTATCTGTTTGGGACGAATCTTTCTTTTTCCCGTCATAATGCGGAATATTGGATAAAAACAGGCTATACGAGAAAATCATGTTCTCCTCTATTTTACGGGAAGGTTTGAATGACTTGGCAGGTATGTAAGAATAAATACCCTCTTTACAACGGTAGGGCTTATACATTTGCACAACTCCCCACGAGTTTATCTCATCCACCCGGATGCTTCTTTTCCCGAACAGGCTTCGTGCTTCTATTCTATCCTCACAAAGTAAAATCTTACTGGGTAGTGCCCAACAGATTAACAGGATAGACAAAGATATGGGCAACAGGAAAATAAGTAAGACTTTATTCTCACTTAAATTGGCTACACATAAAAAGTAGATCATAAATGCACTAAATATACTGCATATTACAACTCCTGCCCAAACAAACTTATTTGTAGGGTAAATCCAGAATGTCTTTTTCCCGGAATCCTTATCTCTCATTTTATCATTATTCTTTTATATTCTCCTTATGCCCTCTAAGGCACTATATCGTAAATGGTCTGACCGTTATTCTTGAAAATGGTTTGTTCAATCAATTTTCCGACATGAACGATGCTGTCAATATCCGCATTGACTTTCAGGCTTAGAACCGGAGCATATTTCACATGATCGTAATCAATGGGCGTGTTGTTATAGGTCGTTTCGATAATTGGGTAATTATGCTCTTTGGCAAACTGCTTCAATGTATCCAGATAGGGAAGTTGGTCTTTGCTCATGGCTTCAAAATCAATGTAGAACTTTCCGTTATCCTGCATGAAATAGATACAATCCACGCCATGGGCACAGATACCCGTAAAATCATATTCCGTTCGTCCTGCCTGTACGTTTTTCAGCACGCCCGGCAACTTATCCATTGTAATCTGTGCGGCTACCGGAATATAAGGATTTATACTCTCACTCTGCGTAGCTCGCTTGTTTCCATATCCACATCCCAGTAAACCCAGAATAGAGGCAAATATTCCCATCCTTATTATTTTTAAATGTTTCATATTCAAATTACTTTTATGATTTCATCCATTTCATTGATCTCGCTATTTTAATTCAAGCTATCTTTCATCATTATTCGTAGTTGTTTTTGTGTAGGTAATGTTTTCCATCCTTTATCCGGCGCTTTTAGAGTAAACCAAGATGGTACGCTGTCTAATATTAGATGTCGGTCGGGGGCTTTGGCTAAGAATGTTACAAAGTAACGGGTTCCGATTGGAGTGTTTTTACTCTCGGCAAATGATATAAAAAAACTTCCTTCATATAAAGTCTTATTATATATAAATTCATATTTTGCACTTTGCCCTCTATAAGCAGAACCGTATTTAACAAGAGTTACGATAGAATATATACCATCCTTTCTTATATTGTTGTTTCTAATTGTTGAGACAGCATACAATAGAATGAATACTACAATAGGGATTATAAATTTTAAAATCTTAGTTTGACTAATCATATTTATTGCTATTCTACATACTTTCATTTTTTACTCTGTTGATAATGTCTGGAGGATAATCGACCATTAGGATGATTTATCTGTTTGTTATTGATGAAAGTTTATTCTCTTTTGTTATACCAAGCCAAAAAGTCTAAAGATACTTCCTTCAAATTTTCTTCATCTTCATTGTTTGGGATAAGTTCTGCATATTCCTGTATAATAGGGTGTAACGTCATTAGACTTTCTTGTGGAAATTGAATTAAAAGTTGGCTAATAATCCAATATTTCCAGATGATGTCATTTTTTTGATTTGCCAATATTTGTTCAATACTTGCTATAAGTTCTTTATGAAACTTAGGCAAGACATGAATTATCTCTAATGCAACAGGCCAATTCATGTCAGCAATCCATTCCAAAATAGGAATTGCCGCACCCGAAACTTGTTCAGGGGTAGCTAACGACAAACGCTTGACAGCATCAATATCAAATTTATCTTTAGGTATTAACCCTTGTGAGTTTATCATTGTTTTATAATTCGTTATCAATAATGGTTTGGAAAGGAACACCGTTCAGGGGTTATCTTTCCTTGTTAATGATATTTTTACTTTTTCAAAGAATTGAACCATTCTTCAACAAATTTTTCTCGTTCAAGTGTATTAGGAAATTCTTTAATATCCGCATAATCATATATTGTGGCAACGTCTTTTAGTAAAGCAGGCTTTCCCAATGTTAAAAGATATACCTTACCAGAAGTAGCCATCATACCAGACTGATGTGCATTTATCATCGCACCACAACATTTTAATCCTATTCCATTATCCAAAAGCATATCACGTAACTTTTGAAATGCTGAAAATTCATCATCTGCATTTACTTTATATAGGTGATTGTCCAATAATACTGACATGGTAATCACATCAACGGTGTCTGTGATTGTAATAGGTAATTCAAATTCTGTATTATCTGCAAATCTGATTGCCACAATATTTTCAATATCTTCTTCAAAATATTCTTTCATAACTTCTCCTATTTCAATTATCATTAATATTGGTTTGCAGCTTGCCGCCGTTAGGTGGCACAGGTGCTTGTTATAAGCTAATTTTCGTATTCAATCTTGTAATCTTCATATACATTGAATACAGTTTCACAATCAGATAAAATACTTTCAAGCAAAGGTTTGACCTCACTATTCCAATCCAACTTACCCAAACCTGCACCTATTTTCGGGAGCGACACAGTTTTAATACCTCTGCTTTCGCATACTTTTTTCAAGCGTTTCAAGCCTTTATTCAGATATGTAAGTTCTGCATGGTACATATCCGGTTGTGTAGCGATGTAGATTATACCCGGAGAGAAACCTTTGATTTCTCCTATAAACATATCACCAGCTTGAAACTTGGTGTTTCGTGTGTACTTCTTAAAGAGTTTTTGGATTTCAGGGAATTGACTTGATAGCTTAAAGGCAAGCCCAGTTCCTAATCCTTCTTGTGAGCCAACAGCCACACCTTGCGCTATGTACTCATCTTTGCTTTGCAATATATCTCCCGAAATGTATTTTATCATATTGTTTCCATTTTTCTGTTGCTTATAATGGGATGCAGCTTGCCGTTTTAAGCGGTATGCTGTTTGTTATCGTCCAATTCCCTTTTTGATTTTCTAAACAACTCCATTAATCTGTCTGCAAATTCCTCACTCTCAAAGTGTTTGAACTCATACCAGCAAACAATCGTTATCGGTGCTTCTTTCCGCACATCTTTTATACAATTCAAAGCCCAACTTTTATTATCTGCATTATACCAATACTTTTCAATCTCTTCCGACACTCTCGTGGTAATTTCATCCAAATTTTTATCAATTAATAGATGTTTATCATCTATAGGTGGAATGATATGTTCTAATTCACATCCTTCGAAATTGATGAATTGCATAGTTGCCAATGAAAAATCTATATTCTTCATGATAACTTTAGGGGTGTCAAGGATATGTTCCATTTTTGTATGCTCCTTAATCCGAAAAATAACTTGCTCTGCTTTATCTGAAGTTTGGTACTGTGTAATTACTTCGTTTTTCATTCTCTGTATCATAAAATCATCTATAAAACCTATAAAGCGAACATTTTCCATATAAAGACAACATATTATGTTACTTTTTATCTTGCAATTCTCAAATACAGTATTCGTTATATATGAACAATTTCCCCATTTGGCTATCTTGCATTTAGTAAACGTGCAATTATTCTGCCCTCCCCCCCAAGCTCCAAGTTCTGTATTAGTCAAGTTTACTCTTGTAAAAGTGCAGTTCTCAAAGAAGCAGCACCAAAATCTTGTATGCTCACAAATTGTTTTATTAAAAATGCAATTACAGAAGTTCACGTTCTTAAAAACGACTTCCGTAAAATCTGACTTTGTGAAATCATAATCCACAAAATCCACATTCTCAAATCTTATTTCTTCCGCTATTTTTAAGCCTCTATATTCAGTGTTCATTTTTTATTTTATTCAATAAACGATAATGGTTAGAAGATAACCAACTTTACAGTGGTTCATCTGTTTGTTATCAATTTATCACTCTGTTTCATATTTTGATATTATTGAATCCCATTTTTTTTGATACTCAGTCAATTTTGGGCTATTCCTTTTAACACTGCGATTCTTACCTACCACAAGTACAGAATCATCATTTGCAAAATAGAACGGCTTGTCCGGTTGTATCTCAGTTTGTTTCAATACGGCATTTAATCTTGCAAAGTCTTCCAATGAAAATAGATTGGTAATGATATGCAACATTTTAAGTTGCTTCATATTCAATAGAGGTTCAATGCTGCTATCCTTTACACCGCTGATTAGCAATCCTAAACGTTTCAGTTGTGAGGTAGTAGATATATCATATAGACTGTTAATTATCCATTTGTTTGAACCAAGCATAGAATTTACACTTTCTTGTAATACCAATTCTTCCAAATGAGGTGCATCGACTATTTCTTCAAACGACTTCACTTTCTTACAATCTTCCAAACGGATACCTCTAAGATTATGATTATTGCTCATATTCCAAAGTTTTTCGATTTTAGTATTCCATTCAATTATTAAATACTCCGTATTTTCAAGAGATTCCAAACAAGCAAAATCTTTCACTGAATTACACGCTGTGAAACAAAGTATAGGGAATCTTTGTGCGTAATACTTTACGAAATACTCCAGACTTTTTTGTGTGACACCTGATATATAAAGTTCTTTAGTAGTTATATTGTCAAGTTGATGTAACTCCTCTATATAGTGGTTTGTAATATGGAATCGCAAAAAACCTTCATTCATTTTACGCCCTGACCACTTATATTTTACTCCTTCAAAATTGTCTGAAACCATAAATATTTCATTATTATGTGATTGATAATGTTCGGTGGCTAACCGACCTTTTCATTGGTGGTACAGCCGCTTGTTATCGACCAATTTATACATTTGTATAAATTGAATCTCCTTCACTTAAAAATCTTATCCCTTTCAGATTGGATTTTTCACATATATTCTTAAACTCTTCCGTAACAACAATATAAGATTTATGTTCTTTCATACGTACTATCGAAAATTTGTTAAGAGCATCCGTTAAGAAAAAGATTTTCTTCATTGTTCTTATACCATATCTTGTTGTTTCTATTACAGATTTATTCAAATCCAAGCATTCTAATGTATTAGTTATATTTAATGCAAAAAAGTTATTAATCTGATTCCCCTTTTTATCTGTTATAACAGCATTAAAAAATTGTAATTCAGAATTTTCAAGAAAAGAAAAAGTGTTTCTAAATTTTTTGCTAACAAGTAAAGGACCTAATGTTGGCAACAAATCATATTTATCAATGTAAGAATCAATCTTATCAATAGTATAATAGATAGGATGATTGTAGATAACAGGATGACCTTCACTTAAAGCAAAGTAATCTAAATCATTCTTTTCTTCATCAAATACAAAGTTTACATCTCTTTTATAATAATCTGCTAATTCATAGTATTTCATATTTACTTATATTTTACAATTTTTTTTTGTTTATAGTCGATAATGCTTGGCAGCTAACCGACCTTAGGGTGGTTAAGCCGCTTGTTATATGCTTTTTCCAAATCACTAAAAATCTGAAAGCCTATATACAATTTGAAATTAGAATATTCTTTTCTATAATAGCAATCCCAATAGCTAATCATTTGACTTTTTGTTCTATTATAAAACACATTGTTTTCTGCAATAAAGCGAATATAACTTTCGGTATTATTTTCTATATGAACATTAACATCCGACAGTATGTCTTTTACATATTCACCTAATAACCTAAAGCAAAACGGGGTTATCCAATAATCAGTACAGAATAATAGATTACGTAAATGCTTCTGTCTAATGAAACCATTATGATGTCTTGTGAAGATACAGTCTAAAATATGTTTCTGTGTAGTAGTCAAATTCTCAGATGTAGGTTCACTAAAGTATATACGTTCTGGTATTGTCAGAAGCATATTATCGACTTCGGCGTTATATGTTTGTTCATGAATATCTCCATCCTTGATTATCAGCTTATCAAGGACTATTTGAACATCCTCTTTCAAATTTAGAGGGAAACACATTATTAGTTCTTCTTTATTATTCATTTGCATATAATGGTTTGTGAATAACTGACCGTTAAGGCAGTTCATTCTCTTGTTACCAATATTTCAATCTCCACTTACCCAAATTGTGTTTTTATCTATTATCATAGGACGCAAATTCTTAATAAACTCTATTACAATTTTCATTGATTGTTTATCTAACGTCTTTATATAATCATTCGCCAAATTAATAAATAATTCAAGATTTTGAGGTATCAATCTTGTATCTCCATATTCATCAATACTCAATCCTGTCTTTGCATGAAACTCCAAAAAGACAGGTTGTAATATTCTCAATTCAACATCATTCAAAGCGAAGTGATGATTATTCATTGTATTGCTAAAATCTAACATTTCAATTATTTGTTTATTGGTAATGTTTTGTGGCTAACCGACTTTGAGGACGGTTGAGCCGCTTGTTATCGGTTATTTAAAACTCTGGAATGTCATTCAAATACAATGGAATATTTACAGACTGCCAATTTCTTCCAAAACATTCAACTAATAGTATCAACCCCAATAGTTTTAACACACTTCCGGCATAATATATTTGATCTTTTTTCTTTCCAACCCAATCATAGCCGTTTGATGAATATGCAGATGTTACATTAATCCTAAACTTCTTTTGCAGTATGAAATTTATTGCTATTGCATCAAACTGATTTACTAACAAGTCATGTTGCTCTTTAGGCAATTGCATATCATTCTCATTGATATAGCTTATTGCTAACAACGACAAAGGGTCATTACCAGCTATTTTGAAATTTTCTTTCTCTAAATAGAAAATATAATCTTCATCATCTTTTAATGTATATAGTTTATATTGTTTCGTATAAATCATATAAATGGCACTATTGTATGTATTCATTGCATCTGTAATTCGAAACATATAGATATTATTTATTGAGTTGTAATTAATTTAACCGATAATGGTTGGCAGCTTGCCGCCGTTAGGTGGCACAGGTGTTTGTTAGCTGCACTTATTCCAATTTATAAATAAGCCCTTTTATTGTACTTGCAATTAATATTTCTTTATCATCAGGAGAGAAAGAAACATTACCATAGCCGATATTTGATAATTCAGCTAATATTTCCATATTGGGGAACGTACAAAGTTTTAGATTATCTTCTTGATATAAGGCAATCATCTTGTTGTTATGCGAAAGTTGTATATCCAAACAGCCTTGTTGGTGTTTAATTGGCAGTTCTATATTTAAGGGCAAAATGCGAAAAGCAAGATTGCCCTCTTTCGCAAAGTATAGCACTTGCTCTAAATGTTCACTATGCAGAAAATTTGCATAGTCCAAATCGCAGAATGTTTGTTCAAATGTTCTGTTGTTCATATCAAACCAAAGATAGAAGTACCGATTCTTTTCACTTGTCCCTTCTTCCGGTCTGCGAAAACCGTCAATGAAGTATAATTGACGTGAAGGGATATAACGTATGTGTTCATACACTTCTCTTATATCTTCACGGAATCTTGTTTCCTTTCCGTTTTCAATATCATAAACTGATATATAGCCGTATGGAAAATCATACCCCAAATTAATGACATACTTGTTATCATGTGAAATACAAGTGTCATCATCACCATTTGAACTGCCTACTTTCGGTTTGAGTTTGCAACAGATTGACATGGTTGCTAAATCATACACAACAAGTTTGCGGTCACTATTTTTAGCCAAGAGCAAGCTGCTGTCATCTGAAAAGAAAACAGATGCATTGCCTACTTCTTTGAATTGTGCTAAATGTCGGTATGTTTCATTTTCAAAGATGTTTATCTGACTACTATTAACTTGTGCAATCAAATGTTTATCACCCGACATCTTTAGAAAATATGACTTCTTAAAAGTTTGTATCAGTTCCATACTCATTATTTTTTTAATTTGCAGCTAATGTTCGACGGATAACTGACCGTTAGGGTGGTTAATCTGTTTGTTAGCATCATATTTAACTATCAGCAGAAAGCGACCTCTCCGGTTCCTGTTTCGATAATTTCATATTTGCCTTCATTTATCTTTATCTTAATGCCACAACCATGTTCAATATCAAATTCAACCCTGAAAATCAGACCAAATAACTCGTGTTCATTTTGCTCAAATAAAATGTAAATACCCATTAGTTCTATATCTTGCAAGTGGACATCAATCTTATAAACATTTTTTGTCCATGCGATGATTGAATCACAAGTTATGCCATACCATTGAGGCGTATTATTTACAAAGCTTGCTATCTTTTCTCTGTATTTATCTGTTAGCTCTTCTTCTGATGCATCTAATTCGTCAGATATGTTAAGATGAATATTCTTATTTAAATATTCCGAGAATATACTCATGTAAAATCTCTCATTAAAAGATATATCATTTGCTTTCATTCTTTTTTATTTTTAATTATATTGATGCTAACGTTATGCTAACAGCGGTCATTTAATGTTCCGCTGTTATTTTTTCTAAGTATTTTATTAAATCTCTTCTTCTAAAATATCGTCCAACGGACTTTTAATTTTGCTTTTGTAAGTGTCTGCTATATGGACGTACATTTCAGTCGTTTTAATATTGTTATGTCCCAGCAGCTCTTTTATGATTTTCAAGTCCGTACCTTGTTCTATTAAGTGAGTGGCGAACGAATGGCGGAACAAATGGGGATATACTCTTTTTGTTATTCCTGCTTCATGGGCTATCTCTTTCAGTTTTTTGGAAACGATACTTTCAGAGAATTGTACTCCGGCTTCACGTTCAAAAAGCCACTTTTCCGGCTGATACGCTATCCTATATTCTTCCAGTTTATTGATAAACGGTTTGGATAGCAGCGTATATCGGTCTTTCTTCCCTTTTCCCTGTCGCACATGTATCAGTGAACGGGAAATGTTTATATCATCCGGTTTTAGATTCAGCAATTCGCTGATACGAAGTCCTGCCGAGTACAGCAGCGAATACATGCAATAAAACCGCAAATCTTCTTTAGCTACCGTTAGAAAAGCTTTCACTTCTTCTTTGCTCAAGACATCCGGCAGTGTCTTCTCACGCTTTGCACGGTTTACCTTGTAGCAGTGACGTTCGTTGCCCAGCACCTTTTCATAATAGAACTTGATAGCGTTGATACGTTGGTTCTGTTGGCAGGAAGAGATATTTTTCTTGTCTATCAGATAAAGCAGGTAGGCATTTATTTCGTCAGGCGAAATCCTTTTCAGGTTGCTTCCGGCAAAATATTGTTGAAAATCTCCGATATAGGTAGTATATACCCGTATTGTATGATCGCTGTAACGCATCTGTTTCAGCTTTTCCAAAAAGCCCGCAGGCAGTTCCGGGCGGATGGTCTTTTCTTTCTCCGGTTTATTTGTAGTGTCTGTTACTTTGGAATAGTCAATAAATGCAAGACTCACATAACGGTCGAAGAACTCTGCCAAAACAAAGTCTTCTGCTGGCAGGTATGCCTTATTACCTTCAAACAGCACATTCTTCTCCTTTGACAACAACAACCTTACGGCATCGTTATTCCCGAAAGCCACCTCGATACACTTTTTCCTTCTCCGTATGGAACGGGAAAGAATCATGTGTTCTTTTTTATGGTATGTTTTTATATTCTTTATTTCGTCAGGCATAATGTCTATGTTGTATGGCGATTACAAATTCATTTTCTTTTCTACTTAATGACAATATTGGGCAAATTTACGCTATTTCCTTCTATTATCTATTCTGATTTTTATCACATACATTCTGATAATTCATCAATATCAGTATTATGCCTCTAAAAATACGGTTTTGTCTAATCACCCACAAAGGAATCTGTTAGTTTTTTCCTCTATCCTATGAAAAAGCATCCCTTGACAGTCAACAATGATCTGTTGCATGATATGTTTGATCAGGAAAAGGTAAAGAGCGGGCTCGTTTTTATCTTTACCATGCTAGGCTGGTATTTATCCACAGGATGTGCGAATTGATATTCTCCCCCTTTTGCATATATTGGAAAGGATATGTGTAATAGCAAAAAGTGTGATACTTTCTGTGATATCCTTTCTTTTTGATTTGATTTAAAGTAATTCCCTATCGTTGTATATTGTAGAATTGCCTCAAATAGCGGTTTCTCGCTCTCTGAAAGTAGTTCTTCTACTCCCGGACCGGCTCTCAGAGTGCTTCAGCACGGGGCTTAGTAGCGTGAAGAGTAAGGTTAGATAAGGTATATTGTGCGTATAGTGTAACTACAGCCTGCAAATAGCGTAACTATATCCTGTAAATAGCGTCAGTATC
>ENA-OWPN01000880-OWPN01000880.1-human-gut-metagenome-genome-assembly--contig:-NODE-880-length-33738-cov-4.806252_pt1 | contig 33738 bp, 34 predicted proteins | sample MGYA00248266_ERZ651850 | MGnify/ENA primary metagenome ERZ651850 (study PRJEB26924, sample SAMEA4378296) | human gut metagenome | biome: human gut; feature: human-associated habitat; material: faeces... | reverse complement strand
TTGTCGGGCATGTATTCCGACTTTGCCTATAAAGACAAGACGCGCGATTGCTGGGCTGTATCCGAAATCTCCCTCGAACCCAGCGTCTGGCTATCTCCTTCGGGAAGGTTTACCGGCTTGAATACCGGCTTATTTGCCGAGTACGGTGACTTCGATGTACGTGGCAGCGCGATCGATAAGTCTGAGGATATACTTTACGGCCGGACAGGTTGTTACTGGTCAGCAGGCCTGTCGGCGGGTTACCGGTTCTCTTTGGTCGGTGGTTTGGGGATGGGGGTAAGTGTACGTGCCGGTTACCGTTCGGTCTTCGACGGGAAGAAATACCGCTATGACGCGCCGGATGACCGGAATTATTTGGAAACCCGTTTTGCCTCGACAGGATTTATGTTGGGACTGAGGATCAGTTTGTCGTACCGTTTTCAAATCAGATAGGAAGATGGAAAGGAATAAAAGAAATAAGAAATATCGTATAATGCAACTGATGGGTTGGATGATATATGCCATATGGACCGTGGCGGTCTTGTCCTGTGCCTACCGTATGACGGATGAGGATTGGGAGAAGAACGGAAAAGTACGTTTACTGCTTCGCAAGCAAAACAGTGGTTGCCCGGATAATATGGTATGGTATTTCTATCCGGAAGGTTCTGACAGCCCGCTTATCCGTACGGGGGACGTTTCGGGGTATGAGGGTACGTTGCCTTCGGGCTGTTACCGGGTGGCGGTCTGCAACAGAGGCTGTACGGGTGTCACGCTTGAAATGGAGAAGGGGTATGAGGAGGCCTGCGGAAGGGTGCAACAGCTTTCTTCCCTGAAATCTTCATCCGTACAGATAGCCTGCCCGGGTAACTTGTACGGGGCAGGTTTAGACCGGATCGAGGTGGGCGGAAGAGAAGTCGTGGCAAAGGAATTGTATGCGGTGAATCTTGTCCGTACATTGGAAATGAATATAAAAGTCACAGGAGGGGATAAGGGTGATGTCGTTCCGGCGGTCTTGTCCGGAAGGTTGACCGGTGTTTCGTCACGGGTTCATATACCTTCGGGCAAGCCGCTGTTCGATGCTCCGGCTTTTATGATGTTCGAGCCGGAAGAGACCGGACCTGGCGTTTATACTTCTGCTCTGAACCTGTTCGGATTGTCCCCGGGTGAGGAAAGCGGTGAACCGGTCGACCTGACCCTAACAATGACGCTGGCAGACGGAAAGGAAATTACTTCATCCACGGATATAACCGAGGAGGTGAAAGAGGCATTCGCTGTCGGAATTACGACACATGTGATACTGGACCTTGTTGTCCGCTATGATGAAATGTCCGGTTTGACGATTACACTGAAGGAGTGGAAACAGGGCAGCGGCGGTTCGGGTGTGGTGACTCCCTGAAACGAAATGAAAACGATAGTAATAGTAACGATAAAACACTGGTATAATATGGAAAGAGGGAAATTATTGATCATGAGTCTGTTGGCGACAGCTTTCTTAAACAGTTGCACCAACACGGAAGAGCCGGTGACGGAAGGAGCGGCTGAAGCAATAGAAGTGAATGCCGGAATAGCGGAGTCTACCCGTGCAGTGATCGGTGGCGGTTATACGAATGACCTGGAAGTATCGTTTGCCCGTTTGGATAATCCCGGCACAACGGGTGCTGCGTGGGCCTCTATTGACGCTGTCCGTACTGGTGGTGCAGGTAATAGGGCGCTGACTTTTGAGCCGGAACAAACCTATCTGGCAGAAGAGGGTAAGTCTGTCCTGATAGGCTATTATCCCCGCAGGGAACTGAGCGGAACCGCTAACCCTGCCAGCGTCATTTACACTATAGCGGGCGACGAGGATATCATGGCGACAGGTGTGCAGACCGGTTCGCTGCTCGATAAATTTGAAACTTTTACTTTCAGCCACCTGCTAACCCAGTTGCAGTTCAAGTGTGTGGGTTCAGCCGGTGCGATCGGCAAATGGACGGCGGTCGTTTCCATTAAAGTAAAAAATGTAGCCACGGGATTGAAGCTGTCGCTGGATAAAACAAGCGGAGCCAAACTGACGGTCACGGGTACGGCCGACCAGACGCTAACAGTAAAAAACTGTCCGTCTACGGTCTCTGCTTTGGATGTCGAAACCCCGCCGACCGGTTATCTGCTGCTTTACCCGACGACCAATATGGGAACAGGGGATTTGCCAATCAGTTTGGAAGTGAAAGGAACGTATGACGGGAGTGCGAAAACCCTGAACGTTGCAGTCGCGAATATCGGTGAAGGGGTGAAAGCGGGTTATTCGCACCTGATCACGCTCACCTTTACGGAAGACGGTAAAATAGCGGTAGAATCCGGCATTGCCCCGTGGCAGCCGGGTAATGGCGGCAGTTCAGTGATCGTTCCGGGAAATTAACAATAATGGCACACAGATAACGCGGATCAGACAGATGACCGCTGATTTAAATATATGATCTGTGTAAATCCGTCAAGATCTGTGTCATCTATGTGCCATAATGAATATGAACAAAATGAATAAACTCATAGTAATAACAGCCTTTGTCTGGCTTTGGGGTCTTGCCGCCTGTTCGGACAGCTATCCTACACCGCAACCGATCTTGGCAAAGGAGGTTTGCCTGGAAAGTGCGATCGAAGCGTCGACGACGCGCGGGGTGATCGGCGCCGGCTATGAAGAGGTTCTGGAAGTGAGCTTTGCCCGTCAGGATGAATCGATGGTTTCAACGGGTACATATGGTGGGTGGGCTGTACACAAGGCTGTGCGTCAGGGTGGAAGGGGGAACCGCCCGATTGTATTTGCCGAGTCTCAGTTGTACCCGGAGGATGGCCGTCATATCCGCCTGCACGGTTATTACCCGGTAGAGGGTGAACCGGAAACTGTTGCAGAAACGGGCAAAGTGACTTTCAGGATAGACGGAACGACGGATATCATGGCGACGGGTATGCTGACGGCCAGCGGTTTTCAACCGGTTCTGAGCTGTACGTTTCGTCACCTTTTGACCCAGGTCCGCCTGGCCTGTTATAGTGACCGGGGCGATGCATGGGGAACGATACAAACGATCGAGGCGGCAGATGTACATACCCGTCAGGAACTGGATTTGGCCGCGGAAACGCCCCGTCTGGCGGATATATCCGTGGCGGAAGATATCAAGAACCTCCCGGTGCAGGATATTGCCGGTCGGCTAATCCCGCAGGTCGCGGCCGACGGATCGCCCCCCGAGGCACAAGGCTATCTCCTTCTTCCGGCATTCCCGAATGACGGGACGGCGGATCATCCGCTCCACCTTCGGATCACGACAACGAAAGACGGCAACGGTAATCCGAAAGAAACCCTCTCGGATGTCTTCATCCGGATAGAGGGCGGTTTTCAGATCGGCAAAAGCCATATCGTCTCGCTCTTTTTTACCGGAGCAGGCAACATACAAACCACGCATGTCAGTGTGGAGGCGTGGACAGAGTATGAACAGGGTGAGATGCCTATATGATAAAATACGAATGAATAAACAGGAAATAAAACTTTTAAAACGAACGAAAATGAAAACGATCACGACAAAGTGGGCCATGCTGATAGCCCTTGTGACAGCGTTAAGCTGTACGGAAACAGAGACAGGAATAGAACCGGAACCGGGTGGCGGTGACGGGCAGGTGGCACTGGGTATCAATCCGAACCTGAAGGTGGAAGCCGGAACGAAAGCGGTAACCAAATCGGTGGTAAGCGGCAGTGCGATTACCTATACCGATTATAAAGATGCTCCGGGGTTGGGTGTCGTGGTAACCAACTCGGATGCAACCGGCTGGTATTCTCCCGATGCATCGAGTTCCGGTTATACGGGCCATCATGTATGGTATATAGGCGACACCAAAGGGACTAACTGGATTTCGATCGAAAACAAAGGTAGCAGTTATGACCCCAAAAATGAAAAACCTTACTATCTGACGGAAACGGTAGGGAAGGTGTATGCCTATTATCCGTTTGATAATGATGCATTAAATAACCTGTTAAGTATTTCGGGTGAAGGCAGTCTTAAAATCCCGGTAAGCGTATCGGCTAGCGGAAATATAGATGCTGCGACAAATAATGCGAATAAAATTTGGAGTAATGGTAATAGCTCATGGGGTAATAACACGGCAAACAAGGCGATAAACCTGTCTGATGCGGGCGAAAAAGATTACCTGTATTTTGCGGCTGAAGAAGGCGGCCGTAATGTCAACAACGGTCGTGCCAAAGTAGGGACACCTTTTGATCCGGAGCAAGGTCCGAAAAATACCGATACCCAAAATCCCGGTTATCTGATCAACCTGGATATGAAACATGCGATGGCGATGGTTTCCTTCCGCGTGTACGACGGCGGTAATCTGAGTAGTAATGATGTGAAATTTACAAAGTTCGTGATAAAGAATCATGATAGCAGTCCTAATAATTACATCAAGACCGGAGAAGGCAAGATGTCGTTGTCAGACGGTACAATAAGCGAAAACACGACAACCGGTACCCTGACTCGAAATATCACAAACTACATCTTGATGAAACAGATCAAAGACGGAGAACAAAGCGATAAAGCTTTTATCGAGAATAAATCGACCGTCAACGGACAGTTGGTATCCAAAAAAGTCAGTATCATGGTTTATCCGGTCGCCAGTTTCGGAGAAAACGAAATAGATGTGGTCATCACTCTTCAGGAAAGTTCAAATACGCCTGTCGAATATACCGTCACCCTGCCTGCTCATGAATGGATCGCGGGCACCAACTGCATCTATACCTTCTCTGCCGGTCGTAACAAGTTGACAGTGATGGATGTAACGGTTACAGACTGGGAAGAAGACGAACAGGAGGATATCCCGTTGTAATACATAACTTAAAAAACAAATCCCATGAAACAGTTCTTATCCCGTTTGGTGCCAGTGTTTTTGTTCCTGTGTGCTGCCTGTACAGAGGCGGATATCGTTTCGCCGGGACCTGGTGGTGGCGAAGCGGAAGAGGGTGTTCCTTTTCGAGTGAAGAACCTGGGCATGTGGATGGAGGTGGAATCGAGAAGCGTCGTTACAGGCGGCCCGGGAGAAGCGGATAGAAACCCGAACCCGCTGACGGAGGTGGGGGTATGTGTCACGAAAGAGAGCGGCAGCGGTACGGTAAGTTTGTATGATACCAGCGTCAAAAGCCAGCAGTTCGTCTGGAATGCGGGCACGGGCACTCCTTTGTGGAAACCTGCGGAAGGGGAGGAATCGCTCCTGCTGTATACGGAAAAAGGGACGGTCTACGGCTATGCTCCGGCAGAGAAAAGTATTTCACTCACGGGCACTCCGAAAGCGCCTTTGATGAGTGGGATAAAGGTGTTGGATAAACAGAAATTCTACTTCAACGACGGGGGTAAACAGGTGGATACTGCCACCGATGTGCAGTGGGAAACCGACCAGGAGGATTACCTCTATTGCACGGCTGCGGCGCAGGTAGATCGCTGGCATCCGGAAGTATCACTTGAGATGCAGCATGCGCTCTCGAAGGTGAGCTTCCGGGTACTGGAAGAGGGCTCGGCTTTTGCCGGTTGCAATGTTGAAAAGGTGGTGTTCAAAAGCAATGGGGAGTTTAAAAAGTGCATGTCAGCCAAGCTGAACCTGTCTACCGGGGAATTGAGCGGGACGCTGACAGCCATCGACCAACTGGTCTTTAGCGCCGGAGGCGATACGCGTGCGGTAGGCGGGGAGTCGGGAGAGACGACGAATGTCCCGGTGCAGGCCTTCGGGTTGGTGATCCCGGTCAGTGGCGTGAATGTGACATTGGAACTGACGTTCGACGATGGGCGTACCTTTACGATGAAACCGTCCGGAACGGGTGAAGGCCCCGGCACCTTTACTGCCGACTGGAAAAAGGGATACAACTATATCTACAACCTCCGCATGCAGCCGCAGGGCATAGAGTTGGCGGAAGTGAAAGTGGCGGCCTGGAACGACGGCGGGGCGTATGACGTACCGATGGAATGACTCTTGTCACTTATTGGAACAAAGAATTAGAACACAAAGGAAATCGAAATGAAACGGGATCGAATACAGTTATATCTGATTGTTCTGCTGGCCGGTGGTTTGCTGGCCGGATGCACGGCAGGGACTGTGGAAGATATCGTGCCGGAAGAGAGCTGCCCGGTGGAACTTCGTTTCAGTAAACCGGACCTGGGAACCCCGGTCCTTCTGAGCCGTGCGGGGGAGGAGGTTACCGTTCCTGCGGCACCTGCGACCCCGCTGCCCGAAGGGGCTACGGTACGCATCTACGGTTACTTGCGCGGTGAGGTAGGGGCGACAACAGCCGAGGTTCCTTTCTCTACTGCGCAACCATCGTTTGAGGTGGCTTATGTGGTGGAAAAGGACGGTTCTATGTCGCCTTGCCTGGCGGATGATGTGGGGGTACGTCAGCCGGGAGAGGGCACCGGTCCGGTGGTGCGCGGAGGCGTTTACGATTTCTATGCCGTCTCACCGGCACGTCGGCTGGTAAAAGATGCGGAAGGGAGGTCTGTGGTAACGGCAATCCCGCATAAGGAGGATGTGATGACCTCTTTTGCCCGTGGGGTGACCGTTTCGCGTTCCTCGCGTGTGGTCACGCTGGAAACTTTCCGTAGACAATGCGCCCTGCTGGTGTTCAATGTCGCTCCTTCACCGGAGAATGCGCTTCCATTCGATGAGCTATACGGAACCAGGCTGGAACTGAGTCATATCTCCGTCTCCGGTGCGACTCTGATAGCAGGGGAGGATACGGGAATCCTTCCGACGGGCGGAGAGAATAAAGCGGAGGCGACCGTAGTGTTTGAAAGCGCGGAATTTGTCGCGGTGGAAGCGGGTTCCGCTCCGGATGGTATGGGTCTGAATAAAACAACGGGCATCGTCCTTCCCAAAAACGAGCGTCCTTTCGGAGTGGAAATCGATGTACAAAGGAATCATGAAACGGCGACCCTGAAAGCGACCATAGACCAACCGATCGCTTTCGATGCGGGCAAGCGGTATGTCTTCACCCTGGAAGTAAAGAATGACGAAAGTCGTCTGAATCTGAAAATAATAGACTGGAATGCTATTTCCTTTTCCGACGGCGAGGTAGGTGCTCCCCCCGGCGGTTCTTATCCCGACCCGGATATCCAGGAGGGGATCGGAACAACCATCACGGTGGCGAGGTGGACAAAAATAGAGTGGAGCGACACAGATGTCGGAGGAGGAGAATCATTGAAACAATTAAAAACGAAAAGTAATGAAACGGATCAGTAAAACCGGATTGTGGGTGTGTTTGCTGTTGTTGGCGATGAGTTGTACGCGGACGGAGGTGGAGGAAAAGGATTTGCCGCCCCATCCGGCGAAGGAGGTGGAAGCCGTTTTTAACCTGAACGTGCTGGCTAACCGCCCCTTGCAAACACGCAGCATCACTTTTATTCCGGAAGGAACGTTCGAAATCGATTCGGTTGTTCCCGGCATGACGGATTCGGTTGCAACCAAATCGGCAACCGCCTTGACAGGAGGGGATGAGAGCCTGATCTCCCAGCTATGGGTCGGGCAGTATGATACATCAGGCAACCGGGTATTCAGCCATTACATTTCGCCTGTGACCGGAACGACGGTGAACTTGAAGCTGAAAGAGAGTGGAGAAGCCACACACCATGTCTGGTTTGTTGCCAATTGCGACGATTTGGGTGAGATCGCTACGGAAACGGCATTGAAAGAGCATGTATTTACGTATGCCTCGACCGTAGATGGTTTACCGGATAGCCGTTTGTGCGGTATGACGGGAATGTGGTCGGGTGTGATCCGGGATAACGGTGTGGAGAGCATAGGAGTCGATATGACCCGGACGGTGGCAAAGATTTCGTTTAGTTATCTGATCGGTGGAGACGGTTTTAGTTTCGATCCTTCCTCGGTAAAGCTGAAATCGGTACCGAACAAAATACGCATGGAAGAAACGACAACTCAATTAACCGATGTAACTTATGGGGAATATACCGGAGAAGCTGATGCCAACGGTGCGACGATGCACTGGTATCTACCGGAAAACAGGGCCGGTGTGGTAACTGATGATAACGCCGCCGCGTCGGAAAAGGAGAAAACAGGCCGGGGAGTGAGTAATGCCACTTGCATAGAACTGACGGGAACGGCTGTACAGGGCGGTGTCACTTACGAAAACGTCACCTTCCGTTTCTTTCCGGGCAGTGAGGATATGAATGATTACAATATCAAACGCAACCATTATTATACTATGAGTGTGACGCTGAAGGGAATAGACGTCACCGACCAACGCATCACGGTGGGAACGATCCCCCCGATCGATACCGGTGGCTTGCAACCGATGCCTGCAGGTAAAGGCGGCACGACCGAGTTGCAGGTCACTGCCCGCCCGGGAGAGCAGTGGAGCATCAAACTGCCGGATTGGTTGTCAGCGCTGATCGATAACACAATCCAGGCTGGATACGGAGCCAGGATAGATCATCAGGGTCCTGCAAAGATTGTTTTCAAGGCTGAAACGGCCAATCCGACGGCCCAGCAGCGGTCATTCTCTTTTAAGATGGACGTAACCGGCGAGGAACAAAATATTGAAATCGTACAGGAAGGATCGATCTTGAATGTAGGTAGCGCCATCTCTTTGGAAGCCGCTTCCGGTTCGGAAGGTCAGTCTACATTTACCCTAACAAAAGGTTTGAACTGGCGCGCTATTTTATCCGACGGTTGGCTGGGTTGGGCGTCAGGCAATCCGGCCAACAGTGCTGATGAAGCCACAGGAGAGGAACAAAGTTTAATAGTCAAAGCGGCTTCCAGTAACCCTTATGCATCAGCACGCACGGGCAGCATAACGGTAGAAGGCGGTCAATCGGTCGGCAGTTCTACATATAACGATCTGAAAAAAGAGATATCCGTATCCCAAGCTGCTTCCACAGTCGTTTGTTCCACCCAACCGATAGAGGTAAGTGCGGAGGGAGCGACCGATGCGTCTTCACAGTTTACAGCCACTTCCGGTTTACCGTGGAAAATAGCAGTTTCGGAAGCTGATAACTGGATCGAGCTGACCGGTCAAAAGACGGGGCAGACAACGACAAATCTTCAAAATGTTGTTTTTAATGTTCCTGTCAATCTCGATTCCAAGGAACGTACGGGTGCAATAACAGTCCGTGTGGGAGATGAATCCAAAGGGCCGACGGGTAATATAGCCGTTCAGCAGGCGGCTTCATCCTTAACAGTAGATGAAATTCCCACATCTTTGGCACCGACAGCGGAGGCTTCGGGCTCTGTCGCTTTTACGGCAACGAAAGGTCTTTCCTACGCTATCACTTACCCTGAGTGGCTCACTTTTACCGGTGAAACAACAGGTTCGGTAACCGGCACAAAACAAACCATTGGATATAAAACTAATAGCGTGAATAAAAATAAGGAAGTACGAGAAGGTCAGATATCGGTGACAGCCGGAAACATGGCAGAGAAAACGACGATATCACAGGAGGCGTCGACGTTTAAAGTGGAATCTCGAACGATCGAATTACCCAATACTGCCTCTTCCGCCGAGGCGACAATCACAGGTACATTCGGATTACCATGGACATTAACGAAATCGAATACAGGAGATGCAGCAATAACAACTACGGCAACCGGCGGAGATTTATCCGGTACTTCCCACACCATAACATTCACTGCTCCGGCAAACGAAGGCGGAGAACGTTCAGCGGATTTTATCATTGCTGTAACCGGCGGTAATCATTCGGAAACGGTTACGGTTAAACAAGCCAGTGGGTTGAATACGATAACGATAAATCAGACGGTTGTAGATTCTTATAAAAAATATCACGATGATAAATTTCCGCAAGCTAAGACACCTCCATTTAATTATGATTTTGGAAATTATGCCGCTACCGGTTCTTATGGTAGCGATTACAAAGGAAATTCAACAAATTATACCATAGATAAACCTTATACGATAGAGGTGGAGGCTAAGCAAAGCTCAGTTCGTGAGCAATACCTAACAGGTCTTCCTATACAAGAATGTACCAAAAAAAAGGATGGATGGCGTGTCCCGACAATGATAGAGTTATATGCAATTTGGAATATATGTAAGGGTGATAATTCGGATGCAACAGACGAAGAACCAGCGACATATACATTTGGTGAGGGTTTTATAAATAGCGCGTATTGGAGTAGTTCGTGTGGAGAAGGAGCAGTTTCCACGCGTGCTGTGATTTATTTTATGAATGGACAATTCAATACAAGCGGTACAAGTTCTAGTCCAGGAAAAAATACATATCCTGTTCGTTGCGTCCGTGAAAAATAGAAGACTTTAAGTTAATCCATAAAAATAGATGTAATTATGAACAAAGCAGATTTTATCAGCAAACTGGCTGTGGAAATGAATATTTCGCAGCAGCAATCACGTAAATTTATGAATGCCTTTCAGGTAGTGTTAACAGAAGCAATGAAACAGGATAATCCTGTTATGCTTCAAGGTTTCGGAACTTTTACTCCATGGTCGCAAAAAGAGCGTATCGGCCGTAATCCCCATACCGGTATCTCTTGTGCAATACCAGCACGTATAAGTGTCAAGTTTAAACCCGGGAAGTTTTTGCTTAGAGATTTGAACCTATCCAAATAGAGAGTAGATGGAGACACAGATATTTTTAGCTATTATGTGTCTCCACCTGCTTCTGTTTTTTTGATTTCCCTCAATTATTTATTAACGCCTATTAGATACATCATGAAGAAACAAAACAAATTAGAAGCCTTATTCCCTAACGGAAAAGTGCCGGAAGCGAACGAGTTTAACCGTAGCCTTGACGAAATGTCAAAAGAAGGCCGTAACCATTTACGTGAAAAGATTTACAAACTGGCTTTCACCGTATGGTCGACCTTACCTAAAAAACATCAAAAATTTATTGAAGAAATCATCGTCCATGATCGTCAATCCTATGTTGACTTTATGCAACAAAGAACAGTAATGGCTTGTTTGCGTTGTCCCCTTCGTTTTCCTGTCTTGTTTATCCGTATGCTGCATTTGACAGAAGTTGTTGAACGGACTGCGCAAACTTCTATAAATCATATTGCAATGTCTGTTCTGATTTGTTTTCAGGTTTGTGGTAAGATAGGTACGCTGGCCGGGCATATCAGTAAAGGGGGGATTACTAGTGAAGAGGTGCTGGTGTTGGCGGGGAAGATGAGGGTGGTGGAGTATTCATCTTTATGGCATTGAGCAACAAATCTTTTTTCCATCCTTTTTGAACTGCTTCTTGGGAATAAAAAAATATTTGCTCCAACGGGAGTTCTTTATCTATAAGTAATATATTATGCCCCCAAGGCAAAACTGCAACGCTGCGTTGCGGTTTTATATCATCCTGATAATAAAGCTCATAATACCATTTCATGTACCACAAATTACGAGGCGACAACCCCATAATATGTTATAGAAGCGGAGTCTTTTGTTTGAAACCTGCTACCAAACAGGTAGCGGATTTGCAACAGAAAGTCTTCGTAATACCACATGTAATGTGATTGTTTGCGGAGATTAATGTTTGTATTTGGTACGTTGTTGCGGTAAATCTACCTTGATGGAAATAGCCATCAACATAGAAATTGTTGCTGCAAGATGATTGGTTTTAAAGGCCGATTCTTTGCGAGAAAATGAATTCCCTTTAAGTGGGGGAAGATATATTGACTTATATTCAATTATTCGATACCCTTTCGGGTATTTTTTCGTGATTGTATTAAAAAGAGTACCTGAAAGGGTATTAAGAGTGTTATTGGAGGTTGTAAATAAATTAAATCCGTTCCGGAGATTCCAGCGTAAAAATCATTATTTCCCTGATAAACGTTAAATAAGAACCTGAATCCATCGGTGTGATGGTTCGTGAAAAATGGTATTTTAAGATTTTGATTGTTTCTAAAGTCTTATTATATATTGTTTTACACGATGCTCTCGTACCGATCTTTGCATATATCCCTACCTGTACCTTTGTATCGTTCCCCTGGAAACAGTAGTATTAATCATTAAAATAGAAAAGCTATGACACTGAAATTTAGAAAGGTGCAGCGCAAGGTTCTTAGCGGTGACGATAAGGACAAGGTGAAGACTTATGCGATGGCGCGGTCGTCGAACTATTGCGATATGGATAAGTTGTGTGAATTGATCTCCAGCCGCTCGGCGATGTCGAGTGCTGATGTGAAAGCAATACTCGATTCGTTAAACTGGGCGATGAGCCTGGAGCTTCGCTCGGGCAGTATTGTACAGGTGGGTGAGTTCGGTAGTTTTCGTCTTTCGATTCGTTCGAAAGGGGCGGAGACGGCGGATGCTTTCAATGCTTCTCTGATAAAAAAGGCACGGGTGATATTCTCGCCGGGTACCAGTCTGCGCTGGATGAGTGAGATCGTGAAGTTTGAAGAGGATGAAGATACGAAACCTAAAAAAGAAGAAAATCCGGATGATGACAGACCGGTGATTGAATAATTAAAAATGGTAAATAGGGGATTACCTGATTGAAAGAGAAAGGGGGGACGTATGAAAAAAAGACTGACTATTCAATTGGTAATGGCAATCCTGCTCGTAATGAGCGGGATTGTTCTTCTTTTCTCCGGTTTCTGGATTGCTCCGAAAGGGGAGATTCATAATAGTGTGCTGGTGGCTTTCGGGGAAACCTGCACATTTGCCGGGGCTTTGTTTGGAGTGGATTATTCGTATAAAATTAAATCGGTACAAAATGAAAGAGAGGATAAGTAGGAATTTTACCTGGGAAGAAATGACGTATAGCCGGGTAGCGGTAGAGAACGGATTGCTGAATGAGCCACCGTTTGAGGTGAAGCTGGCTATAAAGGAGTTGGTAAAACGGTTGTTACAGCCGTTGCGGCTGGCTTATGGGAAACCGATTGCGATCACAAGCGGTTACCGGAGTCCGGAGGTGAACAGGTTGGTGGGCGGTGTGCCTTCGAGCCAGCATGTGAAGGGGGAGGCTGCGGATTGTTATGTGCCTGATCCGAAGGTGTTACTGGATGTGTTGCTTTATTGTAAGTTACCTTTCGATCAGGCGATTCTTTATAAACGAAAGAAGTTCCTGCACTTGTCGTTTCGGGTAAATGGAGAGAATCGTTATCAGGTGATCATTAATAAATGAAGGGGATAGGTATGGATATGTGGAGGAGAAGTTTACTTGTTTCGGTTGGTTTGTTGGTTGTTTTGCTGTCCGGCTGTAGTGCCGGGCGGCGTAGTGTACAACATCGGGAGATAAGGGAGGAGGTGCATAGCATTCATAGTGATAGTATGTTGTTAAAAAATCTGTATCAGGCTTCCCGCAATAAGGTGATCAATATAGAGCATATCGTGTTCGATAGCTGCCGGTTGAATGGGGTACAGTCTGTTACTCATGTCGCCATTAAGGAACAGGGGGAGGAAGTTGTTGAGTCGGTTGTTAGTTCTGGTTCTGTAGATGAGAACTGTTTTGCCGGTTCTGATTCTTTTCAGAAAGGTAATATTGTGGAGTTTTCCTATCCCAAGCGGATGTTGGTGATTGGAGTGGTGGTTTGTTTGTTATATATAGGTATAGCATTTAGAAAACGGAAGTAAAATTCATGCCAGCATTTTATTGGGATTAATAGTATTTTCCAATTCCCCCAAATCCTGCTATAATTTTATTTTCTTTCGTTTTATTGATAAAGTTGTTTAGTCGTTTTTCAAATTCTTCAGGCCGTTTCCTGGCTGCTTCAATGTATGCAATTCGGATACGTTTATATGGGTCGGAGAAGTGCAGATAGTTTTTCCATGCTGTTTTATCTTCTTTCAATCTGTCAATTATATCATCTGGAAAAATAAAAGGGTCAGATAAAATAGTTCTTATTTTATCCTCAAATTTAGGGTGTATCATTGTATTTTCCAATAACCATTTAAGTCTTTCTTTGTTGGCTTGCGAGTATGTACTTTTAGGGTTTCTAGGCGTGAAGCGCTGAATTTTATGTTCTTTGTCAAGTGTTTTTATCGTACTGTCGATCCACTCGAAACAAAGGGCTTCTTCAACAGCGTCGTTGTATGTAATACTTTTTTTGTCTGACGACTTACAAGGGAAGACGAACCAAATTTCGTCTTTGGTTTCAAAGTTGTCTGTCAACCACTTTCTCCAATCTTCCCTATTTTCAAAATACTTTATTTTATCTTCTGTCGTCATAGGGTCATTTCTTTGTAAACTCGATCGGCTCGATGTCATAATTTAGGGTTCTGATGTCGCAGTCTTCGTAATCTATTCCGTAACGCATCCTAACCATACCAAAATGAGGGGAGATATATGAAGGAAAAGTCGGATCGACAGAACACCAACCTGCACCTTCTATATAGCATTCGGGCCAGGCATGGGTACTTTCGGCTTTCCATTCGGGAACATAACAATATCCTACTGCAAAACGGGTCGGTATATTCATATAGCGCATCAATGCGGTAAATAGATTAGTATATTCGCTACAAGTTCCTTTTCTTGTCTGAATAACTGTATTGACATCTACGGTTCTGCAAATCCCCGCATCGATCTGTTTGGCAATGGAGTCGGAAGGTGACAGATAGGTATAGACAAATTTAAGGGCTTTCTCTATTATGACAAAGGTCTGTGTTTCATCTTTGAACAGTGTATCGGCAATTTGTCTAACGTGTTCATTTTCTGCATCTATCAACGGAGTAGATTGCAAAAATCTAGCGATCTCTCTGTCGTATTCCCGTGATTTGTCATACTTGGCTTCTTTCATTTTAGCCAGTTTGCTTCCATCCAGGTAGGGGTTGATAGTGGTGAGTGATATTTCGTAGTTATCTCCGTTTTTCGATATTTGAGTAATTTGTTGAGGATAACAGTCTATTGCCTTAATATCAGGTTTCCTTACAGTAAAAGTAAAGTTGACGGTATCCTGATTTTCCAGGCGAAAGTATTTGGAATATGATTGCGCAAAAGCAGATTGTGCAATAAACAAGCACGTAATCAGCATAAATGGATATTTACTCATGACGTTTCGTTTTATGATTTACAATTGGCGGCAAAGGTAGTAAATATTTGAGATGTTGGTGTGAGGATAGGATGCCAATAAGAAGTTAGTAACGATAAGTCTATTAATGAATCAGTTAGGTTTGGTGAAATTTGGAGAGCATAAAGAGTTTCGTGGTGATTGTAATGTTTCGGATATAAAGGGTTCATATTCATTTATTTCCTTTATTTTAGGAAATAAAACCGTTTTTTGTCCTAAAATAAAGGAAAGGTCATGAGAAAAGAGGTTGTCAAATCACTGATTGCTATCAAGCAAAGTGAAAATCCGTTCAATGTGATTAATGTTGTTTCGGCTTGGAAATGGTTGTTACAAAATGATTGATTGGATTTAAGAATGATCAAACAGGAAAATACACAAGGGGCAAGAAGAGGATATGATACTCTTTTACATTATATAAAGTTGTATATATCCCATGCCTGAATATGTCGTATTCCATTCCTTGAAGGTAATGTGATTTCATCTAATGTCACTACATACTTTTCATAGTGATCTGTAAGCAGGTCAAAAGGAGCATACGTTCCAGAAGTTATATTTTTCCAATAGCAATAATTTATTATCCATAATCATTTACGTTTTACGGGAATGCAATGGAAAATATTCAGGTAGACTTGAAAAAATACTCTTTTTTGAGAGAATTTTCAAGTCTATCTGAATATTTTTGTTTTGCAGAGTAAGTAAAAGCAGAAGTAAACTGCAAAATTCTAATGGTTCTCTAATACCCTTCTAATAGTTCTCTAACGGCTTGTCTGGCCGGGTGTCTCTACTTTTGCGCTGTCAAAAAGAGAGACATAAAACGAATACCAAACCGGAGACCTCCTGCTTTGGGAGCAGGGGACTTCACAAAAGAGAGTTATCATGTGGATCAGAAGAAAGAAAAGAAAGAACAACAACGCAATCTCTTTCAACAGCGAACGGGTGTTCCTGGCTGCTACCCAACCACTGAAATCTGTGTTCAGTTATTTCGACACTTCACGTCTGGGACTGACGGAAGGAGAAGTTACAGACCGTTTACGTTTTCATGGGCCTAACGAAATCGTACGCGAAAAACGCGACCGTTGGCTGATCATGTTTATTAAAACCTTTATCAATCCTTTTATCGGTATATTGATGGCATTGGCGGTTGTCTCGCTGGTGATAGATGTGCTGATGGCTGCGCCGGAAGACAGGGAATGGGTGACCGTTATTGTTATTACGGCAATGGTGATGTTGAGTGCAGTGCTTCGTTTCGTGCAGGAATGGAAATCGGGCAGGGCTTCGGATGCCTTGAAACGGATGGTGAAGAATACGGCTACCGTCTATCGCCTGGGGGCAAAAGACGGACAGGAGGTGAATATCGCTGAACTTGTGCCGGGGGATATCGTTTACCTGGCTGCCGGTGATATGGTGCCTGCCGATATCCGTATCGTGGAATCTAAGGATTTGTTTGTTAGCCAGTCGTCGTTGACGGGCGAGTCGGATGCCATAGAGAAAAGGGCGGAACTGGGGAACAGGACGCACCGGACAGGCAGTGTGGTCGAGCTGGATGATATCTGCTTCATGGGGTCGAATGTGGTGAGCGGATCGGCGATAGGCGTGGTGTTTGCTACCGGGCGTTCTACCTATCTGGGGACGATTGCCAAAAGCCTGACGGGGGTGCGGGCGCAGACAAGTTTTGACCGGGGAATCAATAAGGTGAGTTTGTTACTGATACGGTTTATGCTGGTGATGGTTCCGTTTGTGTTCCTGATCAACGGGTTGAGCAAAGGGGACTGGTTCGATGCTTTTCTGTTTGCTGTGTCGGTAGCCGTCGGTCTTACGCCGGAGATGTTGCCGATGATCGTTACCTCCAATCTGGCAAAAGGGGCTGTCAGCATGTCGCGCCGCAAGACGATCGTGAAGAATCTGAATGCGATACAGAGTTTCGGAGCGATGAATATTCTTTGTACGGATAAGACGGGGACATTGACGCGCGATAAGATCGTGTTGGAGAAATATCTCAATGTACATGGGGACGACGATCTGCGTGTGTTGCGACATGCTTATTTCAACAGTTATTTCCAGACCGGGCTAAAGAATCTGATGGACAAGGCGATCCTTTCGCATGCGAAGGAACTGGATTTCGAACATCTGGGTGATAAATACAGGAAAGTGGACGAGATTCCGTTCGACTTTACCCGCCGCCGCATGTCGGTGATCGTGGAGGATAACGACGGTAAGCGGCAGATCATCACCAAAGGAGCGATCGAGGAGATGATGCAGATCTGTTCGTATGTGGAATATAACGGTGAAGTATGCCCGATGACGGACGAACTGAAGCAGATTGCTTTGGCAATAAGCGGGCGGATGAACCGTGACGGCATGCGTGTGCTGGCAGTTGCTCAGAAGAGTTGGATAGAAAAGGAACTGGATTTCTCGGTGGAGGATGAAATGGATATGGTGCTGATCGGTTATCTGGCTTTCCTCGATCCTCCTAAATCGTCGGCTGCCGGAGCGATCCGACAGTTGCATGAGCATGGTGTAGAGGTGAAGGTGTTATCCGGTGATAATGAAGCTGTGGTGAAAGCGGTCTGCCGCCAGGTCGGCGTGGATATTACGTATACGTTGCAGGGACCGGAGATCGAGAAGATGACGGATGAGGAACTGGTGAAGGAGCTGCAACATACGACAGTTTATTCGAAACTGACTCCAATGCAGAAAACCCGTATTATCACATTACTGCAACAGGGTGGGAATACGGTCGGTTTCCTGGGGGACGGGATCAACGATGCGTCGGCCTTGCGTCAGTCGGATATCGGGATTTCGGTGGATACGGCGGTCGATATTGCTAAGGAGAGTGCTGATATCATTTTACTGGAAAAGGATTTGATGGTGCTGGAGCAGGGTGTTCTCGAAGGACGTAAGATATTCGGCAATATTATGAAGTATATCAAGATGACAGCGAGTTCAAATTTCGGTAATATGTTTAGTGTGTTGGCGGCAAGTGCTTTCTTGCCTTTCCTGCCGATGCTTCCGATTCATTTGCTGGTACAGAACCTGTTGTATGATGTTTCGCAGACGACGATACCGTTTGACAAGGTCGACCGTGAATACCTATTAAAGCCGCGTAAATGGGATGCTTCTGACCTGAGCCGTTTCATGATCTGTATCGGGCCGATCAGTTCGATATTCGATATTACGACTTATCTGTTGATGTGGTATGTGTTCGGGTGTACTTCGCCGGAACACCAGGCTTTGTTCCAGAGCGGTTGGTTTGTGGAAGGGTTGCTTTCGCAGACATTGATCGTGCATATGATCCGTACACGAAAGATACCGTTTATACAGAGCCGGGCTTCATGGCCGGTATTGCTCACCACTTTTGCGATCATGGCGATCGGTATTCTCCTGCCGTTTACAGGGATAGGTGCATCTATCGGGCTTGTACCGCTGCCGCTGAGTTATTTCCCCTGGCTGCTTGCGACTTTACTTGGATATTGTATGTTGACTCAAATCGTAAAACAATGGTACGTAAAACGGTTTACACGCTGGTTGTAATAGTGTTGCAGATGGGCGAGGAGAGAGTGGTTTTTGCCCGGGAAAAGCCGGAAGTATCCGTTCAGTACACAACCGAACTACAGTCGGATTTCGGCAGGCGGTTGAATTGGGTGAATCTTCTTTCTCTTCGCGCTACGGTACCGATGGAATGGCTGGGGCTATGGGGTAACGGGAAGTTGGAGGTTCAGACGATTTCTGTCTACAAGACTTCCCGTGAACGGATTGCCGGGGACAGGCAGGTCTTTTCGAATATAGAAGAGGACAATCTGCCTTTCAGCCCTTTTATCCTGGGGTATTCCCAGCAGATAGGAAAGGTGGTTCTATTCGGGGGATTGCGGAATGTGAATGAGGATTATTTTACGACTCCGTATACATCCTTGTTCACGAATAGTTCTTGTGGAATTTATCCGACGTTATCAGCTAATTATGTGTTGGCGAACTATCCTTTATCCGCTGTTTGTCTGCTTCTGGAATATCGGATAAATGAGAACATCGGGATAAAGAACAGTCTGTATAACGGGAAGGCTTATCTTCCTTTTAAGCGGGGAAGTTCGGTTTTTAATGTTGCGCCACGCCGGGATGGGTTGCTTGATTTGGCAGAAATAAGTTATACTACAAACAACAGTTATCATGGTACTTATAATTTGGGTGTTGTTGTACATGGTAGCAATCGTCTCGGTGATGCGTCTGACTGTCGTCTGCCGTCGAAACAGGCGCAGACGGAAACGTCGTCGGCAAAACATTGGCGGGTGAATTATGCTTGCTGGTTTTCTGCGGAACAGGAGTGTTGGCGTTGGGGACGTTATTCGGCGGGGGTGTTGGGACAGTATTCTTTTGCTCCGTCCGACCGTAATGACTGCCGGCGGTATGTGGCTGCCGGTGGCGTTTTCAGAGGGATACTTTCTGCTTCACGGGAGGATGCTTTGGGAGTAATCTTTTCTCAGGCTTCTTTCTCCGATGTCCGGGAGAGGGCTTTGGAAATAACATGGAATTATACAGTGTCGGATCATTTTACCGTGCAACCGGCATTCCATTTTATACGGACTGGAAATGAGAGGTGTAATATTGCGATGTTGAGGGTGGTGGTGAGTTATTAGCTTCTTTACCGGATACAGACGAGCGCGGAGTAATCCTGCGTCGTCTGCGTCTGGTCCCTTTATTGGGATACCTCTTTTTTAGTTATGGATAGAATGCTTTTACTTTTTCAGTAAAATAGTTTCAATCTTTTCTTTTAATTGATCTTTTGGCAATGCTCCTTGAAGCATTTGGGGTTTCCCTGTCATGGGGATGTACAGCAATGCCGGGATACCTTGTATTCCGAAAACCTGTGCCAGTTCAGTTTCCTTGTCGACATCTACTTTGTATATATCGATCTTTCCGGCATATTCTTTGGCTAGTTGTTCCAAAGAAGGAGCGATCATTTTACAGGGGCCACACCAGTCTGCATAAAAGTCGATGATGGCGGGTTTGTCTCCCAGATATTTCCATTCGTTGGGGCTGGCTTCGTAATTGTATATCTTTTTCAGAAAATCAGCCTTTGTGATATGGACAGGTGTATTGGCTGTTGTTTCCTGGCTGCTTTCTGTTTCACCGGCAGCGTTTTTGGCTTGTCCTTTGCAGGAGGATAAAGTCATGAAACCTACGACCAATACTAATAATGTGAAGATTTTTTTACTGTTCATTTGGATTTGAATTGATGTTAATAATTAATTTTTCAGTTTCTGTTTCCAGGTAATGCCGCTGATATCTGTCAATGTCAACTCGTAGTCACCTTTGGGCAGATCGGCGAGTGTTTCATCTTTTATTGTCAGCTCCGCTTTGCTTCCCAAAGGGATGACAAGGCTATGCTTACCAGGAGCCACTTTCGCTATATACATATTCCGGATATCTGTTTCCGGAAATTCAGATAATTCCTCTCCGTTTCTGTCGAGGATGATATTGCCATTTGCATCTTTCAAAGTAACGCCGATTAAGAAGGAACCGTATACATCCACACCTTCTACACGATAGACGGTGAATGACAACTTTTCTTTGCTCAGATTGGCATCGTTTATTTCTATCTTCGGTTTGACCGACTTATTATGTAGCTTTCCCCATACTCCATTATGGAATACCTGATTGGTCAGGAGGGAGAGAAACAATATGGCTGTTGCACCGGCTACCGAAATTCTTCCCGATGACTTCTCATCGAGTGGAAGCGGGCCGGATGTCAACCAGGTTGTCCAGGCATACTTATTTAGTAGTGGAATCCGGGGAATGACTATGTTGTCCAGAGAATATTTACCTCCGCCGGACAGGAATAGGGTAAAGCCTGCTGCGACACCTAATATCCCGATTTGCCATTCATCCACGCAAGTGGTTCCCAGCCATCCCGAACCTAATAATATACCGGTTGCAAGGCTCAACACTCCGATACTCATCAACCGTGTAAAGAAACCGAGCATAAAAAACAGGCCTACAATTCCTTCAATGATCGTGAAAACGACCATCGCCCACCAAAGTTGATCCGGATTTGAAACGAGATATTCTATCACCGGTTTTATTCCGAATGCGTTAGGGAGGAAATGGTTGAATTTCTCTCCTATATAACCTGCCGTATCCGGGATAAGTTTATTCTCAAGTACTAATCTTCTCCAAAAAGCGGAAAAATAAGTCCAGCCGACTACAAGCCGTAGTGCCAGTGTAAACATTCCGAACAGTGAATATGCCTGTTTCTTGTATAGTGCTTCCATATCATTGATCTTTATCGGTTGATATTTTATTTTCTTTTTGAAAAGAGCTGAGCAATAAACCTCCTATAATTGCTCCCCAAACTGAACTGTTGATAGGAGAAGATGTGATAGGGCAGGTCCCTGTTGTGCAACCAATAAAATTCCAGTATAGAAATCCCCCTGCGGCGCCGAGTGCTATCCCTAGCAGTGTAAGCCAATGTCTCTTGAAAAATAACTTTGCCATGCGTTTACTTATTTGTTTTCTACTGATAAATATTTCTACTTGCAATGATACTGCAAACTTATATTCTATTTTTTAATAAAACAATTTTCTAGTAGAAAATATTCTGTGTGCTAACATTGTTTCACAGATATGATTTTATAAGGGCTGTATGGGTGTGTCAAAAATATGAAGTTTTTGATTGGTTTGGTATTTTTAATAAAAACGATTCGTTATTTATTACGGATAGAGTTGTTTGTGCGGAATTAATTATCTTTGTGGTCAAAGAAAGGTAATCAATGACTCAGAAATATCCGTCCGTTTTATTGGAGAATGCTGTGAACGAGCTGGCTTCGCTACCGGGAGTAGGAAGAAAAACGGCTCTCCGGTTGGCTTTGTATATGCTTCGCCGGGATGAAGGTTATACGGAAAACTTTGCTTCGGCTTTGCTGGCTTTGCGGAAAGAAGTGAAATATTGTAAGGTGTGCCATAATATTTGTGATGACGACATGTGTTCGATTTGTGCCGATCCGCAGCGCGACCATTCTACCGTTTGCGTAGTCGAGAATATTAAGGAGGTGATGGCTATCGAGAATACCGGGCAGTTCCGTGGCGTTTACCATGTGCTCGGAGGAATTATTTCCCCGATGGACGGCATAGGGCCTGGCGACCTGCAGATAGATAGTTTGGTGCAGCGGGTGGCGAATGACGAAGTGAGGGAGACCGTGCTGGCACTTAGTACAACGATGGAGGGCGATACGACGAACTTTTTCATATATCGCAAGTTGTCCCCTTATGAAGTGAAAATTACGGTGATTGCCCGTGGGGTGTCTATTGGTGACGAGATTGAATATGCTGACGAAATAACCCTCGGTCGTTCCATCGTGAACCGGACTAGCTTTAATGATTCGATAAAAATTTAATCAGACTCTTTATGTACGAAACCAAGATATCCATTATTATTGTAAACTACAATGTAAAGTATTTTCTGGAGCAGTGTCTGCTTTCGGTTCGTGCTGCCATAGCCGGACTGGATGCGGAGGTTTTTGTGGTTGACAATAACTCGACTGACGACTCCATCGATTATTTGCGTCCTAAATTTCCGGAAGTCCTGTTTATAGAGAATAAAGATAATCCGGGATTTGCAAAAGCGAATAACCAGGCCATCCGCCAGTGTAAAGGAGAATATGTTTTGTTGCTGAATCCTGATACAGTGATAGGAGAGGAGAGCTTGCGGACCCTTTGTTTCTTTATGGATGAGAATCCGAACTCCGGTGGTATCGGTGTGAAGATGTTGGATGGGCATGGCGTTTTCCTTCCGGAAAGTAAACGAAGTTTTCCTTCTCCCTGGGTTTCGTTCTGCAAGATATTCGGTTTGTCGAAATTATTTCCTAAATCGCGTATATTCTCCAGGTATAGCCTGGCTTATCTCGATAAGGAGAAACAGCATAAAGTCGATGTATTGGCTGGTGCTTTCATGTTGCTCCGTCATGAGGCCTTGGATAAGGTCGGCTTGCTGGATGAGGCGTTTTTTATGTATGGTGAAGATATTGACCTATCGTACCGTCTGGTATTGGATGGATATAAGAATTACTATATTCCCGAACGTATCCTTCATTATAAGGGAGAAAGTACCAAGCATGGCGACATGAAATATGTGAAGGCATTTTACGGGGCTATGCTGATCTTTTTCAAAAAGTATTATCCGCAGTCCGGCTGGCTGATGGGATTTTTTATCAAGATGGCTATCCTGTTGCGTGCATCTCTGGCTGCTTTGTCACGGATGTTGGGAGTTCGGACAAAGCCGAATAACAAACACCGCCGTCTGTTGGTGATTTGCCGGGAAGAGCATTTCGAAGCAATGAAAGCGGCTTGTGCCAAGCGTATGCCTGAACTGGAGCATATCAATCTATGGAACTTGAGTGAAGAGCGTGTGATGGATGCCATTTGCCGCCGTAATCAGATGAAAGAGTTCACAGACTATGCCTTTTGTTATCCGGATGCCCGCTTTGAACAAATGCTTTTGTTTATGGATAAGCTGGTTGACAAAAAAGTAACCTATCATATTTATAGTACAGAGAGCGGACAATTAATATCACCGGGGAAGTAATATGGCACTACTGGAAAATGAAATGATCCGGCTTCGTGCACTGGAGCCGGAAGATCTGGAACTTTTATATCGTTGGGAGAATAATCCTGACCTATGGGAGTTGGGTAACACTATGTCCCCATATTCCCGTTATATATTGAAAGAGTATATCCGGGAGTCACACCGGGATATTTTCGATACCAGGCAATTGCGTCTGATGATCGAGTTGCGTTCGACAGGAGCAGCTATCGGTACGGTCGACTTGTATGACTTCGAGCCCCATCACCGGCGTGCAGGCATCGGTATTCTGGTCGATCCGCTTTATCAGGGGAACGGATTTGCTACGGAAGCGATGCATGTATTGATGGAATATGCTTTTCTGTTTCTGAAATTGCACCAGTTATTTGTTCATATCCCGATAGAGAATGAAGCCAGTAAGACCTTATTTACCCGTTGCGGGTTTGTTCTTTCCGGAATAATGAAAGATTGGGTCCTGACGGAAAAAAGATATTCCGACGTTTTGGTAATGCAAAAGGTACGGACTGAAAGATAATTAGTTAAGATACGGATCCTTGGGATATTTTGTCCATGCTTCATAATTGCTGCCAAGCTCTCCCAATGAATCTTTCCAAAAATCCTCTCCGTCGGCCAGCAACACATTTTCTTTCGATGCGTGGCTTACTACCCATGAGTTATGGTTGATCTCATTACCCAACTGACCTTCTGTCCAGCCTGAATAACCGAGGAAGAATTTTACTTTCCCGTCAATAGAGTGACCATTCTGGATATAACGTTTTAACGCTTCGAAATCACCGTCAAAATAGAGATGGTCTTTTATCTTCAGGGAATCGGGGATAATCAGATCACCCAGTGAGTGAATGAAGAACAGGCGATTGGCACTTACAGGACCTCCCAGGTAAATCGGTATCTCCGGGAACTTCTCCAGTTCCGGAAAAAATGTATTGACTACCAGATCCGTTTTCTTGTTTAAGACTAATCCCATTGATCCGTCATCTGTGTGTTCTACGAGCAGAACAACGGAGCGTTGGAAATAGGCATCTTGCAGAAAAGGTTCTGATATGAGTATGCTACCTTGTGCAGGCAGGAGATTATTATGCGTTATTTTGAAGATATTTTTGTATGATGCCATGATAAGATCGCTTAACTGTTAATACACAGCGACAATATATGGCTTTTGATGTTAAGAAGCAAACGAAAAACCCAGCATTTGGGTTAATAAGTGTAAAATAAATGCCGGGTTTGTGTTAATTATAGGGTATGATTTTCTTTGAATAGCTTTAAACGCTCTTCCAGAAGGTCATATTGGTGCGGTTTGATGAACGAAGTGCAGGCGCGCAGACCTTCCTGGTTGCTGCCGGTCGTGCTTAAAGAGATGGCACTTACTCCGTAATAGATCAGTTCTTCCATCAATTCTCCGCCGGTCATTCCGGGATAAGCGATCGTGAAATAGAAGCCGTCGGCAATCGGTTCGTCCAGGTCATGATCGTAAACGATCGTGAAGCCGTAGTCTGTAAAGATCTTCTTCAGTCTTTCGGCACGGCGTCCGTATTCCTTTACTTCCGAGATAAAATCGAACTGGCCGTCGGAGGCTGCTTTGAACATGGCGGCCAATGCTACCTGCGCCGAATGGCTGGTTCCTGATGACAGAGCGTACAGTACACGGTGGATGTAAACAGTACCGAAAGTGCCGCCGCCATAACGCTTCGTCAGTCCCGGATAAGCACGGTGGTAAAGTTTGTTGGAGATAGCAGTTACACCGATACGTTGTCCGGCATAGCTGAATGCTTTCGAACCGGAGATCTGTAAGATGTAATTATCCGTATAATGCGCTACGCTTGCCTGATAAGGAGCTTCGAAAGGTTTGCCGAGTTCTTTGCGAAAATCCATAGCGAAGTAGGCGAGGTCTTCGATCACGATCGTATCATATTTGTTTGCCATCTCTCCGATGATCTTCAGTTCTTCGTCTGTCAGGCAGAACCAGGCAGGGTTGTTCGGGTTCGAATAGATCATGGCTGCGATATTGCCTTTTGAAAGGTGTTCTTCCAGGATGGCACGCAGTTTCTCTCCGCGATATTCATAGACGTCGAATGATTCGTATTTATATCCCATCACGACGATCTGTTGTTTTTGAACCGGAAATCCGGGATCGATGAAGAGGATGGTGTCTTTTCCTTCCGTGCATTGTCCGCTGGTAAGGAAAGAGGCAAATGTTCCTTGCATGGAACCGGTTACCGGAACACAGCATTCCGGTGCTATATCTATATTGATAAAAGCCTTGATGAATCTGGATGCTTCTGCTTTTACTTCCGGCGTACCGTTAATATTCGGATAGATGGAGGCGATGCCGCTCTTTAATGCGTTTATTTCCGCATCGACACCGACTTGCGCCGCTTTCAGCCCGGGAACGCCCATTTCCATATGTATGAACTCGGTTTTTGTTTCCTGTTCCAATTGTGTGGATATGGCAACAACTTCACGGATTGTAGCTTTCCCGAAATCCGGTAATCCGTAGCCATCTATTATTCGTCTGGCAGTCTGATAATCTACTGGAGTATTCTTCATGTCTGTTATAGTTTATATGGGGGACAAAAGTAAAAAAATAATCGATCCGATGTGAAATATTTGTATGAAACTGTTGTGTAATTAAAAATATTATCTACCTTTGCACCGCAATCGAGAGAGATGCGATATAAAAACATTGGTTCGGTAGTTCAGCTGGTTAGAATACATGCCTGTCACGCATGGGGTCGCGGGTTCGAGTCCCGTCCGGACCGCTTTCGAAAGAAGCAAAAGATATAAAGCTCTGTAATATATATTACAGGGCTTTTTCTTCGCTTTGATATACCGTGAACCACTCACAAAGCAGTTTTGTTTCTCCTGTAAGTTTTTTCCCTATTTTTTCTAATAATAAAGAATAATACTCCGTATGTATTCTTAACCAGTTTTCTAAATTCCCATCACCCTCGGCAATTGCAAACTCTTCTGTTATATTTTGAAATTCAACAATTTCAATCTTGTTGATCTGTATGATGCATACCTCTCTACCATGTGAATCCAATATAGAGGCATATTCATTCTCTTTTATTGTTTCTTTTAGATTCATGCAGTGATAGTCATATAAGGAAGATGTTGCTATCTTTTCTTTTGTTAGAACTTTCTTTGCTAAATTATCGGTAGTGGTTCCAAACTGTATTTTATGTTTTATTTCCATATTTATTGTATTTGTCTTTTGCCAATAAGCGAACTCTAATAAAACTTATCCTCGTTTAGCACCTTAATTATGGTTTTAGCGATGCGGTCGGCTTTGGTTTGTTCTGTTTTGGCAGAATTGATCCAGTCGATAAATGCCTTTTTCTGACCATCGCTATAAGTTTCAAACTTTTCCAATGCTCCCTCTTCATATTCCATACATAAAAGCAATTCTTCCGGAATTATCAATGGAGTTTTATCCTCATATAAAGTAATATGAACTGTATCGGGAGCTTCCTTTTTGATTTTCTTCCTTATTGCTGCCTTGATGGGTAAGCCGATATTTCCGTTCCCAATAGGCATCATATTCAAATTAGAAAACTCATAGTCATCTATCTTCCCTTTTACTTTCAACATCCCGAATGATGTTTTGGGCATAGGAATTTCAGGAATTTCGACAAAGGTCCAACCTCCTTTACCTCCGATTTTGAACAATATATAATCTTTGTCTACTAATGGTTTTTCTGTATTCATAATATGATATATCTATTTTAGTTTTAAAACAAAGATACTAAGTACGAATGACAGCAGTATGTCAGTAGCACAAATTATTTTTTTGTTCTCTGTTTACCAGACGTAGAAGAAAGTTCCTTCTTTTGTACGACCCTCGAAAGATGTAAAGTAAAGCCCTGTAATTATCACATTGCAGGACTTTTTCTTTACTTTGATAAAATGAATTGTATAAACTTGTTCCGTCTATTTCTGAGAAAATGCTTTCAACAGCACTTCGTTCATTGGAAACCGACGGCTTGGTGCATCGCAAAGTATATCCGGAAGTTCCCCCACGTGTAGAGTATTATGTTTCTGATTTTGGGATGACTTTAATTCCTCATCTAGAAAATATAATACAGTGGGGACAAGAGAACTTCTCGACTATTATGGATAACAGGAAAAAGAAAGTAACTTGACTTTCAAGTTTACCGAAACTACGGGAAGCATTACCATTATTACGGTTTCTTTCCATGCGATGATGAGGATAAGGAAAAAACGAATTACTTTTGTAGTGGATCAATATTAATATATTATGGATGAGATTCTTAAAGTAGATACGATTGAACAGTACAACGACCTGTTCGGTTTTGAAACCCTTCATCCGCTGGTGGCAATTGTCGACCTTAACAAGCCGGAAAGCCAGCGAAGGGACCGGATGACTCTCGGCTTTTATTCTCTTTTCCTGAAGGAGACCAAAGGGTGTGTGATCAATTATGGAAAAAGTATTTATGATTTCGATGCCGAAACAATTGTTGCCATTGCACCAGGTCAGACGGTGGGTTATTCCAATGATTTCACGGGAACGACTCCGAAGACCATCGGTTTATTGTTTCATCCTAATTTTATTAGCGGAACGTCATTAGGGCAGAAAATCAAAAAATATACCTTCTTTTCTTACGAATCGAATGAAGCTTTACATCTGTCGGAAGAAGAGCTCCGGATCATAAGGGATATACTGTCTATCATCCGGACAGAATTGAAACATGCGATAGACAAACATACCAGAGGACTGATATGTACCAATATCGAATTGCTGCTGGATTATTGCATGCGCTTTTATGACCGTCAGTTTATCACACGACAGGGTATGAACCTGGACGTATTGGCCCGTTTTGAAAGATTGCTTGACGAATATCTGGATTCCGGACTTGCCGCTAAAGCAGGATTGCCTACGGTTAACTATTTTGCAGACAAGATTTGCCTGTCTCCCAACTATTTTGGAGATCTTGTAAAAAAAGAAACAGGCAAATCTGCTAAAGAGTACATTCAATTGAAAATGCTCAACCTGGCTAAAGAGGAATTACTGAACCCGGAGAAATCAATCACACAGGTTGCTTATTCACTGGGATTCCAGTATCCCCAACATTTCGTTCGCTTCTTTAAGAAATATGGAAATATGACACCCAGTGAATATAGACGCGCAAGTTCGTCTTTATAACCCGGTTGTCCGTTCCAGTTCTTCGGGATAACGGTTGCCTGTCAGTTTTATTTTAGAACTGGCTTCATTGATGTTTTTCAATTCATCATCTGTCAGGTGAATTTCGGCTGCACCCAGGTTCTCTTTCAGGCGGTGCAGTTTGGTCGTTCCCGGTATGGGAGCAATCCACGGTTTTTGTGCCAGCAGCCATGCCAATGCTATTTGGGCGGGCGTTGCTTCTTTCTCTGCCGCAATCTTTTTCAGCAAATCGACTATCGCCTGGTTAGCATCGAGTGCATCCTGTGTAAAACGTGGGAGCTTATTGCGGAAATCATCTTTGCCGAATGTAGTCTGTTTGTTAAAACTTCCGGTCAGATATCCTTTACCAAGCGGGCTGAACGGAACGAGGCCTATACCCAGTTCTTCCAACGTAGGAATGATCTCTTCCTCGGGACGACGCCACCAGAGAGAATATTCACTTTGCAGGGTAGCGACTGGTTGAACGGCATGTGCCCGGCGAATGGTTTTAGCTCCGGCTTCCGACATGCCGAAATACTTTACTTTCCCTTCCTGAATGAGGTCTTTTACGGTTCCGGCAACCTCTTCGATAGGAATATTCGGGTCTACGCGATGTTGATAAAGCAAATCGATGTAGTCCGTCTTTAATCTTTTCAGGGATTCTTCTACTACCTGACGGATATGTTCAGGGCGACTGTCAGTTCCGGCTTGTTTGCCATCGACTATATTGAAACCGAACTTAGTGGCTATAACAACTTTATCCCGGAAAGAGGCAACTGCTTCACCAACCAGTTCTTCGTTGGTATAAGGACCGTATACTTCGGCTGTGTCGAAAAATGTTTCCCCCAGTTCGTAGGCCGAACGGATTACCTGTATCATTTCGTTACGGTCGGGAAGGGGATCGTAAGCAAAACTCATACCCATACAGCCCAGTCCGATGGCTGACACTTCCAGCCCGTTGTTTCCTAATTTTCTTGTTTTCATATATTCTTTTTTTATTAATAGTTCTTGTCACGTTTTCTTGTTACATGTAACTATGTCGCAAAGTACGGAAGAATGGATGATAGATTTAGTAGATAGATTACGGATATGCTAACCTTAATTACTGGTGGTTATTATAGATTGTTTTTTGTCGGTATCACTCTGTTTACACCTAAAATAGGGATGAAGAGGATTCTTGCTTGTTTGATATTTACATGGTATAATAAATTTAGGCCAGATATTGTCTATTTGTGTTTTTTAGGTTATCTTCGCTCTATAAAATATCTGAATAAACCATATGAAATTCAACCAAGATAAGTTTTTGCAAGATGCGTTTCGCTTGTTTATCAGCATGAATTATGAGAAAGCGAGTTTTTCTAAATTAGCTGAAGTAACGGGAATGACGGGGGCAGGTATGTCTTACTATTATCCGAATAAGGAAGCTATATTTAAGGCGGTTGTAGATAAGTTTGTATTGCAGACACATAGCCCGGAAAATAAATTTAAAGCAACGGCTACCTCACTGAAAGAATTTATTGTACAATATGTAGAGGGCATAGAGCAGACCATGAAAAAACTAAGGGTATTCTGTGATGCTGATTGGACTTTGCAGGAATGTTCACGTAACAATTACCATTTCTTGATACAGGCAAGCCGCTATTATCCGGGATTCGATGTCCGAATTAATGAGATGTTTGAAAAGGAATATGATTTATGGCGGCAGGTTGTTGCCAATGCCAAAGCGACGGGAGAAATATATTCGGGTGTCGATGTCGAAAAGACTGCATCCATATTCCGACAGATATATTGGGGATTGTCTTTTGAAATGTCTTTCACGTTGGGGCTTAATACTAACAAATTGCTAGAAAACTTACAATACACATACAGTTTGCTTGTTCGATGAGATTCCTTTTATTCAATACCGATATTTAATAAACCTTTGATTTATACTGCTACGTGAGAGAAAAAACATTTTCTAATGACCATTAGAAAATGTTTTTTCATATATTTGCAGTGTTATCAGGCATTCAGCTATTGGCTGTATTATTGAATGATTGTTAACGGGTGTTCATATCTGAAAGAGAATTATCATATTAACTAAATAAATAATATTATGAGACGAAGGAAGCTGTTTAAAGTCGTGTTGTTCTTTTCTTTCTGTATGTTTTGTATGACTTCATGCCTTAATGACGATCAAGTTAATGACAAGATTGAAAACATAAAAATGTATGTTTCTTCGGAAACGGGCGAGTATTTTCCTGTTTATGATCTTGATATTATAAAAGAAGGAATGAAGGTTAGAGAAGAAAAAGATAAGGACTGGGATGTCATTCCCTTTAGTAAAATAGATGGATTTGAATATGAAAGAGGATATGAATATGTGCTTGAAGTAAAGAAAACAATATTGGCTAATCCGCCAATGGATGGTAGTAATCTTAAATACGAATTGATCAAAGTTGTTTCAAAGGATAAACCAACACATTAAGACTATTAATAATATGTAAGTCTGAAGTGTATGTTTATCGAATTTAAGTCAATGATAAGATTACAGCCATGAAAGAAATATGTCGTCTTTTTTTAGTATTGCTCATTCTTTGTTGCACACCGATTTTACTTGCCCAAGATAATCAAGACAATATAGACAACCTGTTTGTATCTGTCGGCAAACGCCTGTCGGGTTATCCTTCCGAACTGATATATTTGCAAACAAGTAAAGGCATTTATGAGACGGGAGAGGACTTATGGTTCAAAGCCTACCAGTTTGATGCACAATCTTTCGGACTTTCAGATCGGAGCAAAACGCTTTATCTGCAAATGGTGGATAGTGAGGATAGCGTAGTTTGGCGGGAGAAATATCCTATTGAGAACGGGATAGTGGACGGTCATGTGTATGTGGATGAAAAGTTGCCGGAAGGTGATTATTCACTGGAAGGTTATACTAGGTATTCGTTTTGTACCGATACAATTGGAATACTGTCCGGACGTAAAATAAGGGTCGTAAAGAATATTGCACAAAATGACCAAAGGATGGAAAAAGGAAAAGACTGTGATTGGCGGTTTGATCTTTTTCCCGAAGGTGGAAACTTGGTTTCTGGCATATCTTCCCGGTTAGCATTCAAGGCTACAGATGGTAAAGGTCTTCCGGTGGATGTGGAGGGTACATTATATGTGGATGGTAATCCGACTACAATATTCAAGAGCAGTCATGACGGGATGGGTGTCTTTTCTTTGACTCCTTTTCTCGAAAAAAAGTACCGGATAGAATTGAAAAATGGCAAGACTTATTCTTTGCCTGAGATTTATCCGCAGGGAATGTCATTTCAGTTGCTGAAGAAAGATAAGGAACGGATGGAGTTTGTAATTTCCCAGACAGAAGGACTGCCTGAACAGGATGTTTATTTGCTGGGGCAAATGCGGGGAGTAGTCTGTTGTGTGGCAAAAGGAAGATTGAAGAATAGCCTGAAAATAAAGATTCCTGCAATGGAATTTCCATATCAGGGGATTGCGGAATTTACATTGTTTGACGGTACGATGCAGCCCATAGCGGAACGTTTGGTATATGTCCACCCGGAAAAGAGACTGAATATCAGTATCGAACCGGACAAGGACAGTTATGTACTCCGTGAAAAGGCTACATTGAAAATAAAGGTGACGGATGATGATGGCAAACCGATACAGGCAAATTTGGGTATCAGCGTATTTGACAAAATATATATGAATCCGGCTGATCCTGCTAATATCCTTACACACTGCTATCTTACTTCCCAGATACGGGGGATTATCCATGATCCGGCTTATTATTTCAATGAAGAGAATAAAGACCGGATGGAAGCAATGGATTTACTGCTGCTGACACAAGGCTGGCGACGGTATGTGTGGAGTGCTGATCGCTTGCCATATCATGGTGAGATATTCCTGCCGGATGAAATATCGGGTACTCAAACGATAGGAAGTAAGAAGAAAAGTAAGGAAACACAGAGTACGGAGCAACTGATTCAGGTATCGGGTGCTGAAGGAAATTCAGTGTTTGTCTGGGCTGATTCAGCAGGATGTTTTACGATTGATACAGATATAATGAAAGATGTTCGGGGAGGATATGTGTATCTGAAACCGATGTTATCAAAAGAGTTTAAGCCGAAACTGGAAATAACGGATTATTTTTCCTTGATTGACAGCTTAAGGAAAAACAGACCGTCTTATTATCCAATAATGGATTTGTCTGAAACAGTCGGGCGACAAGTGCTCGATATGCCGGTGGTGAGCAATGACAGTACAATCCTGCTGGATGAAGTGGTTGTTACCCGTAAGGCTCGCAAACCGTTTCGGGATAAGTTTATGGGAAGGTTGGATAGTTTGGCGCAACTAAATATAGGTGGAGCATGGGTATGCGAATGCCAAAAAGAACCTCCTTTGTTAAATGATTACTTACCAGGTTATACTCATCATATATATCATACAGCATCGTATGAAGGAAAAAGATTACCCCCTGTTAATGGACGAAGATATGAGTTAATAAAATATGTTCAAAGGGATAATGGAGTATTTGTTGAAGATATAAAAGAGATCGTTTACTCAGGTCCAATATATTCTGAAGAAGAATTATTACGTATGAATAACCTTTGGAAAACAAAAGGATATTACGCAGTCCGTGAGTTCTATCATCCGGATGAAATAGACATGCAGTTATCCACGCCGGATGCCCGGAATACATTGTTGTGGCAACCTTCTGTTAATACAGACAAAAAGGGAGAAGCAACCATATCGTTCTTCTGTTCGGATATAAATACCGGATTTACCGGAATTGTGGAAGGTACTAACGGACTGGGATTGCTTGGTACGGGAAAATGTGAATTCAGGGTAGTTAGGAATATTGATTGAAATATCGTTTTCTTTCTTTTTGCCGGAATCACTCTGTTTACACCAAAAGAATGCTTACATTTACACGATTGGTTTGATTAACCTTATATCGAAAACTAACACAATAAACACTGCTGAATTCAAGTTACAAATGCAACGGAATTCATATTAATAATTTGTTTAAATT
>ENA-OWPN01000879-OWPN01000879.1-human-gut-metagenome-genome-assembly--contig:-NODE-879-length-33787-cov-6.318985_pt1 | contig 33787 bp, 35 predicted proteins | sample MGYA00248266_ERZ651850 | MGnify/ENA primary metagenome ERZ651850 (study PRJEB26924, sample SAMEA4378296) | human gut metagenome | biome: human gut; feature: human-associated habitat; material: faeces... | reverse complement strand
CAAAACAAGTCTCATATGAACTCCATGCCCTTCAGGCAATTAAAATCTTTTTTAAGATTTTAATTGGAGTTCAGTATGATTTACAGGCGGGATACACTGCCCCGCGCCCCAGCCGGATTTTCTGCATAAAAATTCCCCGCTTTCGTTGCCGAAAGCGGGGAATTGCTATTTTATAGAAACCTTACTGGTTTGCCATTTCCTTCAGAGCGTCCTTGCGGCTGAAGTTGGCGCGGCCCTTTTCGTCGAAGCCCATGAACTTCACCCAGGTCATGTCGCCCAGGTTCAGCACATCTTCTACCTTCTCCACCCGGTGGTTTTCCAGCTTGGAGATGTGAACCATGCCGTCATGGCCGGGGGCGATCTCCACAAAAGCGCCGATGGGCAGGATGCGCACGACCTTGCCGTAGTACAGCTTGCCCACCTCGGGAACGAAGCAGATATCGTCCACCATCTTCTTGGCGGCGTAGGCGGCGGCGGAGTCAACGGCGGAAATGAACACGCTGCCGTCGTCGTCGATGTCCACCTTGGCGCCGGTGTCGGCGCAGATCTTCTGGATGGTCTTGCCGCCGGAGCCGATGACCTCCCGGATCTTGTCCACGGGGATCTTCAGGGACAGCATCTTCGGGGCGTACTCACTGACCTCGGGACGGGGCGCGGGGATGGCCTTCAGCATGACCTCGGACAGAATCTCCAGACGCGCCTTGCGGCAGCGCTCCAGAGCGTCGGCGATGATCTCCATGGTCAGACCCTTGTTCTTCAGATCCATCTGGATGGCGGTGATGCCCTCGGTGGTACCGGCGACCTTGAAGTCCATTTCGCCGTGGAAGTCCTCAACACCCTGAATGTCGGTGAAGGTTCTCCACGCGCCGGTCTCCTGATCGGAGATCAGACCGCAGGAAATGCCGGCCACGGGGCGCTTGATGGGCACGCCGGCATCCATCAGAGCAAGCGTAGAGCCGCAGATAGAAGCCTGAGAGGTGGAGCCGTTGGAGGACAGCACCTCGGACACCACACGGATGGCGTAGGGGAACTCCTCAACGCTGGGGATCACGGGCAGCAGCGCCTTCTCGGCCAGTGCGCCGTGGCCGATCTCCCGGCGGGAGGTGGAACGGGCGGCGCGGGCTTCGCCGGTGGAGTAGGCGGGGAAGTTATAGTGATGGATATACCGCTTGGTATCCTCGGGGTAGATGGTGTCGATCTTCTGGGCGGCGGACAGGGTGTTCAGGGTGCAGATGGAAAGCACCTGGGTCTGACCGCGGGAGAACAGGCCGGAGCCGTGAACTCTGGGCAGAACGCCGACCTCGGCGTCCAGGGGACGGATTTCGTCCATACCGCGGCCGTCCACACGCTTGCCCTGGAGCAGCCACTTCTTGACGACCTTCTTCTGCATCTTGTACAGGCAGACCTCGATGTGGGTGTCGAAGTCCTCGTACTTCTCGCCGAACTTCTCCTGGAAGTCCAGACGGGCGGCGGTCAGACGCTCCTCACGGACGTTCTTGTCGGGGGTGTCCAGGGCGTACTCGATCTTATCCAGGCCGTAGGCCATCAGATCGTCCAGCAGCTCATGGTTGACGGCGGCCTTCTCGAAGGTGAACTTGGGCTTGCCGATCTCGGCCACGATGGAGTTGATGAACTTGACGATCTCCATGTTGGCCTCATGGGCGACCCGGATGCACTCGTAGACGATGTCCTCGGGGGCTTCCCTGGCCTCGGTCTCGATCATGACCACCTTCTCGAAGGTGGAGGAGATGCACACGAAGCAGTCGGCGGCGTCCCGCTCGTCGGAGGAGGGGTTGATGATATACTTGCCGTTCAGATGGGCGACGTTGGTGGTGGCCACGGGGCCGTTCCAGGGAACGTCGGAGCAGGCAATGGCAATGGAAGCGCCCAGGGACGCCACGATCTCCACGGGGTTATCGTAGTCGTTGGCAAGAACGGTGCAGGTCACGACGGTGTCGTTGCGCAGCTCCTCGTCAAAGAGGGGACGCATGGGGCGGTCGATAATGCGGCTGTTCAGGATGCCCCGCTCGGAGGGCTTGCCCTCACGGCGGTTGAAGGAGCCGGGAATGCGGCCCACGGAATACATACGCTCCTCGAACTCGATGGTCAGGGGGAAATAGTCGATTCCGGCCTTGGGGATGGGGTTGCAGGTGACGGTGGTGAGCACGACGGTGTCGCCGTAGCGGCAGATGCACTCGGCGTCGGCCAGCTCTGCGACCTTACCGGTTTCCACGGTAAAGGCACGGCCGCCGATTTCCGTCTCGAAAACGTGATGGTTGGGATACTGTTTGCGGGTGATCATTGGTTTACCTCCTAGTTATTTTATTTGTACGGGAGGTTTAGCACTTGAATCTGCGGTCGGATTCCGGCGGCACATTCAACTGCTAAAGCATCTCCCGTGTTTTAAGGATTGGCAGAGACACGAAGAAAAGGGGCGACGACAGTCGCCCCTTTCATCTCTTACTTACGGATACCCAGCTTGGCGATCACAGCACGGTAGCGGTTGATGTCCTTCTTGGCCAGATAGTCCAGCAGACTGCGGCGCTTACCGACCATCATCAGCAGACCACGGCGGGAGTGGTTGTCGTGCTTGTGGACGCGCAGATGCTCGGTCAGCTCGTTGATACGGGCAGTCAGGATGGCGATCTGAACCTCGGGAGAACCGGTGTCGCCTTCGTGGGTCGCGTTGTCCAGGATGACCTGGGTCTTCTTTTCCTTCTGAATCATGATTTTTCCACCTTTCAAATCGGTAGCCCGGAAGCCAAGTAGGGGCCGGTGAAGTGCCGCATGGGCGTTGTCCCACAACTGAGCAACGGGCGCAATAATTGTGTCTGGTCATAACCAGCTTTTCGAGTATATCACAAGTTTGCCTAAAAGTAAAGGAAAAGTTTCACTTTTTCGGGCAGAATTATTTCAATGCGCTTTGTGCAGTTTTTCCTTGAAATAGTCCCGGACGTGCATCATCTCGTCCCCGGCGAGAGCCTTTTTCATATTGCCGATGTGCATCACGTCCAGCACCGCTCCGGCGCAGATGGCCGTGATGATCTTGGCCGGTGCTTCGCCGAAAGCATACATCAGCAGGGGCAGGGCGATGCCCACCGTTATGGGGAAGATCACCGTGCAGTCGAAAATCCACATGACCGCCCATCCGGCGCACAGCACGATGGGTACGTACTTTAACCCGCAGTAAATGACAAGACCCCCGAAGGCCGCCAGCCCCTTGCCGCCCCGGAAGCGGTGAAACACCGGGAAGCAGTGGCCGATCATGGCGCCGATGCAGGCCAGCATCCCTGCGACGCTGAGCCCGGGGAACAGGTACTGCGCCAGCTTGCCGGAGAGGAAGGACTTCGTCAGGTCAAAAAGCATGACGAAAATTCCCGCGCCCCAGCCGAGAACCAGCATGGTGTTGGTGGCGCCCAGGTTTCCGGTGCCGGATTTGCGCACGTCGGTCTTTTTCAGCCTGCCCACCAGAGAGGACGGGCTGAGCGAACCGGCAAAATATCCCAGAGCGATACTGAGAACTGCGTCCATAAAAACCTCACTTTCCAAGGAAACGCCTCACAGTGGAGACTGCTTGATCTTTGCGTAGCGGCGGGGGTACTGCTTCGGGGTAGGGGCGATTTTCCGCAGGACGATGACCGCGTGGGACGCCCCGTCGACGGAAAATTCCTTCACCGATTCCAATTTCAGCCCCAGTTTTTTGATCGCAGATGTACACTCGGCCAGCTCCTCCCGGGCGGCGGAGCCTTTCATGGCCAGCACCGCGCCGCCGACCTTCACATAGGGGGCGGTCAGCTCCAGCAGGATGTTCAGCCGGGCGACAGCCCGGGAGACGGCGTAGTCGTAGCGTTCCCGCCGTTCCGCCGCCGCTTCCTCCGCCCGGGCGGTGACGCACTGAGCGCGGATGCCCAGCCGGGGGAGAATTTCCTCCAGCCAGTTCATCCGCTTGCCAAGACTGTCCAGCAGGGTTATCTGCGCCTCCGGGCAGGCGATGGCCAGCGGCACACCGGGAAATCCCGCGCCGCAGCCCACGTCGATGACTTTTTTTCCCCGCAGATCGGCGGCGGTGAGCACCGTCAGGCTGTCAAGCAAATGGAGCTTTGCCACCTGATCCGGCTGGGTGATGGCGGTGAGGTTCATGACCTCGTTCTGTTTGATAACCGCCGCGCCAAAATCGCAGAGGGTCTGACGCACGTCTTCCGGCAGGTCAAGCCCCAGCATGGGCAGACCCGCATCCAAAGTTTCTCTCATCATGGCCGTCACCTTGCGTTGACGATGCCGCTCAAATCCACCTGGGTCTCGTCGTAGGGGTCGAAGGGGGATTCTTCTACGGTGATGGAGGGCAGCACCACGGTCTGGATGTGCCAGTTCACCAGCAGGTCGCAGACCTCGCCGTAGGAGGCGACGCCGCTTTCGTCGCCGCTGACCTTGAGATAGGTGTCGTTGGCAGCGTCGGCAAAATTCGTGGCGGCGGTGCTTTTCCGGGAGCTAAAGAAGCTGTTGTAGGTGGCCATGTCGAATTTCAGATTGTCGTTGACCCCGGCGCTCACCCGGGCGGCGGCCGCCGCGGCGGACTGGTTATTGACGCTGCTCAGGGCGCTGTAGCAGTAGCGGAAGGCCATAAAATAGGCGCTGTACTGGAATTCCGGGTCGGACTGAACGGAAGCGGCCAGGAACGCGGCAAAATTGGCGTCCCGTTCCGGGGCGATGCACATGCGGTGGGCCATTTCGTGGCACATGGTAAAGGGCAGGGACACGCCGGGGATCTGGGGATTGACGCAGGCCTCGCCGGTCAGGCCGAAGGTGACGCCGGTGATGCCCATGGAGGAATACATATCCGCCCAGCCCAGCTTCTTCACAGGCAGGGTGGAGCCGGCGAAAATGGGGTAGAAGTAGTCGTAGGTCAGCGTCTGGAAGCCCTCCCCGGCCTTGTCCGCCAGCGCGTCAAAGTCCGCGAAGGCCACATTGCCGCTGGCATCCCGGCTGACTTGCAGGGCGAGGGCGTTGGCCTTGTCCCGGTAGAACTCGGTGGCTTCGGTCAGCTCCTCCAGATTGTAGCTGCCCACATCCAGCCGCATATCGTCGGCCAGAGGGCCGGAGTAGTAATTCAGACCCCAGAACATGGTGTGGAGCATGTAAACGCCGGCAAAAACCGCGATGACCCACCCCGCCCACTGAATGGGGTTCCATTTCAGCACGATCATCAGCACGATGCTGGCAAGAATCAGCACGCCCAGCGCCACAGCCAGCAGCTGCCAGACGGGGAAGTCCACGCCGCCTGCCCACTGGGCAAGAATGGACTCCGAGGTGCGGATGACGTAGGGGTACACCATATCCACCAGGGTAGAAAACCGTTCACCGAACCGCATCAGCACCCAGGTGATGGCGCCGAAGATGGCGGCGGTGAGGTAGCCGAACCAATATTTCAAAGGAAACGCCTCCTTTAGACAGCGAAAAACAGAATGCACGCAACGCACACGTATAGATTTTAATAGTATAACACAAAACCTGCCGATTGTCTGCACCTAATTTTGAATTTTTTATAAACCCGGTCGAACGGGGGTGCAAAACCCTCTCAGTCACCTTCGGCGACAGCTCTCCCAAAGGGAGAGCCAAGGGGGCGTACCACGGCAGGAAAAATGGCGCGCATCTCTCTTGCCTCTCCCTTTGGGAGAGGTGGCCGAGCGCAGCGGGGACGGAGAGGGTACGCGGGGGTACACCCCACGAAAAAATTTGTAGGAATAATTTTTCCAACATTGGCAAACAATACCACCGGAAATCATTTTTTGGAGGTATTGCCATGTTCCGAAATCGATTGTTGGCTCTGCTGCTGGCGGTGTGCTGCGTTGCGGGGCTATCCTGCGCTGCGGCCGCCGCTGAGGTGGACTGCGACGGCGTCTACTGCTTCTCCGCGGAGGATTTCTCCGGAGAGACCCCCATTGCGGGTATCTGCATCACCAGCCTGCCCGGTAAAAAAGTGGGCAGCGTGATGCTGGGCAGCCGCGTTCTCGTCCCCGGGGATGTTCTCACCGCCGAGCAGGCGGCGCAGATGACCTTTTCTCCCCGGCTGACCGAGCAGGACGAAACCGCCGAGGTGGGGTATCTGCCCATCTATCCGGACGGTGTGGAGGCGTCCGCCGCCATGACCATCGGCATCCGGGGCAAGGAAAACAAGCCCCCCGTGGCGGAGGACTCCGCCCTGGAAACCTACAAAAATCTCGCCGCCGACGGCAAATTGAAGGTCGCTGACCCGGAGGGGGAGAACGTGATCTACACCGTTGTCCGCCAGCCCAAGCGGGGCACCGTGACCCTCCGGCCGGACGGAGGTTTCACCTACACGCCCAAAAAGAACAAGGTGGGCATCGATTCCTTCACGTTTACCGCGTCCGACGCCTCCGGGAAGACCTCCCGGGAGGCCACCGTCACCATCACCATCCTCAAGCCCGCCGACGCGACCCAGTACACCGACACGGTGGGCAGGGACTGCCGGTTTTCCGCGGAGTGGATGAAGAACACCGGGATTTTCTCCGGGGAAAACGTGGCGGGAAATCCCTGCTTCAGCCCGGACAAACCGGTGAGCCGGGGCGAGTTCGTCACCATGCTGGTCAGGACACTGAACATCCCCGTGGACGAGGAACTGACCGGCGCAGGGTTCACCGACGAGATCCCTCAGTGGCTCCAGCCCTATCTTGCCGCCGCAGTGCGTTCCGGCCTGACGGCTGGGCTGCCCGATCAGCAGACCTTCGGCGCGGAGGAAATGATTACCGGCGGGGAAGTGAGCGTTATGCTGAAAAACGCCCTGGCGCTGACGGCAGACACCCCGGAGGAGGCGGCGGAAACCTCGGCAGAGGAATCGGAAATCTCCGCCTGGGCGCAGGACGCTCTGACAGCCGCTGCCCAAAACGGCTTCAGCCTGGAAGCCGACGTCCCCCTGACCCGGGAAGCAGCTGCGGAAATCCTCTACCGTGCCTGGCAGATGGAAAACGAAATGATCGCAAAGGCATAAAAACAAACGCCCCGGGCTTGGGGCGGTGTTCGTAAGACAGTAAAATAGGCAAAAGGCGTGACGAAAGTGGTCACGCCTTTTGCCATAAGAGGATAGCCGCTTTTGCGGCGCAAGGAGCCCCTTGTTCGGAACGTTGTGACGCAAAACACCCCGGACATTCATGTGTCCGGAATGTTCCGTCTCGCAGAGCGCACATACGGGAATACCCCGTATAGAAGTGCGCCCTTGTATCTGTTCGACAAACTGGAATTCAGTTCTCTAAATAAAACTCCGTTTTCAATGAACTAAAACGCTCTTGTTCCTGCTGCTTTATGCTCCATAAAGGATTATACAAAACATGCTGCATCACGTCAGCATCTTTCAAAATCTCGTCTAACCAGCCATGTATCACAGATTTACTGCTATGATTATATATTGCATTACAAATCAAATCTTTCTCATCTTCACTAAAAATGTGTAGTGAATCCAAAATGCCTCGTGCCTGTTCTGACCCTTTATGAGCATGATCTTTTGAGTCCAAGTTTGCATAAGTATAAATATCATGTAACATACCAGCAATAACAGCTAATTCAACATTTTCTTTTCGCTTTAATGCTAACAATGCACATGCCTGTGAAACACCATATAAGTGTAAATATGCATGTCTACGTGCTTCATCCTTTGACATTTTCAATATGATTTCGTCTACTATTTCTCTTACCTTTTCAATTCTATCCATAATAATTCCCTTCCGCATTTAATGAAACAAATTCCGATTTATAGGTCTGTTCGGTTCCATGTTATCACATAACAGAAAAGAATGCAAGAACAGCCAAAGCAGAGCAAACTACTGTGACTGTTAACTGTCTTATGAACGCCGCCCATTCAGCCCGGGGCGATTACGTATGGGGGAATAAAACGCTTGCGCAATTCGGTTTTCTATGATAGGGTAGGAGAAATTTTAACGATTGCGGAGGAAAAATCATGTGGTGCTTACCGGACGATCGCTCAAAAGCGGTGATTACCGCCGCCGAGCAGGTGCATTGTGGGGGTCATGAATGCCGCATGAACCTGCCGGAGACGGCAATCGTGTTTTTCATGAGTAAGGGGACGGAGTATCTCGCGGCGCGTTACGATGCGGTGGAGCTGCCGGAGCCATTCCCGCGCTTTCTGAATCGCTGCCCCATATGGGAGATCCCTGAATGGAAGCTGTGCTTTCTGGATGGCGGGCGCGGCGCGCCCCAGGCGGCGGATACCGTGGAGACGCTTGCCGCGCTGGGTGTTCGGAACATCATCGCGGTGGGAATGTGCGGCGCTTTTGACGATAAGCTTCGCGTCGGCGAGGTCATCGCCCCGGAAAAGGCGTTCGTGGAGGAGGGTACCTCCCTCCACTATTACGAATCCATCCGGGCATCGGCGCCGGACGAGGAGTTGCTGGATATGGCCGTGAACCTGTTCCCGGTCAATACGGATCCCATCGTTTCGACGGATTCCGTCTACCGCCAGACCTTCCGCAAGGAGCAGGTGTGGCGGGAAGAGGGCGCGGTGGGCGTGGATATGGAAACGTCGGCGGTTTTCAGCATTTCCCGCTGCCTGGGACTAAGGGCGGCGGCGCTGCTGATGGTTTCCGACATTCATCCCATGCACCGGGACGCCCCTAAGTGGGAATGGCACATGACGCGGGAAATGAAGTATGCTCTGGCCGAGCAGGGGCTTGCCCTTGCCAGGCGGCTGCAAGAGACCAAATAATACACAACCGGCGTGGCCGCAAAGGCCACGCCGGTTTGCCGTTCAGTCCACCTTGACCACGATCTTCGGAATTCTGGCGATCAGCTGCGCCGCGATGGCGGTGAGGATCAGTTCGGGGATCATGTAGAAGCCGTTGTACACAATGGAGTATACCCAGCCCAGCGCGACAGGGCTGAGGCTTTCCACCAGCTTCGCGCCCCATGCGGGGAAGCCGTCCTGGGTGAAGAACCAATCCGCCCAGCCGGAGAACAGCAGGTATCCGGACAGAATGTGAGACAAGTACCGCGCACCCAGCGCCACAAGGGAGCCGCACATCAGGCTGGTGCCGGGATTCTTGATTTTGTCACGGAACACGCCGCCCAGACCCATCATGGTGTAGGCAAGCAGATAGTCCAGCAGGCACATGAGAATGGCCTTGAAGATCATGGTGCCGTCGCCGAAGTAGCCGGGCTGGAAGGCGGCGCTTACGGTCTTCGCCCCCAGCGCCATTTCCAGCAGCGCGTAGCAGAAGCCGGAGACGAAGCCCCACTTCACGCCGTAGCGGTAGGAGATCAGCACCACCGGGAGCATGGCCACCAGCGTCACCTGACCGCCGAAGGGCATTTCGGGGATGAAGGCCTTGGAGATCAGCTCCAGCACGATGGCCAGCGCCAGCAGCATGGCGCTTTCCGTCAGTCTTTTGGTTTTCATTTTGGGAACCTCCGAAAAAATAAGTATCGCATTGCAAACCGTCCAGGTGCAACGCGATACTTAACCGTATCCCATATGTGCATCTTTCCCTCCGACGGTATTAGCCGTATCAGGTTCACGGGTCAGGGCGCACACGCCCACTCTCAGCCGGTACTTCCGGCCCCCCGAAGACTTATTGTTTTGCGATCTGAGCATAGTATAGCAAAAAACCGGAAGAAGTCAAGGGCAGAAAACGCGAAAACCGGCGTCCGAAGAACGCCGGTTTCAAGAATCACGCCATATCCAGCGCCAGCGTTTTGCCGCCGAGGATGTGGAAATGCAGGTGCGGCACGGTCTGACCCGCGTCGGCGCCGCAGTTGCTGACCACCCGGTAGCCCCCGGTCAGCCTCTCCGCCGCCGCGATCTGGGGGATGACCTCAAAAATGTGGGCGACCACGGCGCTGTTTTCTTTCGTGACGCCGTTGCAGCCGGAGATGTGAGCCTTGGGGATCACCAGAATGTGGGTCGGCGCCTGGGGATGGATGTCCCGGAAGGCGAAGACCTGGTCATCCTCGTAGACCTTGGCAGAGGGGATATCCCCCGCGATGATTTTGCAGAACAGACAATCGGACATTGTTATTTCCTCCTTACAGACCAAAGACATGGATGCCCGCCATGCTGGCGGCTCCCATGATGATTCCCGCGATAATGACGCCCAGAGAAACGGACAGCGCCGTGGTTTTGATGCCCATGTCCAGGAAACTGGCCGCCAGGGTTCCCGTCCACGCGCCGGTGCCGGGAATGGGAATGCCGACGAACAGCATCAGTGCCAGGAACAATCCGCCCCGTCCGGCTCTTTTCATCAGCTTGTGACCGGCGGCTTCACCCTTTTCCAGGCAGTAGGAAAAGAATTTCCCGATATATTTTTTATCCGCGCCCCAGTGCAGCACCTTCCGGGCAAAGAAATAGATCAGCGGCACCGGCAGCATATTGCCCAGGACGCACACTGCCAAGGACGTCCAATAGTCCAGCCCCATGCCCACGGCCATGACGATACTGCCCCGCAGCTCCACCAGAGGCACCATGGACACGAAGAAAATCATAAGATATTTGGTAAACATTCCATCACCCTAATGTGAATTTCCCCTATTATACCATAATATATCCGTGTTTGCAACGGAAAACGGTGCGGACAGCTTAAGTTTTGATTAAAAAATGCAAAATCCGCGGCTCATCACCGCGGATTTTGCAACAAGAAAAGAGGAGAGGAAAAAATGAAAAAGATGAAGATTGGTAGCAAATTTATATACTGCCCCATGTGCCTCGCGGCGGGGCTAACGTTGTCTTGATCTTTATGGCCTTATTATACCGGTAAAATATTAACGATTAAAGTGGGAAAATATTAAGCTCGTATGAAGTTCTGTAACAAGTTTTCGGGCGGCGGGAAAATGCAATTCTCGTAAATGGGAAAATAATTATTGACATTCGATAATTTCTGTGGTACACTTCAGGAAAACGGAGGTGCTTTTATGAATTCACAGCTTTCTGCGAAATTTACACTTTGGTGCAGCCGGGCGCTGTTCATTCTCATCTGCCTGCTGATTTTCGCCATGCCGGGGCTGCTGCGGTGGTATCAGAACCTGCGGCCGCTTGGACGGTACGGCGCGGCGGCGATCATGATCGGGTTTTACTGCTGTGTCCCCGCGGTACTCTACGCGCTGTCCTGCATGGAGCGGCTGGTGCGAAACATTCTGAAAGAGGACGTGTTCGTTACCCGGAACGTCCGGTACCTGCGGCGCATCCGCTGGTGCTGCGCGGCGGTGAGCGGCATCTGCCTGCCTGCCGCGTTCTTCTACCCGCCCCTGATTTTCATGACGACGATCATGGCGTTTCTGGCGCTGGCGGTGAGCGTGGTGAAGAACGTCATGGCCGCCGCGGTGGAGATCCGGGAAGAAAACGATCTGACGGTGTGAGGCGGCGTATGGCGATTATTGTGAATCTGGATATGATGCTGGCCAAGCGGAAGATGACGTCTCTGGAGCTGGCGAACCGGGTGGGCATGACCCCCGCCAACCTGTCCATACTGAAAACCGGCAAGGCCAAGGCCGTGCGCATGAGCACCATGGATGCCATCTGCCGGGAGCTGCAATGCCAGCCGGGGGATCTGTTCGAGTTCGTGCAGGACGACGACCCCTGGAAGCGATGAGAAAGGAGATATTTATGGAAGAACGGACACTGCCCCGGTATCCTGCGGGAAAACGGGAGCTGATTTTTGGCCTTTTGGTGCTGCTTTTCGGCACGTTTACGTGGAACAGCATTCTTTACGGCGGTTTTTGTCTGGGCTTTGCCCTGGGGGCGGTGGCTTTGACGGGATGCAGTTCTTGGTATCTGCTGCGCTGCGGCTTCCGGCCGGGGAAATATGAGGCGGCGCTGCTGATTCTGGCAGCGGTGATCTTCGCCGGGTTCGCCCGGTCGTCGGACAGCGGTATCAAAATGGAAATGCTCCTCATGGCGCTGTTTGCCGTGAACCTCGGCTTCTGCCGGATGGCGGGGCAGAGCCGCCGGGAACCCGGCGGCATCGCGTCGGCGCTGGACGCTCCCCGGGCGTTGTTCGCGTTGGGCGTGGGCAGCATGAGCGCCGCCGCCCGGGGACTGAATGACGCCCGGAAGAACGCCGGTACGGCGGGAAAACGGGGCGGCGCGGCGATTCTGGGCGTATTGATTGCCCTGCCGGTGGCGGCGGTGCTGATTTTCCTGCTGATGCGTGCCGACGCGGCGTTTGAGGGGCTGATGGATATGCTCCCCGACACCGACTGGTCGGAGCCGGTGATTTCCCTGCTTTTCGGCGTGTTCGCCGGATGGATTCTGTATTCCCGGGGCGTGGGTCTGAAATACGGGGAGAAAAACGGGAAGGAAGGGAAGCGCTTCCAGGGCTTCAGCGCCATTACCGTGAACATATTGCTTGGGACGGTGTGCCTGATTTACGCCGTGTACCTGCTGAGCCAGCTGGCGTACCTGGGCGGCGGCTTCGCGGGCATCCTGCCCGATGGGTACACGCTGGCGGAGTATGCCCGCCGGGGATTTTTTGAGATGGCGTGGCTGAGTTTTATCAATCTGGGACTGATGTGCCTTGCCATGGCTCTGGTGGAAAAGAAGACCGGCGTCCCGGTGCTGACCAAAGGGCTGTGCCTGTTCCTGGGAATGGCGGCGCTGTTTCTCATCGCCGCGGCCAGCGCGAAAATGCTGCTCTACATCGGCGGCTACGGCCTGACGAGAAAGCGGGTACTGACGGAGGTTTTCATGCTCTGGCTGGGGGTCACGACAATTCTCGTGTCCGTGTGGCTGCTTAAGTCCCGATTCCCCTACATGAAGGGCGCGGTGATCTGCGCGCTGATTCTGGGGTGCGTCACCTTCTGGGGGGACGTGGATACGTTTGTCGCCCGGTACAACGTCCGCGCCTACCAGTCGGGGCGGTTGGAGACCATCGACATGGGGCATATGAGCAGCCTTGGGGATGGCGCACTGCCCTATATCAAAGAGCTGACCCGGGACGGTGACCCGGAAATTGCTTCCGCGGCGGAGGACATTCTGGAAAACAGCTATTGCAGCATTTCGGATTTCCGGAGCTGGACATATACCGCGTCCGCCGCCCGGAAGACCGTGGATTGACAAAGAACTCCCTTGCCTCTCTCCTTGGGAGAGGTGGCCGAGCAAAGCGAGGACGGAGAGGGGAAACAATGGCCGTACCAAAGCCCTCTCAGTCACCTGCGGTGACAGCTCTCCCGGAGGGAGAGCCAAGGGTGTTACCCTAAAATCAAATACGCAGGCAGGGACGGTTTTCCGCCCCTGCTTTTTTTCCGCTTACAGCCCGAAAACGACCGACTGTTGAAAAACGGTTGCGGAGGGGGAAAATTTTTTCTATAATGCAGCCAGAGAAAGGAGTGAAAGACCATGCAGGTAGAAATCAGAATCGACGGCGCTTACCCGGAGCCAAAGGTCGTGATCCTGACCGCCGCCGTAACGGAGGAGGTCAGCCAGCTGGCGAAAAAACTGTCAGGCGATGCGCCCTGCATCCTTTCCGGCATGAAGGACGGGAAGATCGAGGTGCTGGAACCGGCAGACCTGATTCGGGTCTATACCAGTGCTGGGAAGGTTTACGCGGTCACGGAGAAGGGCGAATACGTCCTGCGCCTTCGGTTGTATGAGGTGGAGCAGCGGCTGAACCCCCATCAGTTCGTCCGCATTTCCAATTCGGAAATCATCAACCTGAAGAAGATCGACTATTTTGACCTGAGCTTTACCGGTACGATCTGCGTGAAGCTGCGGGGCGGGACGGTCACGTATATTTCCCGACGCTGCGTCCCCAAGGTCAAGGAAATTTTAGGAATATGAGGTGTGAAATATGAAAAAGAAGCTGTTTTTGCGGGGGACCTTGGGTTTCCCCATCGGAATCGCCATCGGGTATGTCATCACGATCTGTATTTCACTGAGATGGGCAGGCGGATATTATTCCCCCTGCGTGCCGGAACTGGCGGAGGCGCTGGGCAGTGAAATCGGAGCCGTCGCCCTGCAGGCGCTTCTCTGCGGACTGCTGGGTGCGGGCTTCGCGGCAAGCTCCGTGATCTGGGAGCTGGAAAGCTGGAGCCTTGTCCGGCAGACCGGCGTGTATTTCCTCATCATTTCCCTTATCATGCTGCCCATCGCCTATGCGGCGTATTGGATGGAGCACAGCGTGGCGGGGTTTCTGAGCTATTTCGGGGTGTTTGTCCTGATTTTCGCGGTGATCTGGGGCGTCCAGTTTGCCATCGGCAAGCGGAATGTTAAGAAAATGAACGAGAAAATTTCGGAGGAAAAGCAGGATTAAACCGGCACGCCCCCGGGAAACGGTTCGCGCCGTTTCCCGGGGGCAGTTTTCATTCTGATTCCGCGTCCTTTGTGACCACCATGTTCGGCCAGTGATGCTCCATCCAATCGTCGTCATAGGTGTCGTCCAGAAACGCTTCGGCTACGTTTTTGGGTTCCGGGTTGTTCTGACGGTCGGTGTAGCGCAGCATGGCGGCGGCGGTGAGCAGACCGTCGCAGGCCAGGAAAAAGATGATGACCCAGGTGATCACCTTCCCCAGCAGCGCCGGGATTTTCTCAATCCCCTTGCTCATGGGCGGGTACAGCACCTTGATCCACGCCACGGCCAGCAGTCCCCAGAAGATGCAGTACAGCACATTGGTGCGGCCGCCGATGTTCAGGGGCATTTTGCTGTAATCCCAGAACACCGTGCCGAACACCAGCTCGGTGAATACGCTGCAAAGGTACTCGTAAGCGCCGCCGATGACGAAGCCCGCCAGGAAAATCCGCCGGTCGGGCTTGTCGGCGATCCGTTGCAGGGTGATGGTCAGCACCACCGCGCCCAGCCCCCATACGAAGCTGAAGCTTCCGTACAGCACGCCGGAGCGGCTCATCCACTGCCCCGACGTGACCCGGCAGAAGACCATCTCGATCAGCGCGCCTAAGAACGAGGTCACCAGGAACACCCACACCAGCTTGTCAAAGCAGATGCCCCGGGCGAAAACATACCGCTCCGGCCCCGGTACATCCGCCGCGGTGAGACCGGGGTAGGCCTTTTGCAGACGCCGCCAGATGGCACTGCTGATCCGGTCGGCCATGCGCTGGGTGGTCTCCTGCCCGGCCTTGTTCAGCCGGGTGGCGCTGCTGGTGCGCAGGGTGCGCATCACGCCGACAAAGTCCGCCAGAATCAGGACAACCCCCGCGATGACCAGCGTCCGCTCCAGCCACTTGGGCATCAGATACAGTAGCCCCATCATGCCGGGATGCACCACCAGATACACCAGCAGCATGACGGCGGCGGCAATGGCCGCGTTGAGGAAAAAGGTCTTTCCCTTCGGCTCGGCGGCAAACCGTCTCCGGCTGACGCCCCGGACGAACTGGTCGGTCACGCACCGAACCAGAACATAGATCACCAGCGTCATACTATATTGCAGGACGGTCTTGTGGTTCATGGTACCCAGCACCGGCAGCAGCAGCGCGGCGGCAATGCCGCAGGGCATGTTCAGGGGCAGGTTCAGAAAGCCACGGTTCACAAACCGCCCGTTTTTCACGGCGGCGCAGAAAACCTCGACGCACCAGCCGAGAAAGGCATAGAGCAGCAGATAGAAAAGCAGATCGAAAATGGTGTAGGAAATCTCCATAGGGACACTCCTGTCTTTTTATATTGGGGAGTTTTCGCCTACATTCTACCATGCAATCGGAATTTGTCAAAGAAAAAAACCTGGCAGGACGGACTTTTTTCCGCCTTGGTCATATTGTCGGTTTTCCTACCGGACAAGTAGGAAAAATTTGATAAAAAACCGATTGACTTGGTAGGAATTTCGTGGTATGATGCAATCACCTACCGGATAGGTAAGTTTTGAAGGGAGGCACTCCCCGTGAAAAATCATTTTGAGACCCTCGTAAGGGCGAATTTCCGCTTTGGCCGAATGTATCCCCGATGTTTGTAAGAAAAAGGATAACATTTGACTTTAGAAAGGAAATTACGATTATGTCTGACTATAAATTTGAAACCTTACAGCTCCACGTCGGCCAGGAGCAGGCTGACCCCGCTACCGATGCCCGCGCCGTTCCCATTTACGCCACCACCTCTTACGTGTTCCACGACTGCGCCCACGCCGCCGCCCGCTTCGGGCTGACGGACGCCGGCAATATTTACGGCCGTCTCACCAACTCCACCCAGGATGTGCTGGAAAAGCGGGTGGCTGCTCTGGAAGGCGGCGTGGCGGCATTGGCGCTGGCCTCCGGCGCTGCTGCCATCACCTACGTGCTGGAAGCCCTGGGTCAGAACGGCGGACACTTTGTCGCCCAGAAGACCATCTACGGCGGCAGCTACAACCTGCTCGCCCACACCCTGCCCGGCTTCGGCATCACCGCCGATTTCGTGAACATCCACGATCTTGCGGAAGTGGAGAGCGCCATCCGTCCCGAGACCCGCGCCATTTACATCGAGACCCTGGGCAACCCCAACAGCGACATTCCCGACATCGACGCCCTGTCCAAGCTGGCGCACAAGTACGGCATCCCCCTGGTGGTGGACAACACCTTCGGCACACCCTACCTCATCCGTCCCATTGAGCACGGCGCGGATATCGTTGTTCACTCCGCCACCAAGTTCTTGGGCGGCCACGGAACCACCCTGGGCGGCATCATCGTGGACTCCGGCAAGTTTGACTGGGCGGCTTCCGGGAAGTACCCCGCCATCGCCGAGCCGAACCCCAGCTACCACGGCGTTTCCTTTGTCGCCGCTGCAGGCCCCGCCGCTTTCGTGACCTACATCCGCGCGGTGCTGCTGCGGGATACCGGCGCGACCATCTCTCCCTTCGCGGCCTTCCTGCTGCTCCAGGGCGTGGAAACCCTGTCCCTGCGCTTAGAGCGCCATGCCGAGAACACCAAGAAGGTGGTGGAGTTCCTCTCCAATCATCCCCAGGTGGAGCATGTGAACCATCCTTCCCTGCCGAACCACCCGGATCACGCCCTGTATGAGAAGTATTTCCCCAACGGCGGCGCGTCCATCTTCACCTTCGAGATCAAGGGCGGCGTGAAGGAAGCCCACAAGTTCATTGACAATCTGAAAATTTTCTCTTTGCTTGCCAACGTGGCGGACGTCAAGAGCCTGGTCATTCACCCGGCCACCACGACCCACAGCCAGCTGACCGAGGCGGAGCTGCTGGATCAGGGCATCAAGCCCAACACCATCCGCCTGTCCATCGGAACGGAGCATATTGACGACATCCTTGCGGATTTGCAGCGCGGCTTTGACGCCGTGAAGGAGGGATAATCATGGCGAACATTTACACTTCCGCCGATCAGCTCATCGGCAAAACGCCCCTGCTGGAGCTGACCCACATCGAAAAAGCCCTCGGCCTGAAGGCGAAGATCCTAGCAAAGCTGGAGTATTTGAACCCCGCCGGTTCCGTGAAAGACCGGGTGGCCAAGGCCATGATCGACGACGCCGAGGAAAAGGGTCTGCTGAAGCCCGGCTCCGTCATCATCGAGCCGACCTCCGGCAATACGGGCATCGGTCTTGCCGCCGTGGCGGCTGCCCGGGGCTACCGTATCATCATCGTCATGCCGGACACCATGAGCGTGGAGCGCCGCCAGCTGATGAAGGCCTACGGCGCGGAGCTGGTGCTGTCCGAGGGCGCCAAGGGAATGAAGGGCGCCATTGCCAAGGCCGACGAGCTGGCAGCGGAAATTCCGGACAGCTTCATCCCCGGCCAGTTTGTGAACCCGGCCAACCCCAAGGCGCATTTTGAGACCACCGGCCCCGAAATCTACGCCGACACCGACGGCAAGGTGGACATTTTCGTGGCGGGCGTGGGCACCGGCGGCACCATCACCGGCGTGGGCGAGTACCTCAAGTCCAGGAAGCCGGAAATCAAGGTAGTGGCCGTGGAGCCTGCGACCTCTCCCGTGCTGTCCAAGGGGACGGCGGGCGCCCATAAAATTCAGGGCATTGGCGCGGGCTTCGTCCCCAAGGTGCTGGACACCGGCGTTTACGACGAGATCATTCCCGTTGCCAACGAGGACGCCTTTGCGGTGGGCAAGCAGATCGGCAAGGCGGAGGGCGTGCTGGTAGGCATCTCCTCCGGCGCGGCGGCCTGGGCGGCCATCGAGCTGGCCAAGCGGCCGGAGAACGAGGGCAAGACCATCGTCGTCCTCCTGCCGGACACCGGCGACCGGTATCTGTCCACGCCGCTGTTCGCGGACTGACGCCATGATGATCTCGACCCGTGGCCGCTATGCCCTGCGGGTGCTGGCGGATCTGGCGGAGCATCGGTCGGAGGGCTTCATCCCCATGAAGGAAGTGGCCGCCCGACAGGAAATTTCCCTGAAATACATGGAGAAAATCCTGCCCGTGCTGACAAAGAACCACATTGTGGACGGCATCCAGGGCAAGGGCGGCGGCTACCGCCTGAGCCGGGAGCCGGGAGAATACACGCTGGGTGAAATTCTGCGGCTGACGGAAGGATCCCTTGCGCCGGTAGCCTGCTTAGAATGCGGCGCGAAGACCTGCCCCCGGGCGGCGAGCTGTCCGACGCTGCCGGTCTGGAGCGAGCTGGACAAACGCATCAGCGGGTACTTAGACAGCGTGACGCTGGCCGATTTGGTGAAAAAGTAAAACAGAGACCCCGGCAGCGCAGATACTGCGCCGCCGGGGCATTTTGCTGTATGTGGTGCTTTCGCACGACTCTGACCGGAGTTTTCCTTGCAATCTGTCGAATCTTGTGATATGCTGTTTCCGGTGCTGCCGGTAGTACCCCGGTAGGCGGTTCCCCTCGATTTTTTCGGGGGTGATGCTTCTTTGCCCCCCAATCGTAAGAGAGGGGCGGTGCGTCGCGCAGCGAATAAAAATAAAACGATTGCCGGTGGCAATCGCTCCTTAATTCATGGCAGGTATGGATGTTACATGGGAAGGGATTTTTCAATTCTGCATGCTCATTGCTGCTGTCATTGCCCTGGTTCTCCAGGCAAATAATAAAGAGAAGTAACCGCCAAGCCTCCAAGCGAGCAGTTACTTCTCTGTGAAGCATGGGGGAGCCGTCCTACTGGCAGCACCCCTGTATTCATACTATACCCCAAATTTGCATTTTTGTCAACAGCCCCGCCGGCCGGCGGGGCTGTTTTGCGCGAAAATCAGCTTGCCGCTTCCGCCTTCTGCGCTTCCAGAATTTCCGCGGCGTTCAGAGAACGGATGACGCTGTAGCTGTCAAACCGGGTGTCGTTGGTGGCGGCCATGAAGACCAGCTGCGCCTTGATGTCGGGAACCTTGACCAGTGCGGCCTTGGCTTCCACGTTGGCTGCGTCCACATCCTCCAGATACATCCGGCACCGCCCGTCGGGCAGGGTGAAGGTGGGATCGGACACGCCGAAGGACAGGGTGAAATCACTGCCGCCGCAGGTCCCCATCAGCTTGGAAGCCGCGTCCTGAAGCGCCGCGTCCTTGTCGCCGTTAAAAATGTACTGGTCGGAATTGGGGAAGCGGAAATCCGCCAGCATGACCTCGTTGAAGCCCATTTCCTTCAGCTCCAGAACCACGGAGGTGATCCAGCTGATGGTGGTGGCGTTGGTGGGGTCCAGCCAGAAATAGCCCTGATCCAACCACAGACCCGCCCGGGAAAGCATATACAAGCCGCAGGTGACGTGCTCGTTGCCGAAATTCCAGTCCCGCAGGGAGCAGACCCGGGCGATGGTGTAGAATTTCTTGTTCATCAGGGTGTCCACCAGCGCGGCCACGGCGTTCACGTCCGTGGAGGCGGAATGCACCGCGCCGTCCAAGTGGGAGGGATAGAAGAACGAGCCGTAAGGCCCCTTCATGTCGATCATCACGGGCGTACCCGCGGGAAGCCGTTCCAGCTTGCCCAGAACGCCGTTGATGTCATTTTGCAGCATGTTGCTGGAAATGTAGTAGCCGTTGATCTGGGTCAGCTCGTTGCCGGTGTCCAGGGCGTCGCTGCCTTCATTATAATAAATGGAAATTTTCTGCTGCGCCACGGGGGGCGTGGCGACCTCGCCGATGATGTCCTGGGAGGAATGCTCAAAATCCAGGCTCGCGCCGTCGGCGGTGTACACAACATACCGCTCCAGCCAGACGACCCAGCACAGCCAGGCAATCACGCCCACCAGCAGAAAAATCATAAGCACAAGACCCAGGCGGTTCAGCACCCGCCGGGTACGATAGGGGATACTCATAATACGCTCCTTCGTTTACAGTATACGCTTCGCGGTGACGCAGCGCCAGTCGTCCTTCGCCTTTGTGGCGGTGACGGTCAGCCCGGCGGCGGTCAGGGCTTCCAGCACGTCGGAAAGCCGGGTGTCCAGGATGCCGGAGCAGATCAGGGTACTGCTTTCGTCTAAAAAATGGGGCAGCACCGGCGCAAGGCCGATAATCACGTCCGCCACGATGTTCACCAGCACCAGATCGTACCGCCCCGCGGCTAACGTGTCCATCAGCGCGGTGTCCTCGGTCACGTTGCCGGTAAGGGCGGTGAAGGCCGGGGCGGTGAAGCCGTTGTAGGCGGCGTTCTCCCGGGCAATGTCCTCCGCCTTGGGGTCGATGTCAATGCCAACGGCGGATTCCGCCCCAAGACGCAGGGCGGCGATGGACAGTATCCCGCTGCCGCTGCCCAGGTCGAGACAGTGAAAACCGGGCTTCACCACGGTCTCCATGACCTCCATCACCATCTGGGTGGAGGGGTGGGCGCCGGTGCCGAAGGTCAGACCGGGGTCGAGGATGACCTTCAGCCGGTGGGTGGGCTCCTCCGCCAGCCAGTAGGGCAGCACCACGATGCGCTCGCCGATCTCCTGGGGCGGGTAATTGTCCTTCCAGCTTTCCTCCCAGTCGGTTTCGGGGAGGGGGGCGGCGGTCATGGTCAGACCGAGCTTGTTCACCGCCGCGTCCAGACGCTTCCGACCGTTATCGTCGGTGTCCTCCAGATACAGCTTGATCCGGGAAAGCCCTTGAAGCTTTTTTTGCAGCCCCTCGTCGATGTAATCCCAATACGCCCGGTTTTCTTCCAGAAACGTTTCGAACTCCGACTGATCCTCGATGACCAGATCGGAAAAGCCCCGGGCGCTGAGGGCGGTAACCACAGAGTCGATGCTCTGGGGCGTGGTTTCAACGGTAAATTCCAGCCATGCCATGGCGGTTCACTCCCAGTTTCTATAAGTCCAACCTACATTCTACCGCAAACAGAGGAAAATGACAACCAATATTCTCTGAATTTTTTGTGTATTGACTTCCTATTTTGGGAAAAGTGGTATATAATACTCTTTACATGACAACGCGGACAGGAAAGCGTGCAATTTTCCTGCCGCAACTTTCTTCCATCAGGAGTCTGACATGATCGAAACAAAAACACTGCTCCCCGGGGTGACCCTGCGTGCCTGCCGGGACGACCGATTCAAGCAGGGGTGCCTGAGCTTTCAGCTGGTGCGCCCCATGGCGAAGGAGGAATCCGCAAAAAACGTGCTGATTCCCTCCGTACTGCTCCGGGGTACGAAACGCTGCCCCGACCTTCGCGCCATTACGGAAAATTTGGACGAGCTGTACGGCGCTTCCGTCAGTCCGCTGGTGCGCCGGGTGGGGGACTACCAGACCACCGGCCTTTACTGCGGCTTTATGGACGACCGGTTTGCCCTGCCCGGCGACCGGGTGCTTGCCCCTATGCTCCGCTTTCTGGAGGAAATCCTTCTGGACTTCCCCACGGAAGGGGAGGGCTTTCTCCCCGCCTTTGTGGAGGGGGAAAAGAAGAACCTCATTTCCACCATTGAATCCGAGCGGAACGACAAGCGCACCTACGCCATGGGAAAGCTGCTGAAAACCATGTGCCGCGGCGACAGCTTCGGCCTGCCCCGGCTGGGCGAGGCGGAGGACGTGGCGGCCATCGACCCGGCGGGGCTGCTGACCCATTACCGGAAAATCCTCCGGGAAAGCAGAATCGAAATTTTCTACGTGGGCAGCGCCCCGGCGGAGGCGGTCGCGGAATATCTTTCCCCGCTGGTATCCCGGCTGGGCGGCCGGGAAGGCCTGCTCCCGCCCCAGACGCCCTTCCATCCCTGCCCCGGGCAGGATGTGACGGAGACGATGGAGGTCTCCCAGGGGAATCTCTGCATGGGCTTTGTCACGCCCATTGTCAACCGGGACGCAGAATTCCCCGCCATGCAGGTGTTCAACACCGTCTTCGGCGCGGGCATGACCTCCAAGCTGTTTCTCAACGTCCGGGAGGCGATGTCCCTGTGCTACAGCATCGGCTCGTCCTATTACGGCGCAAAGGGCATTCTCACCGTGTGGGCGGGCATCGACTTTGACAAAGAGCAGCTGACGAGGGACGAGGTCCTGCGCCAGCTGGACGCCTGCCGCCGTGGGGAGATCACCGGGGAGGAGCTGACCGCCGGAAAAGAAGCCCTGCTCAGCTCCCTTCGCGCCACCTCCGATTCCCCCGGCGCCATCGAGGGCTACTATGCCACCGCGTGCTTAAGCAGCCTGAACATGACCCCGGAGCGGTACATGGAAGCGGTGGAGAAGGTCAGCCTTACTGAGGTCGTGGCGGCGGCGCAGACCGTGACGCTCCACAGCACCTATTTCCTGAAAGGAGAGAGCCAATGACCAAGCAGCATTACCCCGAGCTGGACGAAACGCTGTACCGGGAAACCCTGGAAAACGGCCTGACGGTGCTGGTGGTACCCCGGAAGGGCTTTACGAAAAAGCTTGCCTATTTCGTCACGGACTTTGGCTCCATCCACACGGATTTTCTTCTGGACGGGAAGGAATACCACGCCCCTGCGGGTGTTGCCCACTATCTGGAGCATAAGATGTTCGACCTGCCGGGAGACCGGGACGTGTCGGCGGAATTTGCCGCCCTGGGCGCTTCCACCAACGCCTTTACCAGCTACGACATGACGGCCTATTATTTTTCCTGCACCAACCATTTTGACGAATGCCTGCGGCTGCTGCTGGAATTTGTGTCCACGCCCTACTTTACGGAGGAAGGCGTGGAAAAGGAGCGGGGCATCATCGATCAGGAAATCGGCATGAACGAGGACGCCCCGGACAGCGTGGTGTTCGATAACCTGATGGCGGCCATGTACGCCGTCCACCCCATCCGCCAGCCCATTCTCGGCACCGGCAGAACCATCCGGGAAATCACCCCGGAGGTGCTGTATACCTGCCACCGGGCGTTTTACGCCCCGGGAAACATGCTGCTGTGCGTCGTGGGCGACGTGGACCCGGAGTCGGTGGCGGCTGCTGCCCGGGAGGTTCTGGGCAGTGAGAAAAAGGAGACGGGCGTCAAGCTGCGCGCCTGGCAGGATGATATGACCTGCCCGACGCCGGAGACGAAATGCGCCATGGAGGTGGCCATGCCGACCTTCAACTTAGCATTCAAGTGTGAACCTTTGACCCATGGCGACGCGGCCATCCGGGAGGAAATGGTGGCCGACCTGGCCGCCGAGGCGCTGTTCGGCGAATCCTCGGAGCTGTATCTGCGGCTTTACGAGGAAGGCGTCATCGATTCCTCCTTCGGCGGCGGCTTCGAGACCGTGGACGGCTGCGCCATGCTGCTCTGCTCCGGGGATTCCGACGACCCCCGTGCTGTCCGGGAAGCGATTCTGGAGCAGGCGGGAAAAATCGCGGCGGAGGGACTGCCGGAAAAGGCGTTTCTCAGGATGAAGCGCAGCGCCCTTGGTCGGCGCATCCGGGGGCTGGACAGCTTCGATTCCACCTGTTTCCGCCTGTGCGCCTATCATTTTTCGGACTTTGACTATTTCCGCTTCCCGGAAATCTACCGCAGCATCGGTGCGGAGGAAATCTGTGATTTTCTCCGTCGGGCGGTTCGTAAGGAGCGGTGTGGCCTGTCCGTAATCTATCCTGTCAACAAGGAGGCATTCTCATGATTCCTGCCAACTATTCAACCATTTCCTTCCCTTCCCTGGGCATTGCGGTGAACCCCGGACGCGCCCTGGCGCTGGGGCCGCTGACCATCCACTATTACGGCCTCATCATTGCCGTGGGTCTGATGCTGGCGGTGGTCTACGCCTGCCGCCGGAGCAGCCAGTTCGGCATGAAGCAGGACGATCTGCTGGACGGCGTGCTGTGGATTACCCCCTTTGCTATTCTTTGCGCCCGGGCGTATTACTGCATTTTCTCCTGGGCGGATTACGCCGAGAACCCCATTTCCGTGCTGTACATCTGGAACGGCGGTCTTGCCATTTACGGCGGCGTTCTGGGCGCGGCGGCGGGGGTGATTCTGTTCTGCCGCATCAAGAAAATCAGGATCGGCACCGTGCTGGATCTGGTATCGCTGGGCTTTCTCATCGGCCAGTCCATCGGCCGGTGGGGCAACTTCGTCAACCGGGAGGCCTTCGGCGCGGCGACGGACAGCTTCTTCCGCATGGGGCTGTACAACACCGTCACCGGCGCGTGGGAATACTACCACCCCACCTTCCTGTACGAGTCGGTGTGGAACGCCGTGGGCTTTGTGCTGCTGCACGTTTTGTCCAAGCATCGTAAGTATGACGGAGAAATCGCCCTGGGGTACGTGGCCTGGTACGGCCTTGGCCGCTGCCTGATCGAGGGGCTGCGGATGGACAGCCTGTATTGGGGCTCCGTCCGGGTCAGCCAGCTGCTGGCGGGGGTGAGCTGCGCGGCGGCGGTATGTATTCTGATCTGGCAGCGCTTCCGCCCCCACGACAAGGCGGAGCTGTTTGTGAATCAGGTCGCCGCCCGGGCGGCGGAGAACGCAGCCCAGACCCGGGAAAACGAAACAAAAGAATAATGTCGCAAGGCCGGTGCTCGCCGCACCGGCCTTGCTTTTTGCAACGAGAAAACGGGCAGTCCCAAAAAGCGGATTTGGTAAAAATCATGTTGAAATCCCTATAGCCTGGACGATATTTTATGCTATACTGATATATGGAAGCTAAGAAGACTGAACAATAGGGAGGAATTTTCCATGCAGTATCTAGGCATCGAATACAACATGAAGCATACGCCCAAGCTGGATCAGCAGTTTGTCCCCTTCGGCGTGTGGCGCGCCGCCTACCTGAAGGACGCGAAGAAGCCCATCGCCATCGCCGTTGAGCGGGACAAGGACCGCGTTTCCGTCCACCACACCTGCATCCACGGCACGCCGGAAATGGCCGAGGCCGACTACCGCTACGTAGAGCGCTATGTCAAGTTCCTGCTGTGGTCCGTCGGCGGCTTCCGGGTGAGCGTCTGCGGCTGCAGCGCGCTTGCCCAGCGGCTGAAAAAGGCCTACGACCCCAAGGGGGAACGTCACTTTGACTTCACCTTCTTCAACCAGCTCTACGAGCGCGACCTGGAGATCGTTGACCTGCCCCTGGACGCCTGCCCCGCCGCCAATGAAGTGGCCGAGCCCATCGGCGGCAATCTGGACGGCTGCCGCATCGGCTTTGACGCCGGCGGTTCCGACCGGAAGGTCTCTGCCGTGATCGACGGCGAGTGCGTCTATTCCGAGGAGGTCGTCTGGTTCCCCAAGCTCCAGGCGGATCCCCAGTACCATTATGACGGCATCGTGGCCGCGTTCAGGAGCGCCGCCTCCAGGATGCCCCGGGTGGACGCCATCGGCGTGTCCTCCGCAGGCACCTTCATCGGCAACGCGCCCATGGTCGCGTCCCTGTTCATCAAGGTTCCCCGCTCCCAGTGGGACAAGGTCAAGACCATTTACGACCGCGCCGCTAAGGAGATCGGCGACGTTCCCATCGTGGTGGCCAACGACGGCGACGTGTCCGCATTGGCCGGCGCCATGGGCTTAGGCGTGGGCAATATCATGGGCATCGCCATGGGTACCTCCGAGGCCGTGGGCTACGTGGACAAGGACAAGAACGTTCTCGGCTGGATCAACGAGCTGGCCTTTGCCCCCGTTGACCTGTGCGAGAACGCCATGCAGGACGAGTGGTCTACCGACATTGGCGTGGGCTGCAAGTATTTCTCTCAGGACGCGGTCATCAAGCTGGCGCCCGCCGCCGGCATTGCGCTGGACGAAAATCTGTCTCCCGCGGAGAAACTGAAGGTCGTTCAGGCACTGATGGAGAAGGACGACCCCGGCGCCCAGGCCATTTTCGAGACCATCGGCGCGTATCTGGCATACACCGTGGTGCTGTACTCCCAGTTCTACGACATCGAGCATATGATGATGCTTGGCCGCGTCATGTCCGGCAAGGGCGGCGACACCATCCTGCGGGTGTGCAACGAAATTCTGGCCGACGAATACCCCGCGCTTGCGAAGAAGTGCGAGGTTTCCCTCCCCGACGAAAAGACCCGCCGTGTGGGGCAGTCCGTGGCAGCGGCCTCCCTGCCGAGGATCCGGTAAAATCCCCCTTGCCTCTCCTTTTGGGAGAGGTGGACGAGCAGACTGCAATACCCTCTCAGTCACCTTCGGTGACAGCTCTCCCAAAGGGAGAGCCAAGGGGGGTACGCCGTTACATAGCATATTGGATCAATAAAAGTCCGGCGGTTCCATTCGGAACCGCCGGATTGGTTGATTTTACGGGAATTGCTTAGTACATTCCACCGGCCTGGCCTGCGGCAGCGGCTGCTGCGGCGTCGGCGGCGGGGTCGGGCTTGTCGACCACCAGGGACTCGGTGGTCAGCACGCAGCCCGCGATGGATGCGGCGTTCTCCAGAGAGGAACGGGTCACCTTGGTGGGATCGACGATGCCTGCGGGGATCATGTCCACATACTCCTCGGTGTAGGCGTTGTAGCCGTAGCCGACCTTACCGGAGGTGCGGATCTTCTCGTAGACGACGCTGCCGTCCACACCGGCGTTCTCGGCGATCTGACGGATGGGCGCCTGCAAAGCGGCGGCAATGATCCGCGCGCCGGTCTTCTCGTCGCCGTGCAGGGTGGAAATCAGCTTCTCAACGGCGGGGATGGCGTTGACCTGAGCGGTACCGCCGCCGGCCACGATGCCCTCTTCCACGGCGGCGCGGGCAGCGTTCAGAGCGTCCTCGACCCGCAGCTTCCGCTCCTTCATGGCGACCTCGGTCTGGGCGCCGACCTTGATGACGGCCACGCCGCCGGACAGCTTTGCCAGACGCTCCTGGAGCTTCTCGCGGTCGTAGTCGGAGGTGGTGGTGGCAATGGCGGAGCGGATCATGTGGGCGCGATCCTGAATGGCCTCGGGCGCGCCGTCACCGTCGACGATGGTGGTGGTGTCCTTGGTGACCACGATCTGACGGCAGTGACCCAGATCCTCCATCTTGGCGTCAGGCAGCTCCATGTTCAGCTGGCTGGAAATGACGGTGCCGCCGGTGAGCACAGCAATATCCTGAAGCATTTCCTTCCGGCGGTCGCCGAAGCCGGGGGCCTTCACGCAGACCACGTTGAAGCGGCCCTGCAGACGGTTCAGCAGCAGCGTTGCCAGAGCGTCGCCCTCCACGTCCTCGGCGATGATCATCAGCTTGCGGCCGGACTTGACGATGGGCTCCAGAATGGGCAGGATCTCCTGGATGGAGGAAATCTTCTTATCGGTAATCAGGACGTAGGCGTCGTCCAGGACGGCCTCCATCTTGTCGGTGTCGGTGACCATGTAGGGGGAGATATAGCCCCGGTCGAACTGCATACCCTCGACCACGTCCAGGCCGGTCTCGGCGGTCTTGCTCTCCTCGATGGTGATGACGCCTTCCTTGCCCACCTTCTCCATGGCCTCGGCGATCAGCTTGCCGATGGTCTCGTCGCCGGAGGACACGGTGCCAACACGGGCAATGGAATCCGAGTCGGACACGGGAACGGAATTGGCCTTGATGGCCTCAACGGCGGCGGCAACGGCCTTGTCGATGCCCTTGCGCATGACCATGGGGTTGGCGCCGGCGGACAGGTTCTTGAGACCCTCCCGGGTGATGGCCTGAGCCAGCAGGGTGGCGGTGGTGGTGCCGTCACCGGCCACATCATTGGTCTTGGTGGCGACTTCCCGGATGAGCTGTGCGCCCATGTTCTCGAAGGCGTCCTCCAGCTCCACTTCCTTGGCGATGGTCACGCCGTCGTTGGTGATGAGGGGCGCGCCGTACTTCTTGCCCAGAACCACGTTGCGGCCCTTGGGTCCCAGGGTAACCTTAACGGTATTGGCCAGCTGGTCAATGCCGGACTGTAATTTCTTGCGGGCTTCTTCGCCGTAAACAATCATCTTGGACATGATATTTTTTCCTCCTTAGTCAGTGACGACGGCCAGAATGTCGTCCTGCTTGACAAACTTGTAATCTTCCTTATCGATGGTCACATCGGTGCCGGTGAACTTGCCGACAACGACCTTCTCACCGGCCTTGACGGTCATGGTGACGTCCTTGGTGCCGGGGCCGACGGAAACGACCTCGTAGATCATGGGCTTTTCCTTGTTGGTGGTAGCCAGAACAATGCCGGAGACGGTGGTCTCGGGCGCTTCGTGGGCTTTCAGCAGAACGTTATCTGCCATGGGCTTGAGTTTCATTTCGAATTCCTCCATACATATAAGCATTTAGACGACGGGTATCGGACAAGCCTTACCCGCCTGTATCTACATGGTTTAGCACTCACTTGTTCTGAGTGCTAATATAATAGCGCAGCTTGGCAAAAAAAGCAAGAGGGAAAATGCAATATTCCGTAAATATTTTATGAACTGGGAGAGAACGGTAAAAGAGAGAAGAAAATGTCGTGCGTTTCCTTTGAAAGCCGCGCCGTTTTCGCTGGTATTCCCGTTTTGACGCAACGTACAATGGTCTCACATCAACAAGGGAGGACGGGCAATGCAATGTCAGAAGCTGAAAACCTACATGGAGACCGGACGGGTGGTTTTTCTCCCGGCTCGTTCCATCCGCCCCAATCCGGCGCAGCCACGGAAAATTTTCCGCCCGGAGGCGCTGGACGAGCTGTCCGATTCCATCCGGCAGCACGGAATCCTGCAGCCGCTGTCCGTCCGCCGCAGCGGAAACGGCTATGAGCTGATCGCGGGGGAGCGCCGGCTCCGGGCGGCGGAGCTGGCGGGGATCACGGACATCCCCTGCATCATCATGAGCATGGACGACCGGGAATCCGGCATGGCGGCCATGGTGGAGAATTTGCAGCGGCAGGACCTGGACTTCATCGAGGAGGCCATGGGCATTTCCCGGCTGCTGAAGGACTGGGACATGAGCCAGGAGCAGGCGGCGCGGCTTCTGGGGAAAAGCCAGAGCGCGGTGGCCAACAAGCTGCGGCTGCTGAAGCACAGCGAGCCGGTGCTGCTTGCCCTGCGGGAGGCGGGGCTGACGGAGCGCCATGCCCGGGCGCTTCTGAAGCTGCCTACGGAGGAAAGCAAGCTCGGGGCGATAAAGGAGATCGTCCGGCAGGGCATGAGCGTGGCGCGGACGGAAAAATATGTGGAGACCCTCCTTTCCGCCCGGTCGGACAGGTCGTCAAAAGCCAACGTCGGCGCGTTTCTCAACAGCCTGACCCAGTCCCTGCAAAAAATCCAGCTGTCCGGCATTCCCGCCGTGTCGGAGCGCCGGGAAACGGACAGCCAGATCGTGCTGACCATTACGATACCAAAATAAATACCGGGCGCACCGAAAGGTGCGCCCGGCGGGACACGTACTTATTTGCTTTCTTCAGTGGGATTCTGCTTGGCGGCCTTCTTTGCCGCCCTGCGGACCTTGCGCTTCTTGATGAGAACCACCACGCCGGCGGTAACGCCGCCCAGAATGACGAGATAGGGGGACTTTGCCAGCACCCACACCAGCAGGTCAAGCAGTCCATTGCCGACACCCTTGATGCTGCTCACAAAGCCGCCGCTGATCCGCTCCCACACGGTGGGCTCCTCAACGGGGGTGTACTCCTGCACCTCGTCGATGGATAAGTAGATGGTGGCGTAATCCACCTGATTGTCGTACAGCCGCAGCTGGGAAGCACGGTTTTCCAGCTCGTAGCGCACGTCCGTCAGGCGGCTCTCGATCTCCAGAAGGTCTGCCATGGTCTCGGCCTGCTCCATCAGCTCCAGAAGACGGGCTTCCTCGGTTTGCAGCGCCTTAACGCGGCTTTCGGTCGCGACGTAGCTCAGGGTGATGTCCTCCCGGCTCAGGTTGGTGGATACCACGTTGGCAATGCCGGACATTTCCTCGGTGAATTCGTCCACACGCTCCGCGGGGATACGGACGGTGAGGCTGGCGCTGCGGTAGCGGCGGGAGGAATACATGCTGCCGTTATAGCTGTCCTGATCCTCCACGTAGCCGCCCAGACCGGAGATCTTTCCGTTCAGGGCTTCCATCAGAGCGTCCAGATCTTCGGTCTCGGCGGACATATTCACGGTGATGATCCATTTGCGGCCTTCCGGCAGCACGGTGGAATCGGTGTCGCCCGTCAGTCCGCCGTCTTCCGATTTGGCGCTCTCCATATCATAGTAAGCGCCATTCGCCGCCTCGGCGGGGGCAGCTGCGGCGGGGGCGGCTGCGTCGAAGGCCTGGGTGGATTTGCTCGCGCCGCCGCATCCGGCCAGCAGAGCGGCAAGCATACACAGGGTTACGAGAAATGCGGTCATCTTTTTCATTTGAGTTACCTCCTTGTTATTATGTGCTTCTATCCATATACTCGACAAACTGCGGCGAAGGTTTCAGAAAATGGAAAATTTGCCGAAAAATTTTTCTTCTTTTGTTCAGTATAGCATCCGGCAGGCGGGAATGCAAGCATATATTGTGTACTTCGCCCAGAAAAGGGGTTGCATATGGCCTTCTTTTTCGTTATAATAGGAGGACGAACGGAGGTAGACACAATGGCAAAGCTTTATTTCAAGTATGGCGCCATGGGTTCCAGCAAGACGGCTCAGGCGCTGATCACCAAATACAACTACGAGGAAAACGACTTGAACGTCTGGCTCATCAAGCCCGGCACCGACACCCGGGACGGCGCGAAGATTCTGCGCAGCCGCATCGGTCTGGAATCCCCGGCGGACGTCATCGCCCCCGGCACGGACATTTACCTGCTGTTTCAGGACACCCAGGAGGGCAAGTGCGACGTGATCATCGTGGACGAGTGCCAGTTCCTGACGGAAAGCCAGATCGACCAGCTCCGCTCTCTGGTTAACGACTACAACATCCCGGTGATGTGCTTCGGCCTGCGCACGGACTTCCAGACCCGCCTGTTTCCCGGCAGCCGCCGTCTGATGGAGGTGGCGGACACCATTCAGGAGATCAAGACCATCTGCGACTGCGGCGCGAAGGCCACTGTGAACGCCCGGATCGACGGCGACGGCCACATCATCACTCAGGGCGCGCAGGTGGTTCTGGGGGGCAACGACAGCTACATTGCCATGTGTCACAAGTGCTACATCCGGGGCATCCGGGAGCATCGGGTCATCCGCCTCCACGGACACAATTGAGTTGTATATAGAAGGAGAATCATCATGGAACTGAAAGACATTCTTGCCAAATGCGACCATACCCTGCTGACCCAGACCGCCACCTGGGCGGAGATCAAAGGCGTCTGCGACGACGGTATGAAGTATCACACTGCCTCCGTCTGCATCCCCGCGTCCTATGTCAAACAGGCGAAGGAGTACGTTGGGGACAGGCTGCCCATCTGCACCGTCATCGGCTTCCCCAACGGCTACGACACCACCGCCGCCAAGTGCTTCGAGGCTGCCGACGCGGTGAAAAACGGCGCGTCCGAGGTGGACATGGTCATCAACATCGGTTGGGTGAAGGATGGCCTGTATGACAAGGTGCTGGAGGAGATCAAGGCCATCAAGGGTCACTGTGACGGCAGACTGCTGAAGGTCATCATCGAGACTTGCCTGCTGACGGACGCGGAGAAGATCGAGCTGTGCCGCGTGGTGTCCGAGTCCGGCGCGGACTACATCAAGACGTCCACCGGCTTTGGCGGAGGCGGCGCTACCCGGGAGGATGTGGCGCTGTTCAAGGCCCATGTGGCACCCCATGTGAAGATCAAGGCCGCCGGCGGCATCGCGGATCTGAACGACGCCAAAGATTTCATCGCCCTGGGCGCGGACCGTCTGGGCACCAGCCGTATCGTCAAGGCCGTGAAGGCCATGGAACAGTAAATATAAGGAGGAACCACTATGCCGACTCCCCACAATAACGCCAACAAGGGCGATTTCGCCAAGACCGTTCTCATGCCCGGCGATCCGCTGCGGGCCAAGTTCATTGCCGAGACATTTCTCACCGAGCCGAAGCTGGTGAACAACGTCCGCGGTGTGCAGGGCTATACCGGCACCTACAAGGGCGTACCGGTGTCCGTGATGGCCAGCGGCATGGGCATCCCGTCCATCGGCATCTATTCCTATGAGCTGTACACCCAATACGACGTGGAAAACATTATCCGCGTGGGCAGCGCCGGCGCCATGCGTGCCGACCTGGAGCTGGGCAGCGTGGTGGCCGGTCAGGGCGCCTGCACCAATTCCGACTTTGCCAGCCAGTATGAGCTGGGCGGCAGCTACGCCCCTATCTGCGATTTCGACCTGCTGATGGCCGCGGTGGAGAGCGCCAGGGAACTGGGCGTCAAGATGCCCGTTGGCAATCTGTATTCCTCCGACACGTTCTATGACGCCGCCGGGCGCAACATGCGCTACGCCAAGATGGGCGTCATGGCCGTGGAGATGGAGGCCGCCGGTCTGTACTGCACCGCCGCCTATACCGGCAAGCGGGCGCTGGCCATCTGCTCTATCTCCGACAACCTCATCACCGGTGAGGAGCTGACCTCCGAGGAGCGCCAGACCACCTTCACCAACATGATGAAGATCGCCCTGGAGGTGGCTGTGAAGATGGCCGCCAAGAAGTAAACAACGGTCACGGCAGCGCGGGAGGATATCTCGCGCTGTCGCTATGCACGATACATTTGTGCATTTCGCGCAAACAAAATGTAAATTTTTGATGACATTTGTTTACATTTCTACCGCAAAATGCGGTTTTCACTTGCCAAAGGCGAAAAAGTCTGCTATAATGCGCAAGGCACAGAGGGAGGAAGACCCCGTGCCGAAATGATGGTTTTCCCGCCGCAAGGCGCGAAAATAAAAAAATTGAGGAAGGTAGAATAACCATGAAGAAGTTTCTTGCTATGATCCTGGCTCTGGTTATGGCGCTGTCCCTGGTCGCTTGCGGCGACAAGAAGGACGACCCCAAGACCGACGACAACCAGGGCAACAACCCCGAAGTCACCGAGATCACCAACGCCGACGAGATCGCCGATGAGATGACCTCCGAGGATGGCAAGTACGAGATCGCTTTCGTCACCGACGTGGGCCAGCTGAAGGATAAGTCCTTCAACCAGGGCACCTTCGACGGCGTAAAGCTGTACGCTGCCAACAACGGCCTGAGCTACAAGTACTATCAGCCCGCCAACGGCGACCAGGCTACCGATGACGACCGTTACGATGCCATGAAGGCTGCTGCCGAGGGCGGTGCCAAGGTCATCGTGGCTGCCGGCTTTATGCAGGCCACTGCCCTGACCAAGGCCGCTGCTGAGTTCACCGATGTCAAGTTCGTGTTCGTGGACCGCGACAGCGCTGTGACCACCGAGGACGGCACCGCCCTGAAGAACGTTCTGGGCATCTGCTTCCAGGAAGAGCAGTGCGGCTATCTGGCCGGTTACGCTGTTGTTAAGGAAGGCTACACCAAGCTGGGCTTCACCGGTGGTGGCGGCGGCGACAACCCCGCTTGCTGCCGTTACGGCTACGGCTTCGTGCAGGGCGCTTCCGCTGCTGCTGCTGAGATGGGCGTGAAGGTCGAGATGAACTACTCCTGGCTGTATGGCGCTTCCTTCGCCGCTTCCACCGAGCTGCAGACCATGGCTTCCGGCTGGTATGAGAACGGCACCGAGGTCATCTTCGCCTGCGGCGGTAATA
>ENA-OWPN01000877-OWPN01000877.1-human-gut-metagenome-genome-assembly--contig:-NODE-877-length-33973-cov-8.795566_pt1 | contig 33973 bp, 18 predicted proteins | sample MGYA00248266_ERZ651850 | MGnify/ENA primary metagenome ERZ651850 (study PRJEB26924, sample SAMEA4378296) | human gut metagenome | biome: human gut; feature: human-associated habitat; material: faeces... | reverse complement strand
AGGGATTGAGAACAAGCACTTTTTTTGAAAAAACATACTTTTTCTACAAGCTGAACTGACCCTTAGTGTACTCGTTGTACACCAAGGGTCAGTTTTATCTGACGGGTTATTTATAGCTAACCCGGTAGCATTGATTTAACGCTTTTTCAAATCAGAGAGCCAATCCTGTTGCCCATGCGATAAGTCCCGCAAGAGCCGCAACGGGTACTGTCATAATAAGCAGCTTCAGCATCTTTGTAGCCTTATACTTAGGATCGTGCCAGGTGTCAAGCAGATCTTCTGTGCCGGGGATTATCCACCATTTCGACTTTGCTACCCAAAGGTAGTCAACGAAGAACCAGTCGAAAAATTCCATTCCGTAGAACAGGATGTAATACTGCCACGCACACTCGAAATAGCCTCTTGCGCCGTTTATAAAGAGTATCATGACTATCGGGAATATCAGATCTCCTATCAGAAGCAGGGTCATTGAAATGACAGTACGTTGCTTTATTCTCTTTGCGGTCGTAAGCCCCATTTCTATAACTCTGTCCTGCATTACCTTCGGATAGAATATAATTCCGCCTACAGGCCCTTTTCTGCCGACAAGCGCAAGCATAAAAAGCGCAAACCATACCCACAGGATAAGAATTTCTATAACCAGTTTAAGTATCAGCATATTTTCTCCTCCTTTTTATTTATTCCGAATTTGATTATACATGACTAACTCATTTGTGTCAATATAGGAAATAAACAAATCCGCCTGCCGTGTGACAAGCGGATTTCAATATTATTTCTTCTTGGCTTTCTTTTTCTGCACAGGTGTTATCCGTTCGAGAATTTCGACCGCCTTTGCCGTATGTTCCCTGTCCTCTATATCAAGTATATAATGCTCCTTTGCACTGTCATACGGCACACCGCACTCAGTGCCCGACATAAGTTCTTCGATTTCGGGGAGCTTTTTAACATATACCGTATTGTCGCAGACGAGCAGAACAGGCTTATCATTAACATAAACCATATATTCGCCGAACATCTTTTTATACCGCACGTTTTCGATGCCGACAAGCTGTTCACAGACAAATACTAGTTGCCATTTCTCAGCCCCTGCCTTCTTTTCTCTTTACAAAAAATCTTATTGCAAACAGCACCGCCAGCATAAGTGCCAACGAGAAGCCAAGCACTATAAACACGTTATGCACAAAGCCCGACAGCAGATAGCCGACAACGCACACCGCCGCAACTGTCAGCGCATAAGGAAGCTGTGTCGAAACGTGATTGACGTGGTCGCACTGTGCGCCTGTCGATGCCATAATGGTGGTGTCCGAGATAGGCGAGCAGTGGTCGCCGCACACCGCACCCGCAAGGCAGGCTGAAATGCAGATGATGACCATTGACGGAATTTCTCCCGTCTGCGAAACATTCGCAAGCTCCGACTCAAACACGCTCGTAACGATAGGGATAAGTATGCCGAACGTTCCCCACGATGTACCCGTTGCAAAAGCAAGCCCGATAGCCACCACGAACAGTATTACAGGCAGAAGCACGCTCAGCGCCGTTGCACTCTGTACCACTCCCGAAACAAACGCACCTGCTTCAAGGTGGTTTGTCATCGTTTTAAGCGTCCACGCAAAAGTCAGTATGAGTATCGCAGGCACCATCTGCTTGAATCCTGCGGCGATAGAATCCATACATTCGTTGAACTTCAGCACACGGCGGAACATATAATATGCGATTATAACAATAAGCGCCGAGATAGAGCCGAGCGACAGACCGTAAGCCGCATCGCAGTTTGCAAATGCCGTCACAAAATCCGTACCGGAGAAAAATCCGCCCGTATAGATCATACCCACAACGCAGAACACGATAAGCACAGCAACCGGAAGTATAAGGTCTATAACCCTGCCACGCTCGGTAACAGGCTGTGCGTCCTGCTCATAAGTATTGTTTTTTGTTGTGAAAATATCACCGTTCTTTGCGTTATCCTCGTGTATTTTCATCGGTCCGTAATCCGTATCGCTCACCGATATGAATATTACCATAAGTATCGTTAAAAATGCGTACAGATTATACGGGATAGTGTTTATAAACAGCGATATTCCGTTTACGCCCTCGACCGTACCGCTTACCGCCGCCGCCCACGATGAGATAGGTGCGATAATGCAGATAGGTGCGGCTGTCGAATCTATAAGATAAGCGAGCTTTGAACGTGATATGTTGTGCTTGTCGGTTATCGGCCTCATTACCGAGCCTACCGTCAGACAGTTGAAATAATCGTCTACGAATATCAGCACACCGAGGAAAAACGTTGACAGTGCAACTCCCCGTCTGCTCTTGATATGAGCCGCCGCCCATTCACCGTAGGCACGGCTGCCGCCCGCCTTGTTCATAAGAACAACGATTATTCCCAGTACAACAAGGAACACCAGTATTCCGACATTGTATGCGTTTGAAAGATTTGTTATAAGTCCGTCCTGCACGACCGCCTTGAACGTTCCCTCAAATCCCGTTCCCGATGCCGCCGCATAGATTATTCCGCCCGACAATATTCCGACAAACAGCGAGGAATACACTTCCTTTGTGATAAGCGCAAGCCCTATCGCTATGACCGGCGGAAACAGCGACCACAGCGTACCTTTGGCTTCGGTTATCGGTGCGGCAATAATACAGCATACCGTAAAAGCCACGATAAGCAATCCGAACACCGCTTTGCTCAGATAAGATTTTTTCTTCTTTTCCATTGTTACTTCCTTTTCGCCCGTAAGCCTGTCACACGGGCGGATTTACGTTTTAAGATACTTTAATGGTACATTATTTCGGCTCTGTTGTCAAGCGTTTACAGCATAAAACCGCCGTAAAAAAGCGTATTTCCTGCACTTGCAACCAAAAATTCCGCCCCGATGATGCGGGACGGAATAATTCTGTATCGTTGCGTCACGAATGTGCTCTGCAATAAGTCTCAATTGCCTTTGCGGTGAATACCGCCGTGCCTGTTCCTCCGTACCTGTCGATATTATCGGTAAATTCACCGCCTGCCGCATACATAGTGCCGAGAGAGGACAGTATATCCGTATTGCAGTCATAATAATTATCCGTTATGAACCGGCGCAAGGTTTCAACCTGTTGCTGTACCTCTTTGCTGTCGGGCAACTTGTCTTTCAGTTTGCCAAACTCAGCGAATATCATCATAAATCTCTTGTTGACGTTGCTTTTTTCATCATCGGACATACTGCTCGTTTTTTCTTCGTACTGTTCGTACTGTGCGGTGTTTCCCCACTGCTCTTTCGCTTTTGCTTCGTATTCTTTCATCTTTTTCGTATCAAATACAGAAAAATCCATTATATCAACTCCTGTTGTTCTTATTTTACGGGCAAATTCTATCAGATTGTCGATACGTTCTCTTTTCATTGTCAGAAGTTCTATCTGCTGTTCAAGTGCCTTGTCCCTGTCAAAATTATCGGCGCTGATTATCCTGCTTATGTCTTTCAATGAAAATTCCAGTTCCCTGAACAGTAAAATCTGCTGTAGTCTTTCGAGTGCCGTATCGTCATACAGCCTGTATCCCGTATCAGTACGTCCGCTCGGTTTCAAAAGCCCGATGTTATCATAGTACTGAAGAGTGCGTATACTCACTCCGGTCATTTTGCTCACGTCATTTACTGTCATCATCTGATTTCCCTCCCGCAAGACACATTATAAACTATTACGCAGCGTCAGAGTCAATACTTTTCCGAAAAATTTTTAAAAAATATTTCAACAGTAAATTCTTTCTGTCACCGTTTTCTCTTGTTGTCGTCTTTTCTTATGATATAATCCTCTTTCACAAACAGCTTTACAAGTCTGGGGTATCTGTCCGCATTACTCATTATATAAGTCGATGCAACAACATACAATATCGCAAAAGCAAAGAAAATTCCCGATAAAACGAATGAGGTCTTGCGGTTTTCGTCGTTTACACTGTTTACATCATCAAGCGATACATAACAAGTATTGCCGCAGGAAAACAGGCATATATCGGTTTCTTCGTCGTTTTCTTTATCAATGTAACCTATCTCAAATTCCCTGTTCTTTGATATGTTTATCTCAATATCTTTATATTCCTGCGAATTATCTTCTATAAATCCGGTCGCAAACGTCCGCTTCTCACCGGCTCTATCCGATACCATAATTATAAATCTGCCGCTGTTATCGCTTTTGTCAAAGTGATATTCCGTAATTCTGCCCGTATATATTGTTATTTCATCGGGCGTTATATCGGGGTTTGCAAAGAGCGCAACAACGAGCGAAAATACAGATAACGCCATAACAATAATATCAACAAGAATAAACCCCTCAGGTTTGCGGATATTACCACGGAACAGCTTTGATTTTTCAGAGCTTATGACCTCGGCATTTTCCGAACGCTGTATCAGTTTCTTTGCAAAGCCGTCAATATTGAAAGCATTTTCATCTATCAATATAAGCCTTTTGCCGACAGTGATAATCAGATTTTCGCCGTAACGTATTTTCTTCACTTGTGAATATTCATACCTGTGTGTTATCCTCAGCATATCACGATAAGTAAAGTCCTTATCGGTGTAATCTACCCTCTGATTTACAGTAAGGACAAGTATAACGCCAAGCACGACAAATACGCCGAATACGATACAGGCAGCCACACCTGCACCGCTTATTGCCGCAGCTACCGTCACAATGCCGAAAAAAAGTGCGCATACAAGCCCGATAACCGCTATCTCTCTGCTGTTTATTACCGTCCTGTAATCTATTTTATTTTTTGATTTATATTTCATTGTTCCCTCTCACGAGTACATCTCTGCATTATCTTCGTTCATTATATGATCTGTTTTTTTCATACGCAATACGGGGTGAACCGTCAGCAACATAAATGATACCGCATTTTGCAAATCCGTTTTTCTCAATAAGATGCCTCGTTTCTTGTTATCCTGATGCGTATCTATCGCACAAGAGTTATTGTCAGCCGAGACATCTGTTTTCTCCTTGCCGTTTATTCTTATATGAATTTATTATACTCGATTTAACTTCTTCGGTCAACCAAAAATTCCGCCCCGATGATACGGAACGGAAAAATCTGTATTCAATATGCTATCCGAACCCGTCAATCTTTCCTGTACTCCATAGTATACAGATACTGACCGGATTTCAGTTGCTTTTTAGCGGTATTCTTCATTCCGCACTTAGTGTATTTAGCTACCTTAAGCTCAGTGTCGGTATCAAGCACGCAGGGTATACCCTCCCTTGCCGCTTCGGAAAAAGGCTGTTCCAGTATCCTTTTCATATATCCTTTTCCCTGGTATTCACGCAGAACTACCACCATCGACACCGCTACATAATCCTTTTCCTTTTTGTAGACTTTGGCATAAAGTTCCTCACTTGAACCTGCCACAATTCTCACACTGCGAAATGACATCTCACTTAGCATTCTCCCGACCATATGCAACGCAGGCTTCAGCTTTATTTTAGTGCTTTTGCGCCAATACGCAAGAAACCCCTCGTGACTGTCGGACGTAGTGTACAAAACCCCCGAATTGTAGAAATACTCCGTCATTATCTCAAACGCCTTTATAATATCCTTGCGAGGCGCAGTTGTGGCAATACCGTCGCCCTCTGCGGCGAAGGCTTCGCCGATAAGCGTTCCGTAATGCGCCAGCTCTTCCTTTGTCATATTACTTACTTTCTGCATGGTTTTTCCGCTCCTGTTCTAAAGTTAGTTATCACTAATTATATTATAACCGATTTCATCCCGGCAGTCAACCAAAAATTCTGCAATTTCCAAAGCAGACCGCTTTATATCAAAACAGCGTTTTATCTTTGTGCCGCATATTACACTCCGTAATATTTTAAATCCACATTTCCATTTCTCCGCTGTCGCTGAATCCTATTTTTTCATACAGCCGCCGTCCGACAGCCGACGGTTTCAGCCGTACATTGTGAACTCCCTTGCCTTTAAGCCATTCGATAAGCTCTTTCATTATAAAAGAAGCATATCCGTTTCTTCTCTTTTCGGGAACGCAATATACATCAATGACATATCCGTACATCGGAGTTTTGAAAAAGCAGAACGGCACATTTTCCTTTATCACAGCTCCGCCGCACGCAACCGCCTTGCTGTTTTCATATACGAGATAGTGACAGCATTTTTCCTGTGAGTACAGTTCTTTGTATTTTGCGTATATTTTACTCTCGGCGTTCTCCTGAAGCAGTGTTACCGAACCTACCTCTTTGAACATATTCATTTTCATTTGAACCACAATGTCAAGGTCTTTTATCTTCGCTTTTCTGACTTCCATAATTACAGCCTTTCGCATATTCGATTATATAAACATTGCCATATAAACCGGAACACATAAAATGTCCTGTTCCTTGCACATATCCTTTGTATACACAATGTATCTGTTCAGTATCCGCCCGGAATACTTTTCGGTAAACACATCAAGCGATCTATGCGTTTTATAACCCGATGATTTTACCTCTATCGGCACTATCTTGTTTTTCCTTGCAAGCAGGAAATCAACCTCATAATTATGCCTTGTTTCTTCATTCATAATCGTATGATAAAATAATTCGTCACCGTTACTTGCAATACACTGTGCGACAGCATTTTCATATAAATATCCGAGATTGACGCTCAGCTTATCACTGAGAACTTTCTGATATATATCATTTTCCGTGAAATCCTTATCCTTGAACATAAGCGTTACAAACAACCCCGTGTCACTAAGGAACAGTTTAAAACGGGATAAATCCTTAGTGCTTGACATTCCGGTGTTAGGGTCATTTACATTATACGAAACAAGGACAGTCTTTGAATCCTTAAGCTCGGCAATAAGCTCCAGAATTTTGTCCGATTGCTCTTTACCGATTACTGTGCCCGGCTGAAATCTGGCTACATTCTTATTAAGCTGTGCCGGTATTGCATCAAACAGCATCGAGAGCCTGCCCGTCTGATCTATTTTTGCAAAATCCGCCTCATAAAGATTTAGTATATCACGCTTAATTTCATCAACTTTTCTGAAATTATTGCTTTCAATATAAGCACTCACCGCCTGCGGCATTCCACCGACAAGCATATATAGTCTGAACTGCCTTAGCTGTTTACGGTGTACTGCGTCCCCGAGCGGAATATTTTTTTCAAAGCATTGTCTTAGTAAAGAAAATGTCGTTTCATCACCGAGTGCCCACAGAAATTCCTCATAGTCCATAGGGTACATACTGACTTTTCTTTCTTCGCTCGGGATTACTATATCTCTGACATTTTTCTTTATCGAAATCAGCGAACCCGTTTCTATATAGTCATATCTGTGATCTTTGACAAGCGTTTTTATAGCCTGCCGTGCCATAGGACATAGCTGAACTTCGTCAAATATGATAACCGACCTTCGTTCGTGCAGATCCTTTCTGTACTGTAGCTGAAGCTGCAAAAAAAGATAATTCAGATCTGATACATCGTCAAAAAGCTCTCTGACCTCTTTCGACGCTGTAGCAAAATCAACAAGTATATAGCTTTCATATTCGTTCTTCGCAAACTCCTCAACGACTGTAGATTTTCCGATACGCCTTGCACCCTCTACAAGCAGAGCAGTATTGCCGCCCGATTCATTTTTCCACTGTAACATTTTGTCGTATATCTTCCGCTTGAACATAGGCTTTCTCCTTTTTCGCATTTTTTATTTTGCCGATTTTGAGAATAATCGCATTTTTTATAAAAGCGTTTTTATGCTTTATCGCAATTTTTATTTCCGGTATTTTATCCGTTATCGCAATTTTTATACTTCAATATTACCACTTTCCCGCACTTTTTGCAATACCCATCCCCATTTTTGCACACAAAAAACCCGCCCCCGAAACCTCGGGAGCGGGGAAATCGCCTATATCTATCGCTTCACTTACGCATTCTTGTCAAGACCTGTGATTTCAAGTGTATCACGGGCAATAAGAAGCTCCTCGTTTGTAGGAATTACCCATACCTCAACCTTGCTGTCGGGAGCAGAGATCTTTGTGAGCTTGCCCTTTAAGCCGTCGTTTACAGAGTTGTCGAGCTTGATGCCGAGATATTCCATATCCTCGCATACGCCCTTTCTTACTTCCGGAGCGTTCTCGCCGATACCGCCTGTGAAGATAACAACGTCAAGACCGTTCATAGCGGCTGTGTAAGAACCGATGTACTTCTTTATCTCGTATGTCAGCATATCTGTAACAAGCTGTGAACGCTTGTCGCCCTGCTGTGCGGCACTTGTAATATCTCTGTTGTCGCTGAACTGACCCGAAAGTCCGAGGAAGCCCGACTTCTTGTTGAGATAGTCGCTCATCTGTGCGGGAGTGAAACCCAGCTTGTTCTGTACGAATTCAACAGCCGAGGGGTCAACACTACCCGAGCGTGTACCCATGATGATACCGTCAAGAGGAGTAAAGCCCATTGATGTATCTACAGACTTTCCGTCCTTGATAGCTGTTATGGATGAACCGTTGCCGAGGTGGCAAGATACGATGTTAAGACCTTCAAGGCTCTTGCCTGTGACCTCGCCGTACTTCATTGATACAAAGCGGTGTGATGTTCCGTGGAAGCCGTACTTTCTTACATGGAACTGCTCATAGCACTCATAAGGCATACCGAACATATAAGCCTTGGGAGGCATTGTCTGGTGGAACGCAGTATCGAATACTACTACCTGAGGAGTTGTTTCGGGGATAACCTTCTTGCAGGCTCTCAGCGCAAGTGCGTGTGCATGGTTATGTACGGGAGCAAGGTCTGCAAGACCGTCTATCTGATCTATAACCTCGTCCGTTACGATTGTTGTCTTTGTGAATACCTCAGCGCCCTGCACTATTCTGTGACCTACAGCGCCTATCTCGCTCATATCCTTGATAACGGCGGCATCGCCCTCTGTCATTACCTCAACCAGCTTTTCAAAAGCCTCTGTGTGAGTGGGGAACGAACATTCCTCTACATATTCCCTGCCGTCAAACGTCTTGTGAGTGATCTTTCCGTCTATACCGATACGCTCGCAATTTCCCTTTGCTATGACCGACTCATCCTTCATATCTATAAGCTGATACTTCAGTGATGAACTGCCGGCATTTACTACCAGAATTTTCATTTAAATAAGATACCTTTCTGAATTTATTTTTGCTGAACGCAATATCATTATTATTTTAAACCAAACCGCCCGAAAAATCAAGTGCTTTGGCGAAAAATACGACTGCTTGCCGATATTTTTACACCGTGAGGAGAAAACAAGGAAAACCGCCCGGTTAAAAAGGCGGTTGATTTTTAACTCAATCTTGGGATCGGCTGTTTATGAAGTTGCATTCCCCCCGATAATATGCTAAAATACTCTCGAGGGAAACCTTGGACGATAGGCGGCCAATTCATCTCCCGTAAGTGCGTTGCACTTTGAAAGGAGGTGAAGCTGTGTACATAACGCTAAGTGATTTAACACAGATAGGAATATTTCTTACTGCTTTCACAGTTATGATATTCACAATCATTTCTTTTAATAAAAAGAAATAACCGCCCATGCTGCTAACCTGAGGCGGTTATTCTTTAACTCAATCTAGGGAGCGACCGTCTGTCGTTTCCCTCTTTTTGTATCTATAATATAACACAAAATCAAGTCGGTGTCAAGTGCATCGCCCTGCATAATCCGAAGAACCGCCCCGATTAAAAGGCGGTTCTGCGTTTATCCGATTTTTCTCACAGGCCTTATATACTTCCAGTATCTCCTGCAGTCGTGATAGAAGTAGAACACCCTGCCCTGCGTTTTGTCAAGTTCGTAGCCCGACTTTTCATAGTCAAAGTCCTTCATAGCCTGTTCTATCTTTGCTTCAACCGCACTGTTTTCGGTCTGAAAGTCGAACGGTCCGTGCTCAAATACGATATACTCGCCCTCAGGCACGTCCATGATCTGCATCTGCTTTGGTATCTCTCCGCTGTAGTCGGCAGGAAGCCTTACACCGTAAGCCTCAGCCAGCGGAATGCCCCAGCTGCATATTCTTCCCTCAGGCTCGTTTATGTACGCCATCACATGACCGCTTCCGCTGTTCGCCTCATCACCGCCCATATCGTCGAGCTTGCCCTTGATGCTGTCAAGCAGTCCGCATATCGTTTCGCAGTCCTGTCCGGGAATGTGACTCTGCTTTTCCCAGAAGTCGTAATACCCTATACTCTCGTAGTTTCTGATATGCAGGAATTTATGAGCCGGGATAGTTACGAAATACGCCTTAATATCACTGTTTGTCTGTGCCATACCTGTTCCTCCTATACCTAAAAGATAGCAGTCGAAAGGTCTTATAGCCGTGCGGAGAATTACAGGTACAGGGTGTGAACGGTAAGCACTCGGAGTAATTCCGTATGCCGCTTTGAATGCCCTTGTGAACGCCTCGTGAGATGTAAAGCCGTAGTCAAGCGCAATATCAAGTATGCCCTTGTCGGCATCTCTCAGTTCCCTCAGCGCAAAAGCAAGCCTGCGGTATCTCATATAATCCCTGAGCTTCATTCCCGATATTTCGCTGAATTTCCTTGAAACATAGTATTCTGAGTAGCCAAGCGTCTGCGACAGCCTGCCGAGCGTCAGCCTTTCGTCCTCGCCGCTTCTGATACACCTGTCTATGTCGTCAACAATATTCTGAATATTCATATACCATTCGTTTATCTCACTCATCTGTTTTCCCCCTTACAGCTTTCTTCCGCCTTTCCGACTGAATTTATTTTACCATAAAAGAGAAGCGTCCGCTTGATACGGCTTGCCGTCCTGCTTATTCCTCCGGCGTAAAGAACACATTCCCGTCATCGTCGGTCGTAAACACCGTGAAGCCGGTATAGCACACATTTCCGTAAATATCGTTTATAACAAAGCTGTATCTGTAGTCGCCTGCAGGCAGATTGACAAACTCTATCATATTGTCGCCGCTGTAGGTGCATTCATCGCCCTCCGCCTTGCCTGCAAAGTTACCCTCGCTGTCGTAGGTGTTGAATATCGGCACTATGACATCTCCCTCTTTAAGCGGAACAACACTCCTTGCCGACTCGCCGTTTTCGTTTACGCCGTCCCATGTTCCAAGCGCCGTTATGTCATACGCATTGCCGTCCTGCGTCATAGCTATACGCAGATTTGTTTCCTTGCCGTTGAGCTTTATAGGTGATGTGTAAACCGAGCTGTTTCCGTTCTTCTCCACTATGAACATAGGGATAAGATTATTCTCGATCATATACCACTGACCGCTGAAATTATCCTCGACCAGTCCCGATGAGAAATCGACCTTTGTGCTTTGGTCAACGCCGAATTCGATAAGCTCGCCCGTTTCCTCGTCAACACGGTAAACCGAGCAGTTTACGCTCGCAAGGTTGTTTATAGTATCGTCCGTAACATTGAAGTAGAACGTTCCCTCATCGTCAAGCACAGGTCCGACATCTATCTGTACACTGCTCTTATCACCGCAGAAGCCCATGTTGTCGGTCTTGTTGTTGTAATGCTCCCAGTTGCTCTCATAGTCGGAATAATCCCCGTCGCTCCAGTACACCGCACCGTCCGCAAGCCATGTTTTTTCACCGCTGTACCCGTCCGTACTGCCGTTTTGTGCGCCGTATGCGATTCTGTCAACAAACGTCATATAGTACGGGCTTACGCACACCTTGCCGAATGTGGCAAGCTCGGCAGAGCCCGAAACACCGAACGGATAGTAGGTCGAAAGCCCCGTTGAGCCGTCCTTGTCCTCGCCGTAGATGTTATACACTACCGCCTTTTCAAGCGCCGACATAACCTTGTCCGCCTTGTCGCCCGATACCGTAGCCGCTATCATAGAGCCGAGATCCACCATGTTGGTATATCCCTCTGTATCGTTGTTACTGCCGTATGCTCTTACGTTATAGATGCTTCTTACCGCATTTGCAAGTAGCGCAGGGTCGGAAGAAATATCGTTCATTTCCTCGGCGGCGTCATTCACTGCCTTTACAAGCTCGTCTATTCGGCTGAGATCCGTTATCGAAAGCGTAGCCTCGCCGCCTGCGCCGATAGCCTCGCACGATGCCATAAAGCTGTCAGCGACCGTCTTTCCAAGTTCGGCTGTATCCGCTGTCGGATTACTTTCCATAAAGCCCGCTATCTCGGTATAATCCCAACCGTAGCCGGGTTCTGTTTCTTCCGATGCAAACATATAGTCTGCGTGCGGAACAAGCATATTCGCCGTTTCGACAGTTGCCATAAGGCAAGCGTCAAAGCCGATGAACGCAAACTTATCCGTCATCTTATCATATATCGAGGTAAGCGCAGTGTCTATCTCCTCAAGCGACAGCGAATCGTTCTCGTTAAGCTCGTCGAAGCACACGCCGCTTATACTTCCTCCGCCGTGATTCCAGAAGATAAGCCCCATTTTAGCCGCCGCATAGTTTTCTATACCCCAGCTTAAAAAATCGACAAGCACATCCTCCTTGCCCATATTGACAGGCTCTTTTTCTTCGATAGGGCTTATTTCTCCGCCCGTTACAACATAACGCTGTGTCTTTTCTGCAGAGATGCCGTATGTATCCGCCCACGCTCCCGCACCGCCCGTCTGAATGACGAATTTCACGTTCTCGCTTTGTGACCCTGCGATCATTTCCTCAATATCGCCGCTCGCAAGCCCGTTCTCGCTTTCAAGGTCGCTTCCGCACATATATACAAAGACCGTCTGTGTGCCGTCCTCGCCCATAGGCTTTTCGGCTTCACGCTGTTTTCTTGCAATGCTTATCCCGTCCGAACCGCTGAACGTCAGCTTTGACGCACGACTGCCCGTAACACTTCCGTCATATTTATTATCACTGCCTTCACTGTCTTCGCTACTTTCCGCATTGCCGCCGTCACTCGTCTGCCTGTTGTCGCTTGCCGTGCTGTCGGAAATCTCCTCCTCATCGTCAAGGCAGCCGCTCGATAGCACAGCCGTTGCAAGTACCGATACCGCAAGCAGTGTCCGTAATATCTTTTCGCTTGTTTTTCTCATAAGCTCTCCTTTTCTCTTAGCCGGAATTATAACCATATTCTCACATATTAATTATAATCGTTTTTCTCGGCAATTGCAACGAAAAGGCACCAAAGGCATTTAATCGGCTGAAAACGGTAATTTCCCTCCCAAGCCGCCCAGAGTAAGTCCTAACTAACCTATTTTTTACAAAAATTTTTAAAAAACCTCTTGACAAACGCCGAAGTATCGGTTATAATAAAATCAACAAATCAGTAAACGTTACTGATTTCGCTAACAACAATAAGAAAATAAAGATTTTATCACTATGAAAGGATAGGTAATTTACTATGAAAAAGTGGGTATGTCCGGTATGCGGTTACGTTCATGAGGGAGATACACCTCCCGAGTTCTGCCCCCAGTGCAAGGTTCCCGGCAGCAAGTTCACAGAGCTTAAGGAAAACGATAAGCTTGTGTTTGCAGACGAGCACAAGGTAGGCGTTGCAAAGGCAGTTGAGGATGAAGAGATTCTTGCAGGCTTAAAGGCAAACTTCGAGGGCGAATGCACAGAGGTAGGTATGTATCTCGCTATGGCAAGAGCCGCTCACAGAGAAGGTTACCCCGAGGTAGGTCTTTACTACGAAAAGGCAGCTTGGGAAGAAGCTGAACACGCTGCAAAGTTCGCAGAGCTTTTAGGCGATGTTGTAAGCGCATCGACTAAGGAAAACCTCGAAAAGAGAGTTGCCGCAGAGCACGGCGCTACACAGGGCAAGCTTGACCTCGCAAAGAGAGCAAAGCAGTTGAATCTTGACGCTATCCACGACACAGTTCACGAGATGGCTAAGGACGAAGCCCGTCACGGCAAGGCTTTCGAGGGTCTGCTGAACAGATACTTCAAGTAAGCGGCGGCAATGTGCCGCACCAAATTCGCCTTTTCAAAATTCTGCTTACCGCAGGACAGCAAAACGGCGTATCATAAAAAGCAATAAACAAATCGAGCCGTAAGCACTCTTGCTTACGGCTCAGTTTGTTCTTATAGTAAAAACGCATCTGATGCACAAAAAAGAACACCGGTCGCCCGGTGTTCTCTTTTTTTACTTTCAGCTTATTTGGCTGTATTCACATTCGCATAAGTATAAGTGCTTGTATTTGCACCATTATAAGACGCAATCCTTACCTTATACACGCTTCCGGCCCTGAGTCCGCCAATAGTGACAGTAGCATTCGCACTGCCCTTTAACGTCTTTTTGACCCACTTGCCACCTTTGTAGATTTCAACCTTATATCCGTCTGCACTGGCGTTTTTACCCCACTTAACGGTTATCGAGTTGCTTTTTGCCGATACAACCTTAATATCGGTTACCGATGAAAGCACTGCAGTAACAGTAGTATAGCTGTAATCGCCGTACAGCTTGCCCTTATACGCTCTTACCCTTACCTTATATGTGCTGTAAGGTGTAAGTCCGTCAAGCTCAGCCATTACCGTCTTATTATCGGTTATGGTCTTTTCGACCCACTTACCGCCGATATAGTATCCTACGTTATATCCGTCAGCGTTTGTATCCGCATTCCATATAACAACCGCCTTTGAGTCAACTGCGCTCTTTACCTTAAGACCGCTGACCTTTGTCGGAGCGGTAGTGATATAAATATCGTCGAATGTACTCTGAAGCTCACCCTTATAAGCCTTTATTCTGACCTTGTAGGTTTTGTAGCCCTTAAGCGAGCCTATTGTAACGGTAGTTTTGTTATTGCCGGTCAGCGTCTTTTCATTCCACTTACCGTCTGCATAGTACTGAACAGTATAACCGTCTGCACTTTCGTTCTTATCCCATGTAAGCGTAAACGAAGAAGATGTTACTGCCTGCGTAATACCCGTAACTTTTGACGGGAGCGTATCGATATAGCCGTATGTATACGGGCTGTAAAGGTCGCCCTTATATGCGCTTACCCTTACTTTATATCGTGTTCCTGCACAAAGTCCGTCTATAACCGCCGCTATATTATTGTTGCCGGTAACAGTCTTTGCAGACCACTGATTATCAATGTACCACTCTACCTTGTAGCCGTCCGCTCTGGTGTTTCTGTTCCAGCTTATTCTTACCGTTTCATCGGTAGCCTTCACCGTATTTATATTCCATACGGGAGAAGGAATGGTATCAACATAGAAACATCTGAACTTGCCGGTGAAGCTTCCTGCATAAGCCGCTATCCTTACCTTATATTTAAGGCCTGCAGAAAGACCGCTCAGCTTTGCCGCTACTCTGTCGCCGTCCGTGCTGAAGCTAAACTTCGTCCACTGATCGCCGACATAGCCTTCGACATAATATCCGTCAACACCGCTTATATTCTTCCAGCTTATATCGACTTCATTGTATGTCGTCTTTTCAACCGCTATTTCTTCCACGTCGGGAATAGGCTTTACGGGAACACGGTTTCCGATATATGAATCCTTACATCTTGTGCATTCAAATACGCTGTAGCCTTCGTTGCGATAGTCAGGCTCAACTACTTTAATTACAACATAGTCGTGACCGAGAGGTTCGCCATACTCCGCTCCGCATATTTCACACTTTGCCTTTTTGGTGCAGGTAGCCTCTCCTCCGGAATGCTCACATTCGGTTACCGTAGCCGTTACAACGTCCGACTTCATCGAAACTCCCGCCGTTGTAGCATTGCTGTAGGTAAGACGGCAGTAGTACCTGCCCGTTGTGAGATTTTCGAGCGACAGCTTTCTGTCCGTAGCGCCCTCTATCTCTGTTTCGTTGCCGTTTTCATCAATGGCGATCCACTGATAAGCAACCTTTGCGTTGACCTCGTTTGAATACCACGGCACTGCACTTATTTGAAGTGACGGTATGTCGCCGGGATAATAGCCGTTGGTGTAATATACATTATTCCTCGGCTGAATTATCTGCATCGGACACACCCGTACCGTAAGACCGCTTGTCGATGACGCCGTTGCCTTATTAAGACTGTATATATCTATCCACTCTTTTGTTCCTCTGTCCTGTACCCAGAAGCCGTGATCGATATAATCGGCTATCACCTTATCACTGACCGTAGTTACGATTTCGGCAAACCCACCTGACGAAATGGATACATTACCGCCGTGTATAGTAAGGCAATTTATATTGTTTGCGGCCATTGTAACATTTCCGCCGTTTATGGTCACATTGCTGCCTGTTGCAAGCCCGTCAAATGTGACATCACCGCCCCGCACTATGAATGCGTCTTGATTCTCAAACGCTGTCACCGCACAACGTCCCGTAACCGTCAGCTTTGCCTTGCCGTTTATGATGATCGGACGTGAGAACGCTGTACGAACTGCGTACTTGAGCGTGAAGTTACCTTCGGTTATGACTAACTGACCGCCGTATCCGTTCTTGTTATAAAGCGGATATAAGGTACAGCCCTCGTTTTCACTCTTCTGAGCGTCTTTCGCAGCCTCGTCAAGATCGTTATAATACTTGACATCGTCGCCCTTTGTTATCTTTGCATTGAACTTGCTCTCGCATATCTCGCAATATGTCGGCTTAGTAATGTTGCCTCCGTTTCCCTCAACCGCTGTAGGATCGACCACCTGAGAATGATCACAGTCAACAAGGTCTATGCTTACAGTGTTCGACTTTATTTCATAGCCGTCATCGGTAGTAACTACGTAGTATATCTCAGCAACATCGCTGTCGCCTGCCTTATCAATTATTTCGTCTGCCGACAATTTAGCGTCCTTTACAAGTGCGCTTAAGCTGCTATAAATTATATCTCCGCTTACATAGGAGTTTATACCGTATCTCTTACTTACATACGAGTCGTTCAGGTTCGAGCCGTGAGCAAGAGCAAGGTTGAACTTCAGCGTGGGGTTTGCGTTGCTGTTGCGATACAGCTTGTTTATTTCTGTGCTAAGCGTTGCTTGTACTATCGGTGCCTTAGCAACGGTAACACCGCTTGCTTCCGACATCTCACGTTCTTTAAGCGTCAGCCATGCACCGCCCTCTGTTTTCTTATACGCATAGCCGTTGCCGAGAATATCTGTTATCTTGCCATCTTTTACCGTAATGTTATCATATTGTCCGCCGCTGAGCTTAACATCTCCGCCGTTTACGGTGAGATATGCGATTCTTGTGGCTTCTTCGGCAGTCAACCTGGAGCCCGGCTCGGCAATTACAGCGAAAATATTGGCGTTGCCTCTAAGTGTCAGCTTACCGCCATCGGCGACCTTTACTGTATTATACAAGATGGCGTTATCGCCATTTGCAATAAGTGTAACATCACCTGTAACAGGGAGGTAGTCTGTATCATAAACGGAAGACATCAGCATTGTTATTGTTGCACTTGCAACGCTGTTTGCCTTGGCAAACGCCTTTCCCAGATCTTCCTTAACAAAATATTCTGTCTTTTCCGCTCCGTTCTCGGTATAGCTTACGCTTGCAGCGATCAATGAATTGCAGTATATGCAACGGTTATCTCTGCCCACACCGTCCGGGTGGTCGCATCTTATTATTCTTACGTTATCGAAGTTTGACGAAGCGTTTGCTTTCAGAGCGCTGTACAGCTGAGAATCGACACGGCTGCCGCTCGCTAAAATTTGATAAAGATAAATTTCACTTGAGCAGTCTATATTAGCGATATTAGCATTCGTGATACTTGCCAGCTGTTTAAGCAGAACACCGTCTTCTAAAATCAGCGTATCAATTTTCAGCGTTTCAACATAGGAGGAGAAGTATGTGGCATTTAATTTCACATTCTGGCAAACTACGCTGACCTCTCCCGAGAAAGTAACAGTGCCGCCGTCCATGCTAAATCCATTTTCAACCCCAAAAGTACACTTACTGTCACTGCGTATAGTGATTTGGGTTCCGGATCCGTTAAAGCTATTGATATAGACACCAAAGCCGTTCATATCGACAGTAAGTTTTCCGCCGTTTACGTTAATGTCAGTATTTCTATCGAAGAAATCTCTGAGCATTTTCAGCGTACAGCCCTTGTTTTCGTTCTTTGCCGCAAACTCAAACGCTTCCGTAAGTTTTGTAAAGTATTTTACCGTTGTTCCGGTCTCACTCTTTACAGTGATTGCAGCGTATATCTTTGTGTTACACTCTCTGCACACGCCTGCTTCGGTATCAACGTCATCGTGTGCGCACTGATAACCGCATGTGCAATAGCCGTACTCGTCAAACACATGCTTGCTGTGGTCGATTACCGTAAGTGAATTATCGCTTTCCGAAACCTTGCTTGCGTCAAACAGCTCTCCGTCATCTATCGTAAACGCCTTGTTCTCGCCGAGCAGATCGTACAGTGTCTTGTTGCCGTCATGTACCTCAATATGGTGGAATTCGCCGCCGTTTAAATTAACCGTACAGCCCTCGCCTATATTGAATATCAAATCATAAACGCCGCTCTCAACAGTTACGTTGCTGTTCTTGAACGCAATACTTATATTTCCGCTTGCTCCTCCGACATAGCTGAGTCCACCGCCGTTTTGGGAATCCTTAAATACTACCGTACTGTCGGTTATCGTCATATCCGAAGAAATTAGAATAGAGCAACCGTTTAAGTCAAACGTGAAGTCAGCGCCATTTACATCTGCAAACGAGAAGACCTCATTAGTAGCGCAAACAGCCTTTATAACGCATCCTTTATAGTTAGTATCCTGCTGTGTTCTTTCCAGTGTGTTCTTTATGTTGTAGGTGTACTCTACGTCACCGTTCGTTTTTGCAATTTCAAAGTATACATAGTTTCCGCACTCACTGCACATGTACTTGCCGTTACCGGTATTTATAACCTTTTCTGCAGAGTTTTTGCAGGTAACAGTTTCAATCTCGACCTCGTTTGTGCGCACCTCATAGCCGTTATATTTTACTACGGTGTATACCTTTATCTTGCCGTCCTTGCCGACATAGTCCCATATTTCGCACTCATCAACAGATGTATTCCGATAATTATCACTTCGCTCGGTATATTCGTCTTCTAAATTGCCTCCGATATACAGCTTGAACGTTAATGAGTTGTTGTAGTTCACTTCAAAGCCGCTCGCCATATTGGCAGTCGCCGAGAACCTAACGTTGTTTTCCCCGTAACGGTATGCCTTTGTCTTATTGGCAGTCAGTTCCGCACTTAAGATCGGTGCCTTGGTTACTGTCACATACTCTGCAACCTGCTGTTCACGCTGTTCGATATTAAGCCAGAGTCCGGTCAGTAAAAACTTATATGCGTATCCGCTTGCAAGCAGATCCACTATCTTACCGCCGTTTACCGTAATGCTTGTATATCGTCCGCCGCTGAGCTGAACATCTCCGCCGGATACGGTGAGATTCGTAATCTCTACATTTTCTTCGACAGTTACCGTTGAGCCTGCCTCGGCAGTTACGCCCGAAACAATGCCGTCGCCTCTAATCGTCAGCTTACCGCCATCGGCGACATTTACTGTATTATTCAACTTGTTATTGGCTTTTGAAATAAGTGTAATATCGCCTGTAACGGTAACGCCCCGTGTAAGTTCGCTGTCTGTAATATCCTTATACAGCGTTACAGTAGCCGTACCTATCTCATTAGCCTTGGCAAAAGCGTCATAAATATCGCTGAACAGATCCGTCTCTTCGCCGCCGTTTGCCGTATAGCTTACAGTTGCAACAATTTCCTCATTGCAGTAATTGCAAACATTTGCATCGTTTAAATTAGGACGACCCATATTGTTTTTATGGTCGCATACACCAAAGACTAAATCAGTACCTTCGGTCCGATTTTTAACACTGTCATAATAACAAGGTTCTCCCTCTTCAAATACGCTGCTTCCGCTCGCCATCACCTTGCCTATGGTATAACCGCTGTCTGCATTGCAAGTGAAACTGCCGAACCTACCGCTTACGATAGAGATGTTATATTTGCTTCCACCGGAGCGGTTGTCACACATAGTTAAAGAATCGGCATTAACATCATTGATGACCGCTTCACCGCCGAAAGTTCTCAGTGCACCGATTCTTGCACCGTCTATAACAGTCTTTCCGCCTTCTGTTGACAGTTCATCAATATAGCCATCGGTACTGTTTACTGTAAGCGTACCGCTTAATGTTCTTACTCTTTTCAGCTTGATTTTACCGTCAATTGTAACCTTAGCGTCAGCTCCGTTTACTTTGATTGTGCTTTGCAGATTTTCTGCATCGGCTTTTTCTGCTGAAGAAGTGAAAGTCACGTCACCGCCGTTGACATCGAACGAATGACGTACCTTTTTACCGTTAAAGTCAACAGTAAACTTGCCGCCCGTCACGGTTAACGTAGAAGCAGATGTGAGGGACATCAGCTTTACAGTGCTGCCCTCGTTCTCCTGCGCCAGCTTTAAGGCAGTATTCATATCCGCATAGCCTAACGGCTCACCGTCAGCCTTTATTACCTGAGCGTCTATTCCGAGATCGCATATACCGCAGGTTACCCATCCGTTGTTATTGTATAAAAATCTTTCCTCCGGGTGTGAGCAGGTCGCAAGTGTAAGCTTAAGCACATTCGACTTATATTCGTATCCGTCACACTTCAGTACAGTGTAATATTCAACCTCACCGTCTTCCGTTATAATATCACCGATTTCATAACCCAATACCCTATACCAGTTATCAGAAAACTCAGAATCTTTACTGCGATTATTGCCGTTTACATAGTCCGAATAGGTTATCTGCTTTGAAGCGTCCGCCAATTCGTATGTAACATTGACGTCTAAATTTTTCGCTCCGTTACGGTATATAACAGGCGCTTCTCCGCCTGCCCACGCAATACTTGCGCTCTCTATCGGCGCTTCTTATACACTCAACGGTTTATCTTCGTTACCCGAGCTTCTATAAACGTCCTCTGCACGTTCTGCAATTGAAAGCCATGTACCGCCGTCCACTTTATAAGCATAACCGTCAGCCAGAACAGATTCAAGATTGCCGTTAAGTATCTCGATGTCGTTGAATTTACCGCCGCTGAGTTTTACGTTACCGCGAACGGACAGACCTCGTATAGTGCCGCCGCCTATTTCTGCGTTGCCTCCTTTTTTAACTGACACAGAATTGAAGTATCCACCGCCGTTAATGACTAATTTTGAGTTTTCATTAACGTAAATAGGTGTATCCATATCGCCATCGCCGTTTACAGTAAGCGTGCCACCGTCAGATACCGGTATACGCGCTATGCCATAACGACCACCCAGTGTTTTACCGTTCAGTGCAATCGTTACATTGCCCGTAACGGTAACGTCCCGTGTACTTTCGCTGTCTGTAATATCCTTATACAGCGTTATTGTAGCCGTACCTATCTCATTAGCCTTATCAAAAGCGTCATAAATATCACCGAACAGCTCTGTCTTTGCACTTCCGTCAACCGTATAGCTTACGCTTGCGGCAAACTCAGAGTTACAGTATTTGCATACGCCGTCATTAAAGGCATAACTGCCGTCCTCATTCTTATGCTCGCACTTTGTGACCAGATAATAGCTTACAGTTCCGTTTTCGGAGTCAAAATTATTTTTTTCGGCTATATCGCTGTATAATAAAGCCTTTGCTGTTTTCTCAGCAGTCGGATCTGTCGGATTGTCGTAGCTTATCACACGCACACCGCTTGCGATTACGTCCTTTAATTTAAACTGTCCGAGATAGACATTGCCGTAAGTACCGCCGCCTATAGTCACCTTTGCGTCAGTTGCGTCTTCGCTTACAAATAAATTATCAGCACCCACATAACTGTCAGCATTGACGCCTTCGCTGACAGTTACGGTACCGCCTGATATAGCAATACTATCAAATCCGGCGCTTGAGCCCTCAGGTAATGTAAGAGATCCGCTCTTCACATTAACCTTGCACCTGATGAACATATCGCCTTCAGCAATAACATCTGCACCGTCAATAGTTATTTTCCCTGCGTAAGGACCGAGGACATAATTATTATTCGTTGTGGCAGTTGCAATCGTAAACTGACCGCTTGACAGCGTAACCCCACTATTGATCTTACCGCTTGTTACAAGAGTGAAAACACAGCCCTTGTTTTCAGCCTTATCCGCATACCGTAAGCCCTCGGTTATGTCGTCGAAATACTTTACCTTTCCGTCGGCAGTAGTTACCTTTGCGTAAATTTTCGCACCGCACTCACTGCACACCTTGTTGGCGCTGTCTTCATCTACCTGACCCTCGCCGTCATGCAGACACTTATATCCGCAAGCGCAGTTGCCGTGATCATCGTATGTATGCTTCGGGTGAGCCGTAACAAACATATTATCGCCTGCTCTGTATATTTGTTGTACGCTTGCATTCAGTATTTCTCCGCTTTCACTTGCAAGCGCCTTACCGCTACCCAGTATTTCAATTACACTTCTTCCCTGAACATAAATGCTCTTGAATACTCCGGCATTGATCAAAGCGTCGCCGTCTTCAAATATTGCAAAAGTATCGAATTCAATATCTCCGTTTACAGTTACCATTCCATAGGAATAAACGCCGGTGGCGTTTATAACTGCACGGCTGCTTCCGCTGTTTTCAAAGGTTACATTTCCGTAAACCGCTACTGCGCTTATTTCCTCGGTACCGACCGAAACATTCAGCGTATGACCGTTCATGTCGATCGTTTTATTGCCGTTTATTATTATGCCCTTAACAATACAATCTACATCGCCGGTCAGCTTTAATACACCGTCAGCCTCATTTTCCGCAATATTTTTAAACTGTGTTTCGCTTTCAATAAATGTATAAGTTTCAGAGCTTTGTGTTGTCTCGGTAAATATAGCAAGCGCACAAACGCCGCACGGACACTTGCCCGTTTCCACGTTGTATCTATGCTCATGCGCTACAACCATGACATTTGTAAGGTTTCCGCCGATCGTCTTCGCACTGCCGTCAACTATACTTTCGGGGAGATGTGTGACACTGTTTAAGGTCGCATACGCATAGCCCTTTGCAAGCAGATCGTTTACGGGTGCGCTGTTGCTTTCCTCGCCGCAGATGGTGTTGTACCTTCCGCCGTATAAAGCTACACCGCTTGCGTGTGCAATATAAACATTCTCAAATATGCCGCCGTATATTTCGACACACTTAGCACTGTTAATGACTAAATTGAGTACATCTGCGGCTGAACTGCCGCCGTCTGCAGTACCGTTTATAAGCGTACCGCCGTTTACACTAAAAGGTGCGTCTATGCATCCGTTGTAGGTGCTTTTCCTGCTGTCCTTAAGGTACAGCACACCACCGTTATTTACACTTATATCCGCCTCTCCGCCGAGTGAATATCCGTTCACATCGACAGTAACCGTTGCCTGACCGATTTCTACGCTCTGTGTGATCTCGCAGTGCTTATACAATGTCAGCGTACAACCGTTGTTTTCCGCCGATAATGCCGCAGTAAAAGCGTTGTCTATATTATCGAAATACTTCGCTGTTCCCACGCCCGAAACGCCCGCAGTAAGCTGATATTTGCAGGTAAGGCATACACCCGTTTTGCTGTCAACATCCGTATGACCGCACCGCTTACCGCAAATCGTACACTTGCCCGTTGTGCTGTCGTAAATGTGATCTTCATGTGGTATTACAATAACAGTTGTTGCAAAACCGTCTTTCAACAGTGTTTTTGAGCCGTCTATCGGCTCAGGATTGGGAGACTTCATAAACATACGGTTCTCAGCCAACAAAGTCAGTATTTCTGCGTTTGCTCTGTCCCCGCCGCCGTTATAGCATATTGTTTTGAAAGCTCCGCCGTGAAGAATTACGTTACTGCTTGCATCGTTTATATTGAGTGTTATAGCAAATGTACTATAGCAGTCAAATGTACCTGCACCTACCGACACAGTTCCCATAGCGCCGCATTTTTCGTCAAATGTCAGCTTACCGCCGGCCGCTACATTGAAATCGCCATAAATACGATTATTTTTTCCCGATCCCGTAACGGTTATATCTCCCGAAACAGTTAACGTACCTACATTGGCTTTCTCAGCGATCCACAGCGTGAACTTACCGCTGAGTGTTCTATAGCTGCCTGTATAATTCTTGTATACTCTTAATGTACAGCCGGTGTTTGCTTCTCTGTCAGCCGCTTCAAAAGCCGCTCCCATCTCAGTTTCCTTATAAACAGAAGCTACAGCCCCGTCCTTTACGATAACAGCCGCATACTGATATTCACACTCTGTACACTTGCCCGTTTTGCTGTCAACATCGCTGTGGGGGCATACATATCCGCACTCGCACTTGCCGTCAACATAGGTATGGCTGTGGTCTTTGACTATCAGCGTTACACTGCTTGATATTTCCTTAACGCTTGCATTGAAAAGAGTTCCGTCAGTCTTGAAGAAAGCCTTACCCTCGCCGAGCATATCATATAATGTCTTGCTGTCCCTTGCGTAAAGTCCGGCAGTATATGCACCGTCTTTCAGTATAACCGTACTCGAATCATATACATAGATCGAAGTGTCTAAAACTACATCGCCGTCTATTATAAGCGTACCGCCGGCGTATGAAGCGTCGTTTGTCGGATATACATTACAACCGAGCATAACCGGATTGCCGCTGTTTTTGATCGTAAGCTTTCCGTTTTTGCAAGGAGTAATACTCCGGATATTTAATCTGCGTCCGTTTAAGTCAATTGTAAGTTCTCCGTATAAGTCATACTGAGCTTTTGAATTATCATAATCCTTGAAAAGCTTTATCGTGCCGCTTCCGTTGTATTCATTCAGTAAAGAGTGAAGCTCATCGGCATCTAAATAAGATGATAAGTTTCCGTCTGCACTTGTATAGATTGCGACAGACACAACCGCACCGCAAACAGAGCAGATGCCGTTATCCGTGTTTATATCGCCGCCATGCTCACAGGGCTTTCCGCACTCCTCGCACCTGCCTGTTCCACTGCCGTATTTGTGGTCAGCGTCAGTATGCTCTACAACAGTAAGCGCAACGGGTAAACCCTTACTTACAAATTCTTTATAAAGATCATGATACTCGCCACTTTCGTCATATTGCAGTGCCTGCCGGGTAACATCAAGAAGATTGCCTAATTTCAGTAATCCGGAACCATCTTGGCGCCAATATGTCAGCCCACCTATCTTCATTCCCGTAGCAAGCTTTACAGATGTCGTTGTAGTTCCGTCATCATTCACGGATGCCTTCACAGTCAAAGACGCTGTAGTTACTTTTGCACCATCGTTTACAGCAAGCCCTGCACCTGCCTCAACAAAAATTGTATCAAATTCTACATTTGCTTCGCTGTCAATTATGAATGATCCGCCGCCTTTGCGAACATACACCTGCTTAACATAACTGCCCGCTGTGCCGGTTAATGTAAGTGTGACGTCTTTGTTGACCCCAAGCTTGATATTGTTCAGCTTGCGACCGTTAAGGTCGATCATAACATTGTGATCTACATCTATAGTATCTAAAGTTGCAGTTGCCGATGCATCGCCGATATCCTGATAGATCTTAACATAGTTTCCGGTATCGGCAGTAATGCTGTTAAGGCAGTCTGCGAGCGTGTCATAGCCTGTCGGCACATTGCCGTCTGTGCTGATTGTAGCGACAAACTGATGCGCACACTCGTTACACTTACCCGTGCCAATGTCAATATTGCTGTGATCACATAACGCTCCGCAGTTTGTGCATTTACCGTCGGAATAACCGTTTTCATGTGCACATTCTTTATATGTAAATGTAAATTTTTCTGTAACAGTTTCTGTGCTGTCACCGTCTGAATAGGTTATATCGCAATACAGAACATAATTTCCGGCAGGAATATTATCCGCAAGCTTGAATTCGCCGTTGCTTCCGGATACTGCCGCACCGAGCTCATCTGCACTGTATGCACTGTTCGTACTGTACCAGTTATAGCTTATGCTTTCACTGTCAACCGTATAGGTGCTTACAAGCTTGTAATTGTCCTTCTCTTCCTGCGAAGTGTTTGTATAGAAAACCGTTCTGTTTGTGTTGTCACCCTGTGTAACCTTGTTGAAACGGTTTGCATTCGACTTTACCTGAACGGTATTGGATACAATATCTCCGCACTTTATTGTAAGAGTATTATCAGTGTCGTATGTAACCGAAAACTCGGTATCGCAGACCATGCACACCCAGCCGTAATCGGTCTTGATTATGCTTGCTGATAAATCGGGTTCATCGCCGCCGAAATAGCCTCTTGCGTCTGCAAACTCTTCATCGCTCATATTCTTCAGAGTAATATCAAAGTAAACCGTACCCTTGAGCTTGGTATCAGTCTCGCCTTCAATTATTTCATACTCTTCCGTCTTGAATATTCCTGTCTGCTTTCCGAGTATTATACGGGGAGAAGTATCAGGCTTTATAACTAATGTCTTAGCGTCCGCTCCGTCAATCTCATAATAGCCGCCGTTAAGCTTGACCTCGCCTGTTACAGCGCTTTCTGAAGCCTTGGACTCGGTCGAACCCTTTACTACAAATTCGTCCTCGTCTATTGTCGGTACAGTTTGACCGATAGCGTATGAACCGCCCGTAGTGTAAACCGAGCCTGTTCCGCTCATTATAAGGTTTACTTTGTAAATGCCATACTTAGTACCGTAAGCAGTGACCTTACCGCCGCTTATTTCGGCATCCATTCCGTCGCCGTTGTTTCCGCTGTAGTATATTCCGACTCTTGCTGCATTGCCTTCAGGCACAGTAATACTGCCGTTTTCGCTGACGGAAATTTTGTCACCGAAATTACTGGTAAGCAATATTGCACTGTTTAACGTAGATTCATTAGCACAACCTACTGCAGTAAGACTGCCATTGCCGTCAACAGTAATGCCGCCGCTGACATTGACAGCCACACCCTCAAAAGATGCAGTTGTCGCATTTGCGTTCAGCACACCGTCATTATGTATTTCAAGCGAATTTGTCTTTACAGTACCTGTTGCGTTTACTGTACCGCCGTTCAGGATTATTGATCCGCCGAGAGAGCGTGCCATACTGTCTGTAGAGCGGTTCTCTGCATTCAGCACACCGTCGCCGCTGATCGTCATTGTGCCGTCACAATTGACCTCTTTATTATTTACGGCACTGAGAACGTATGTATCGCTTTCGAGGGTATCGGTCTGTACGATAGTGTTTTCACCGTTCAGCACTATTTTCGTACCGTCGGGGACTGTTACGACGCTCATCATATTCTCTTCTGTTGTCGCCTGAATGTTCACTCCGTCAAGCGTCAGCGTCTTTGTGTCATAATCCCAGCTCCAGCCGACACCGTTTTCGTCCGCCGTCTTTTCTCTGAAATCAAGCGGTGTCGTGATGACATTGCTCTCGCCGTCATGCGTATGCTCCTCGCCCTCGGCGAATGCCGATAACGGTACAGCCGTCAGCGTCATTGCCGCAGACAGCACCGCACTTATGAGCCGTACAAATTTTTTCTTCATGTTTTTCCTCCTGTAGATTTACCCGTGCTTATGCTATGCACCTGCACTTATGCAGTGCCTCCTTCAGCTTTTCAAGCGGTATCGGCTTCTTGTGGAAATAGGTACAGCCAAGCCTGTATGACTGCGCCCCGAATCCCTCATCGTCCGACAGCCATATTACAGGCGTGTCCCTGTCGGCATTCTTCGCCGCAATAACGCCCTCCATACCGTCCGCTCCGTCGGCAAGCACGATTATAAGGTCAGCCGTCTTACACTCCTTCACAAAGCTCTCATACCTCTGACATACCCTGTAGGCAATTCTTCGATATGACGCCGTTGCGATCTGTGTTATTTTCGCTTTCAGTATCTCCGCCTCGTTTGCGGTATCGTAAACGCAGATGAGCATACCTCTCCCCCTTATAATTTTATAATTATATCATAACTCATTCGCTTTGCGATTTCAACTTTTTGGCACGAACGGTTGTTATAACGGCGCAAACGGTCATAAATGCGGCACAAAATACAAAAAACCTGCACCCTACACCCACCGGTCAGGTGAAATATATCACCAAGCACTATCCCTCTCGCTTTTCGTAGGGTGAGCGTCTGTGTGTGCTTGTACGGCTTCGTATTTGCACTATCCCTCTCACTTTTCGTACTGCAATCGTCTATATGCATTGATATGCTTTCGCATCCGCACTATCCCTCTCGCTTTCCGTAGGGTGAGCGTCTGTGTGTCCTTGTACGGCTTCGTATTTGCACTATCTCTCCCACTTTTCGTAGGGGAGGAGCTCGCTCCTCCCGTTGCACCTAATACTGCCATCACCACAACCGTTGCAAAATCACAACCGCCCCTCGCCCCGCACCACGTTCTTGCCTCCCCTCGAAAAAGGGTGAGGTTCTGTTGCTCGGTCAAGCCGAGCCAACTATGGTGGGGATTGCTCCCCATCCGCACCATCAATGAGATTTTCCGCACTATCCCACTCGCTTTTCGTAGGGCGAGCGTCTGTGTGTGCTTAGTTGGCTTTGCGTCCATTGCAATCGTGGTCGTTTGCGGTCGGTGCGTCCTGCACCGACTTTTTGCGACCACTTGTAAGCATCCGTGCTTAAAGCCCTTGGGCACACACGCTAAGGCATCCTTGCCTTGCTCGCTCCTCCCGTTGCACCAATCCTTGTTGTTTACACTAATCTTTGCAAAAGAACACTTATCACTTGCCTCTTTATGAACGCTCTGCCGGTTTCACATCCGCACTATCCCACAAATAACACTATCGGTAGCCTGTTGTCATAGTCAAAGCCGAACGATATAACAGAAGCACATTAAACAAAAGACTTTTTATACAAACAGACTGACCGGTGCCCTACAGACACCGGTCAGCTTTATTATTTATTTATAGGTAAATTCCTTTGAGAAATCATGCACCTTGCCCTTAGAATCGGTAATGCTCGCTACAATCAGATATTTCTTCCCCTTTTTCAGATTAAACCAGCACTCGTCATTGCCGAATACGCCATAAGCCGTTTCTTCATCGCCATAGGCAATGCAGTCAAAGCAATTTACTTTTCCTCCGCCCGTATAATTCAGCTTTACATATGTATTTCCGTAGTCGAGCCGGTCTTTTCTTGTTTCCTTCTTCACCGTAAGCTCGCCTTTAAGCGAAGAATTATCATACGCAGACACCGATGCCATTTTGAATATCTCTCTTGAGGAGCTGTCACGCATCCTGTATTCTACGGTATATTCCCCGTATTCCGGCAGCTTAAGAGAGAATGTCGCACTCTTGTCCTTTACCGAAAATTTCGTTTCATCCATAAGATACGTTTGTATGCCGTCTTTTTCGTGACTAACGATTACTTCATAGTCAAACGGCGCTGTGCCCTCGCTTATACTCAGCTTGACATTAAGCTGTGGCAGTTTCTTGTTTTCATACTTGATATAATCGTCGGTATAATCAGCGTTTCCCCAGATTTCAAGATTTGACTTTTTCTGCTCATAACGGAGCTTGAGGTTTTTATCACCGACTGCTATATCGGCAACGCATTTCATCGGATCGGCAAATCTGAAGCCCTTGTACCAACCGATAACTTCGTCAAGATTTTCGGGATAGATGTATAATGTCGGGTTGCTGTTTCTTATCTTGCCGTAATAAAAATAGCTTGTATATCCGTTCAGCTCGTTATACTTGTCCTCTATCTGTGTGTCAAATTCATACCAGGTGTTTCCGACCTTGATATTGTTCCACTTATGTCCGGTATATCCTCCGCCGGAATATGCAACATTTCCGCCTATGCTGTAGCAGTCAAATCCCACAGCCCTCGCAAGCACCGTAAATGCGGAAGAATAATTGTCGCACACGCCGTATCCGTCAGACAGAATCAGATAGGCATAATATGCGGTTATTGCATCTTCGTCTGATAAGTAGGCATTATCTCCGAAAGTCATCATTTCATCATAATCAATTATTCTCATTTCATACGATGAGTTTGCGATTATGTAATCATATATCGCTTTCAGCTTCTGGCTGTTGGTCATACCCTTGGTGATTATTTTTGCCAGGATTCTGTCAACCAGATCGTCCAGCTTTTTTGTGTTGGTTCTGACCGGCTTCAGTGTCACCTTGTTTACTTCTTCTTCAAAAGAGCCGGCGGCAGGTACGTTTGAAGCAGGCTGAGCGGTCTCCGCAGGCTTTGTCTTACTCGTATAATCCTTGTGGATATATCTGCCGTTTTTCAATTTGTAATAATCCGTGTCGGTCGTAGCTGTGACAGCTATCTTACTGCCCCGCTTCAGTATCGAGCCGGCAGGCGCACCGATATACGCACCCGTTCGTTCATAGCAGTCCACCGTTACATACAGCGTTTCGTCTGCTTTATTTTCGCTCCATTTCGGCTTTTCCGTTGCGGCGGTTGCCGTAGCAGAAGCAGAAGGTGTAGCGGTTTCGGGTTTTACTGTTGTGGTGGATTTTGTTGTTTCGGGTGCCGTTGTTACCTGCGCCGTTGTTACCGGCACGGTTGTAACCGGAGCAGTTGTGACAGTTACCGAAGAAACAGATGTCACAGCCGCATTTGAAGAAGCTTCTGACTTAGTTTCGTATGAACTTCCGCCGCCTGAACTGCAGGATGTCAGCAAAATACACACGCTCATTATTGCATAATATATCTTATATTTTTTCATTTGCATCATATGATAATAAATTATCATTTCCTCCCACTTCAAATATTTATATAATCATAATAACACAGCAAAGTACATTTGTCAAGAAAACAGCACTTTAAACACAGTAATCGCTTCCCTTTCCGCACCCTCCGTCAGTTACAGTTCAACCTCCGATATTCACAACTCTTTATACTTAAATCACCATATTGCTTTTTACAATTATTCATATCAATTATATTGTAAGCGTAACATCATCCCTGCCCCCTCGATTTTCCACAAAACAAAACCCTGCCCTCTTCGATTTTTTCTCACCTCTTTTCGTAACACTTCCAATCCAATTAACAGCAATCCGATATACCGTAATTATCTATATTTGACATTGTCACTGATAAGCCAAACCGCATTATCCGCCCGAAGCAATCCGCCCCCAAAGCCTCCCATAATTTTCAAGTTTTTGCGATGTAACCCTCTCTCTGTCGAAAAAATCTAAAATCATCAAAAATCATCATTCGGTTATTCTTGCGTCAATCTGCCGTCACCCCCGATAACATAACGGTTTACGCCCTCTCAGACGTAAAAACCGGTTCATCATAAATCATCACGCTGTGAATGACATATTTCGCCTTTATTTTACATTTATTTGCTGTTGCCGCTTTACTTGCTGCTTTACTTGACAGAACAGCAGTTTTTGTATTATAATAAAGGTTGAAATTGAATTATACCGCCATATCGGGCGTATGAAAGGACAACTCGCAAAATGGAAGAGAAAAAATATGACTTTTCTGCCATAGAAAGTAAGTGGCAGAAATACTGGGACGAGCATCAGACATTCAAGGCTGAAAACGGCAGTACCAAGCCGAAATTCTACGCTCTCGTAGAGTTCCCCTACCCCTCCGGCGCAGGTATGCATGTAGGTCATATCAAGGCTTATTCCGGCCTTGAGGTAGTCAGCCGCAAGAGAAGGCTTCAGGGCTACAACGTACTGTTCCCGATTGGCTTTGACGCTTACGGTCTGCCCACCGAGAACACCGCCATCAAGACCGGCGTTCATCCCCGTAAGGTCACCGATAACAATATAGTAAAATTTACCAACCAGCTCAAGCGTGTCGGCTTCTCGTTCGACTGGTCAAGGGTCATCGACACCACCGAAGAAAAGTACTATAAATGGACTCAGTGGATATTCCTCAAGATGTTCGAACATGGCCTTGTATTCAGGGATAAGACGCTCGTAAACTACTGCCCAAGCTGTAAGGTCGTACTCTCAAACGAGGACTCACAGGGCGGTCACTGCGACATCTGCCACAGCGAGATAGTGCAGAAGACCAAGGAAGTATGGTACCTGCGTATCACCGAATATGCCGACAAGCTCTTACAGGGACTTGAAACGGTCGACTATCTGCCTAACGTAAAGCTCCAGCAGGAAAACTGGATAGGCAAGTCTACAGGCGCTTTCGTCAACTTCTCCATCAAGGAAAACGGCGAAAAACTCCGCATCTACACGACCCGTCCCGACACGCTCTACGGCGTTACCTTTATGGTTATCGCTCCCGAACACCCTATAATCGAGAAGTACAGGGATTCCATAAAGAACATTGCCGACCTTGACGCTTACAAGGCGGAGTGCAGCAAGAAGAGCGAATTCGAAAGAACACAGCTTGTCAAGGACAAGACGGGCGTAAAGATAGACGGTCTTACCGGTGTAAACCCCGTTACCGGCAAGGAGATTCCGATATACATTTCCGACTATGTAATGATGGGATACGGCACGGGCGCTATAATGGCGGTTCCTGCTCACGATACCCGTGACTATGAATTTGCAAAGAAGTTCGGCATTGATATAATCGAGGTTATCAAAGGCGGCGACATCTCAAAGGAAGCCTACACGGGCGATGGCGAGATGGTGAATTCGGGCGAGCTGAACGGCATCACTAACAAGAAGGACGCTATCGAAAAGATGCTCGGCGTACTTGCAAAGCTTGGCTGCGGCGAAAAGGGTGTACAGTACAAGATGAAGGACTGGGCGTTCAATCGTCAGAGATACTGGGGCGAACCTATCCCGATAGTACACTGCCCAGACTGCGGAATTGTTCCCGTACCTTATGAGGAATTGCCTCTGGAGCTTCCTCCCGTTGAGAACTTCCAGCCCGGTCAGGACGGCGAAAGCCCGCTTGCAAAGATAGATTCATTCGTACACTGCAAATGCCCCAAGTGCGGCAAGGACGCACGCAGAGAAACAGATACAATGCCCCAGTGGGCAGGCTCAAGCTGGTACTTCCTGCGTTACTGCGACCCCAACAACGACAAGGAATTTGCTTCGCAGGAAGCGCTCAAATACTGGCTTCCTGTTGACTGGTACAACGGCGGTATGGAGCATGTTACCCGTCATATGATTTACTCACGTTTCTGGCACAAGTTCCTTTACGACATAGGCGAAGTTCCCACTCCCGAGCCTTATGCAAAGCGTACTGCACAGGGCCTTATCTTAGGTCCTGACGGCGAGAAGATGAGTAAGTCAAGAGGCAACGTAATCGACCCGAATGACGTTGTTGACGTATACGGCGCAGACGTTCTTCGTGTATACGTTCTGTTCATGGGCGACTATGAGCAGGCGGCTCCCTGGAACGACAGCAGTATGAAGGGTTGCAAGCGTTTCCTTGACCGTGTATGGAATCTTCAGAATATGCTTGTCCGCGGCGATGAATACTCAGACGAGCTGAGAACATCAATGCACAAGACGATAAAGAAGGTCAGCGAAGATATTGAGAAGATGAGATTCAACACGGCTATCGCCGCTATGATGTCGCTTATCAACGAGATCACCGCAAACGGCAAGATCAACGATGCCGAGATGAAATCGCTGCTGATACTCTTGAATCCCTTCGCTCCCCACATCACTGAGGAAATGTACAATTCGCTCGGCTACGGCATACTGAACGAAGCGCAGTGGGTAACATACGATGAGGCACTCTGCGTTGACAGCACCGTTGAGATAGTTGTTCAGCTCTGCGGTAAGATAAAGGCTCGTATAAACGTTCCTACAGCCGCCGACAAGGACGAGCTGCTGAAGATGGCAAAGGAAGCTATCGCACAGTCGCTTGAGGGCAAGACGATCCGCAAGGAGATAGTTGTTCCCGGCAAGCTCGTAAACATCGTTGCAAACTGATAAGTCACAACAGAATACAGTTAAACCGCTCCCGGAGTGTTACGGGAGCGGTTTTTAGCTTAGTCTGTATGCTTTTAAGGAGGCGAGGGTGATGGCGATTTTCGTGGGATAGTGCGGAAAATCTCATTGATGGTGCGGATGGGGAGCAATCCCCACCGTCACGGCTCGGAATAGTTTCAGAATTGTAAAGGCAGGACTATCTGAATACTGTACAGCAAGCCGAAAAACCTCTACAGCCGTGCCACCTCCCCTTTTTCGAGGGGAGGCGAGGGTGTGGGTGCTTTTCGTGGGATAGTGCGGTTTTGGGAGGGTTGGTGCGGATAGGGAGCAATCCCTCCGGTAGTCGCCCGAATTTTTTCGGGCGACAGCACCTCACCTTTGA
>ENA-OWPN01000876-OWPN01000876.1-human-gut-metagenome-genome-assembly--contig:-NODE-876-length-34034-cov-5.724418_pt1 | contig 34034 bp, 25 predicted proteins | sample MGYA00248266_ERZ651850 | MGnify/ENA primary metagenome ERZ651850 (study PRJEB26924, sample SAMEA4378296) | human gut metagenome | biome: human gut; feature: human-associated habitat; material: faeces... | reverse complement strand
ACGACACAGTTCTTAGAGAACTCTGTCGTATGTTACATCCGTATCTTTTCTCTATTTAAGATTCATCATTCATGCTCATTATTCAAGAAAGGAAAATACTATTACAGCCAAAGGAACAACCCTTTTTATTACTAACTATAAACCGAGTCAACCCTTTTTATAGATTGGACAGAAAGTAGTCAACTAAAATCGTTAAACTACACTGCCTTTTTTGTTTCACCCTAGTGAAACACTTGTTTCATTACGAAGAAACAGTTGTTCCATTAGGGTGAAACACTTTTAAGCATCTAGTTCTTACCACTCGTACTGTCCGACATATTCATCAAACACCGGAGCCTCCTGAAGACCTCGTTTAAGGAATAGTTGGCGAACATATTCCTGTTGTTCGAGAGTGAAAAAACGTTCTTTACGCCAAAGGCGGTAAAAATGTGTCCGTCCGAAATAAGCCAGCATCTGCTGTTTGATAACAACCGCATCGTTATGGGGTATATGCGCCAACAAATTGGTCATACCCAAAGCAAATTGCTGTACCTGGTCGAGCTTGAAGAAGGGACATTCTTCACTTGCAGGATTAGTTTGCGCCGGATTAATGATAGTAACCGTTCTGCGTTCCGCCGGTATATACTGTGTTGCTCTACAACGAAGACACTCATTGGCCAGTTTACACGTGTTATTCAGACAATGTGCAAAATCATGCGGCAGTAAATCGTAATTGAAGTCTTTATCCATAATATTATAGTTATCCACGAAAGTACACCTTATTATTCAATCACAAAACAAATTCCTAAAAAAAATATAAAGTTGCCTTACCAATATTTATCGTATATTTGTCACAAGAAAGAAATCACAAACATCATAATGGATTCTGCCACCGAAAAAGGATACATAGAGGCTATCAGCAAGGGTGATGAACAAGCATTCGAAGCATTGTTCCTGCATTATTTTCCACGAATAAAAGGATTCATCAGCGGAATCCTGCAAAACGGGGAAGAGGCTGAGGATATTTCGCAGGATATCTTTGTATCCATGTGGCAAAACAGGGAGCGGTTAACCTGTATCGATAACCTGAACGCTTATCTGTTCCGCATAGCCAAAAATACCGTTTTCCGCCATATCGAACGTAGTCTGTTATTTAAAGACTATCAGCAACAGCAGACCGAACGTTCCTTATTATTCCCTACTAATAATGACAGCATTGAAGAAGAAATATATGCAAAGGAGCTGGAATACCTTATTTCTATTGCTGTTGAAAAAATGCCGTCTCAACGAAAACGGATTTACCAAATGAGCCGTATGGAAGGATTGTCCAACGAAGAAATAGCGGAACGGCTCGCAATCAGCAAACGGACCGTCGAAAATCACCTCACACTGGCACTGGCCGATATCCGTAAACTTATAAGAGTACTGATTTTCTTTTACTTCGAAAATACGATCTAAGAATCAGGATAAAATCTTGAATGATTTTATCCTGATTATACAACTAATATAATCAAGATATCCCTATATTTATCAACTTAAAAAAAAGTTTATTTTCGGCAGTGTGTATTTCCTGCCTCACGTATCTTAGTTATAAATCATATTAAACGATAATATCATGCATTACAAATCTAAGATTTTAAGCCTGCTCCTCACCGGAGGATATGCGCTAACAGCCACGGCACAAAACAACGAACTTCCGAATATCATTTTCATATTGGCAGACGATATCGGGTACAACGACTTGGGATGTTACGGAGCCACCAAAATAAAGACTCCGACTATCGATAGATTGGCTGCGGAAGGTATCCGGTTTACCAATGCTTACGCGCCAGCTTCCACCTCCTCGCCATCACGTTACGCCCTGTTGACCGGAGAGTACGCCTGGAGAAAGAACGTCGGTATCCTGCCAGCGGATGCCCCACTTAGCATCGATCCGCACAAAAATACACTCCCTGCATTCCTGCAAAAAGCCGGATACCATACGGCTCTGGTCGGGAAGTGGCACCTAGGATTAGGAGAATCGGGTACGCCCGTCGACTTCAACAAAGAGATCAAAATGGGTCCCTTGGCAATAGGCTTTGACCATGCCTATTACTTTCCGGCTACGAACGACAGGGTGCCTTGCGTCTATATCCATGACGAACGGGTCAATGGGATAACAGCTAATGATCCCATACTAGTATCTTACAAACAAAAAGTAGGAAACGATCCGACAGGAAAAGAAAATCCAGAGTTGCTGACACTCAATCCGCACTTGGGGCATAATGCCACAATTGTCAATGGTATCAGCCGTATCGGCTGGATGTCGGGCGGGCAAAAAGCACGATGGAAAGATGAAGAGATGGCTCAACATTTATTGGAAAAAGCCACAGATTACATCGACAAACATGCCAAAGAACCTTTCTTCTTATATTATGCAACACATAATGCCCACGAACCTCGAGTTCCATCTCCAGCATTCAAAGGGAAATCGGAAGCCGGCATATATGGTGATGTAATAGAGGAATTCGACCATTGCGTGGCGGGAATCATTCAAGCTCTAAAAAAGAACAACATATACGACAACACTTTAATTATCATAACCAGCGACAACGGTCCTATGATAAAAGAAGGATACGACGATGGTGCTTTGGAAAACATAAACGGACATAATCCTTACGGCGAACTGAGAGGAGAAAAATACTCGCTTCACGAAGGTGGTACCCGAGTTCCTTTCATTTGCTCATGGCCACGGAATATCCGAAAACCATTCACGCAGGAACAGTCGTTTTCGTATATCGACATGCTTGCGACATTCGCAGGAATACTCAATATCCCGATTACCGACCAAGCATGCAACGACAGCAAAAACGGAGCTGCTCTTTTCCAATGCCCAGACGCTCCATTATACCGGGAATATATCATGATCCAAAACAACAGCGGACAAATAGCGATTCGAAAAGGTGATTGGAAATACATCCCTGCAACAAAAAATAGACCTGCCGAATTATATAATCTGGTCACAGACCCATCCGAGCTGCATACTGTAACAATGGCATATCCCGACAAAGCCGCTGAATTAATGGAATATGTAAAAAGAGACTATCTGAATAAATAAAAGTTATGAAAAAAATTTGTTCTTTACTATTTTCGCTAAGCATACTGCTTTCATGTTCGAAACAGGTCGAGCTACCTGTCGAAACAGGAAAACACGACATGGAGTTTCCCGCCTTGTCAGAGACATGGGACGAGGCTGTCCCGCTGGGGAACGCTATTGTCGGTTCGCTGGTCTGGCAAAAAGATGACCATCTCAGAATATCGATCGACCGAAGTGATTTATGGGACTTGAGAAGTTCTCCGGAATTTCAGGGAGAAGAGTTCACATTCCAATGGTTGTACAACCAAGTGATGAAAAAAGACTACAAACCGGTTCAGAAGAAATTGGATTTTCCTTACAACGGATATCCGGGGCCTTCCAAGATTCCCGGAGCCGGATTAGAATTCCCTTTGAAACAATTAGGAGAAGTCGAGAAAGTACACCTATATCAAAAGCAGGCTGTTTGTGAAGTGCTATGGAAAAACGGAAAACGGCTCCGTTGCTTTGTACATGCAGAAAAGCCGGTAGGCTTCTTCGCTTTCGATGGTACAGATGAAGATTTCATTCCGATGTTGGTTCCACCCGCTTACAACAAAGGAGAAAAGGATGTCTACAAAGATGAAGGATTGAGCCGCCACAGCTTGTTCCGCTTGGGATACAAACAGGGGGATGTGAAACAGGTGGCAGAAAATAAATATGTTTATACACAAAAAGGTTGGGGAGACTTCAGCTATTCGGTAGCCGTCAAATGGAAACGGAAAGGCAATCAACTCATCGGTGCTTGGAGTGTCACATCTTCGTTGGTAACCGACAAGGCCACCGACTGGGTAGACCAAGTAATGGATGAAGAAATAGAAGTAAACTACCTGTCACATTGTAATTGGTGGAATGATTTTTATGCCCGTTCTTCGGTTTCTTTGCCAGATCCAGTCATTGAGAAGCAATATTACAATGAAATCTACAAAATGGGATCGATTGCCCGTGAAAATTCCTATCCCATCTCCCTGCAAGCCGTTTGGACGGCCGACAACGGACAGCTCCCTCCTTGGAAAGGTGATTTTCATCACGACTTGAACACCGAATTGAGCTACTGGCCATTTTATGCAGGAAACTATCTGAAAGAAGGATATGGTTATCTGAACACCCTCTGGAACCAACGTGAAGATAACAGACAATACACCCGCCAATTTTTTGGGACAGAAGGCATAAATGTCCCAGGTGTCAGCACATTGCAAGGGAAGCCAATGGGTGGCTGGGCACAATACGCCATGGGCGTAACCGTTTCGGCATGGCTATCGCAACATTTTTACTTGCACTGGAAATATTCTCAAGATCGAGAATTCCTGGAAACACGTGCTTATCCGTATATAAAAGACGTAGCAACCTACCTGGAACAATTTACAGTAGTAAAAGACGGTGTACGTTCATTGCCATTAAGCGCATCACCCGAATTTCACGACAACCGCCTGGATGCTTGGTTTAAGGAAATGACCAATTTCGACCGGGCACTGACACGTTTCGCATTTAAGGCTGCCGCCGAACTAGCTACAGAGTTAGGCAAGAACGAAGAAACAGCACATTGGCAAAAAATCGGTTCCGAGCTTCCAGATTATCTGTTGGACAAAGAGGGAGGCTTGATGATTGCTCCCGATTATCCATACGAAGCTTCACACCGCCATTTTTCACATCTCCTCTCCATCCATCCTTTAGGCCTGCTTGATGTATCGAATGGGGAAAAAGAGGCCGAAATTATAAAACACAGCTTGGAAACATTGGAAAAATATAGCCCCGACTGGTGGTGCGGTTATTCTTATTCCTGGTTTGCAAACCTGAAAGCAAGAGCTTTCGATGGAGAAGGAGCAGCTCGTGCTTTGCACACGTTCGCCGAATGCTTTTGCTTAAAAAATGGCTTCCATGCCAATGGAGACCAGACTCGAAGTGGAAAATCCAAATACACTTACCGCCCCTTTACACTAGAAGGAAACATGGCCTTTGCCGCCGGTGTACAAGAAATGTTACTGCAAAGTCATACCGGTCTTATCCGGATCTTCCCGGCCATTCCGGCTGATTGGAAAAATGTTTCATTCACTCAACTTCGTGCCATAGGAGCCTTTTTGGTCAGCGCTGAATTAAAAGGAGGCGAACTATCACAAGCTGACATTCTTTCAGAAAAGGGAGGTAAGTTAAAGCTGGCCAATACATTTGGCAATGCTTACGAGTGTATATATAACGGAAAAACGATACCTTGCCAGCAAGGTGTTTGGGAAGTTTCAACTACAGAAAACTCAACATGCCGAATTAGGAAAAAGAATTAATTGAAAAAAATCACTTTCGACTGTGTGTATGTTTCGTTTCACGTATCTTATATACAAACAGAAACATACACACATGTCGAAAACATATAAAATAATACATAATCTGACAAAACATACTTTTCCACCGGAACTCCGGTATAAAGTATGGCAATGGCTAATAAACCCGTCCAACCAACAAGGTAAAGAAGAGAGCCTGCGCGCCATTTGGAATGAATCTCTCGCAGAAGCGACTTCAGACACCTATCGTTCCCTGAAAAAGACACAAAGAAAAATAAAAGGAAAAGAATCTTTCCAGAAACGGCATACACTTATGCACAAACTTCAGCGAGTTGCCGCCATCTTGATTATACCCCTATTATCCGTCATTGCTTCGTATGTATACATACAGAAACATGGATATGAACCGGAAATGGAACAGTGTTTCGTACCTGCAGGAGAAAGACAGGAAATTACATTACCGGATGGATCTATCGTAAATATAAACTCAGGAAGTCTCCTCATTTATCCCAAAGAGTTTAAGGGAGAAACTCGCACACTCTTTTTGATAGGAGAAGCCAACTTCAATGTTCGAAAAGACAAAGAACATCCCTTCATTGTTCAGACCGGCCATTTAAAAGTACAGGCACTCGGAACCAAATTTAATGTACAAGCCTACTCCGAAAGTAATAAAATTACAACGACACTGGAAAGCGGATCCGTCAAAATTACTAAGATTGAAGAAGATGAAAATTCTTTTATTTTATCTCCGAACGAACAGTTGGAATACAATTATCAAACCGGAGTTTTCACAAAGAATCTCATTGATGTATCCAATTACTCTGGCTGGACCAAAGGAGAATTGAATTTCATAAATCAACCGTTAAAAGAAATATTGGCAACAATCAAACGGGAATATGCAGTAGATTTCGTCATAAATCCCCGTCTGTTCACACCGGATTTATACACTATAAAATTCCGTCAACATAAAGACATCAATACGGTTATGAAGATCCTGACAATGACAGTCGGCTGTTTAACTTATGAAATCGATGACAATATAATAATGATTCATTCACTTAAAAAGAAAGGAGTAAAACAATAAAAAAAAGGGACCGAAAAAAATTGCGACACCTTTTCCGGCCCCCGAAATCAACAAATCATCATTAAAAAATTAGAGATCTTAAATTTAGTATTCATTGACTTAATACACAAAAGTATGTATTTAAACTTTCAAAAGAGTAATCATCAACTCTTAAATATTCGTAAAACATTTATATCATCGCTGTTGATAGTATCATCAGTAACAACCGGTTGGGCACAAAATCAACGTGTTACAATCGCCGGGAACAACAACACTATTCTGAAAGCATTCGAAGAGATTGAAAAACAAACAGGTCTAAGTATTGCTTATAACCAGACAAAACTGAATGTCAATAAAAAGATCCGCCAAGATTTTAATGACAAAAATTTGTCTTCGGTTATGACCGAAATCTTGAAAGATACGGGTTTCTCCTATCAAATCGAAGGAAATCACATCATCATTGTACCTGGCAAATCACCAAAAGCACTCCCTGTATCCAATCAGAACAGCTCGAAAAAAATATCCGGTGTCATTCTGGACAGTAGCGGATTGCCTATTATTGGAGCCAATGTAGTTATCGAAGGAACAACAACCGGTGTCATTTCAGATCTGGACGGCAAATTCACCTTGGAAGCTCCCGTAGGTAGCAAATTACAAATTTCTTATATCGGCTATCTTTCCAAAGAAATCAGCATCACCAGAAAAGAGACCCATTATAACATCGAACTTTGGGAAGACACACAGGCGTTGGAAGAAGTTGTTGTTGTTGGATACGGCTCACAGAAAAAAGTGAATGTGATTGGTTCTATTGCAATGGTGGGCAGTGAAAAAATAGAAAACAGAGCTACCGGTTCTGTCGTTTCTGCTTTGACAGGCCAAATGCCTGGCGTAACTATTACCCAACAAGGAGGTAGACCGGGAACAGATACCGGAACCATACGCATACGGGGGGTCGGTTCTTTTGGTGCAACTCCCAATGCCTTGATTCTTATAGATGGTATACCTGGAAATATAACAGACATAAATCCTTCTGATATTGAATCTATTTCCGTTTTAAAAGATGCATCATCAGCCGCAATTTACGGTGCACGTGCTGCCAATGGGGTTATTTTGGTTACCACAAAGATGGGTAAAGAACAAAAAGTTTCAGTATCATACAATGGTTATGTTGGGACAAATAAAGCAACCGAATTACCCAAATTCGTTGACACGTGGGATTTTGCCCGTTACTACAACGAGGCAGTCGGCTTTCAGTCGTTCTCAGAAAGTGACATCCAAGCTATGCGCGATGGAAGTCAACCGGACCGCTGGGCCAATGATAAATATGTAGATGATGTATTTTCAGGAAATGGAATTCAAACCGGACACGAGTTGTCCATCAATGGAGGTTCTGACCGCAATCAATACTTCGTCTCTTTGGGTTACTTAAGCCAAAATGGTATCGTTTCTGAAAATAATTATACCCGCTATACAGGTCGCGTCAATTTATCATCCAATTTATCCGACAAATTGAAATTAACGGTTCGATTAAGAGGAGACAAATCAAAAACAACAGATCCTGCCATGTCCGGTATACTGGACCGTACTAACGGTTCTTATAACATCATCCAAGAGGCATTAAGATACCCCGGTTATAGCCCATCCATACTGAGCAACGGCGATTGGGGAGCCGGTTACAAGAACTATGGTTCACCTAAAGCATGGTTGGCTTCAAAGTCTTTTGTGGAAAAACCAGTTTTACGAATCAACTCTTCTGTAAACTTGGATTATGAGCCCATCAAAGGGTTGAAATTATCTGCAATCGGGGCCTATAATTTCACCAACAGCCAAGATAAGAACTATCACGCCACCCAAGAAGCAAATATCGATGGAAACGTGAATGTTCTAGGTGTATCTCGCTTAACCGAAAAAAATACAAACACAGAATATAAGTCGTTTCAGGCTACAGCCAATTATGCAAAGACATTTAACGAGAAACATAATTTGGATGTGTTGGTCGGATATTCCTGGGAAGACGAAAAGGTTCGTGACATAACAGCCCAAAGAGAAAATTTCCCCAATAATAATTATCCGTATCTTTCCGTGGGTTCACCGGATACACAAACCAATAGCGGTGCTGGTAGCGACTGGGTAATACAGTCCGTATTCGGTAGAGCCCAATACAATTATGCAGAACGTTATTTGGGGGAAATTACTATGCGTTATGATGGTTCATCCCGTTTCCCGAAAGACTCTCGATATGCCTTCTTCCCGTCTATGGCTTTGGGATGGAGGTTATCTGAAGAAAATTTCATCAAGGAGAATGAAAATCTATCGTTTATCAACAACTTAAAACTAAAAGCATCCGTCGGTATTTTAGGTAATAACAATATCGGGAACTACGCTTATCAATCTGTCTATGTATTAGGGAATAAATATAATTATCCCTTGGGAGGGACAATACAACAAGGAGCCCAATTGACTACTTATGTCGACCCTCGTTTGAAGTGGGAAACAACCCGTACAGTCGATGCCGGATTTGAATCCATTTTATGGGATGGTCTATTAAACTTGAATGTATCTTATTTCCATCGTTACACATATGATATCTTATTCAAACCCAATGCCAGTGCATCTGCCATTTTTGGTTTGAATATGAGCGAGGTTAATACCGGAGAAGCTCTAAACCATGGTTGGGAGTTTGAATTAGGTCATAATAACCAAATAGGAGATTTCAAATACGGTATTAATGCGAACCTTTCCATCATAAATAATGAAGTCAAATCATTGGGAGTAGGAAATGTAGAACAACCTAACGGGCTTGTAGGAAATGGCTCCGATTTATTTATCGGATATCCCATGCAGATGTATTACGGATATGTGACAGATGGACTATTTGTTGATCAGGCAGATATTGATAGCTGGTTTGCACATACGGATCAGTCCGTATTTGGAAAGAATAAAGAACAAACCAAACCCGGAGATATACGGTATGTGGACATTTCAGGACCTGACGGTGTTCCTGATGGGAAAATAGACGCTACCTATGACCGTACTTATTTAGGCTCACGTATTCCTAAATTCACATATGGAATTACACTAAATGGGACTTACAAAGGTTTTGACCTGAATGTATTTCTACAAGGTGTGGCAGGTGTCAATGGTATGTTGGCACAATTCTCGGCATATTCATTTTATTCAGAGGGTAATTTGCAAAAATGGCAAGTTGCAGAATCTTTCAAACCGGAATCTCCGAATCGATATGCTACATTCCCCCGCTTACAAGTAATGAATTACAATGACCATATCACACAAGTTTCTGACTATTGGGTTCGAAATGCATCCTATTTGAGAATTAAAAATATCCAGCTTGGATACACATTACCCAAACAATGTTTGAAAAACACGTTCATATCCAACCTGCGTGTCTATGTATCATCTGAAAATCCATTCACATTCCATCATTATCCGGAAGGATGGGATCCAGAAACTTTTACGGCCACAGACAACGGCTATTATCCGATTTTGAGAAACGTTACATTTGGTTTAAATCTTAAATTTTAATGAATATGAATATCTTCAATAACAGCATAAAATCTGTTTTATTAATTGGCAGTCTCCTGCTTAGTTCATGCGACATGGATCGTTATCCATTGGATAGTTTCAGTGAAGAAACCTTTTATAATGACGAAGCCAACATCCGATTGGCTCTTATCGGACTTTATAGAGGGAATATATCTTATGGGGTTGATTATAGTACATCCGATTGGTGGGCTTACAGTGCTACCATCTTATTAGACGATGTATCTGACATCGGATACGATCGTCGAGATTTCAATAATCCGATCGGCCAATTGACTAGTGGCAATATTACAGAAACAAACGTTTTTTCACAAAACCTATATCAAAGGTCCTATAAGCGGATCAGTGCATGCTGTCGCTTTATCGAAGGGCTAAATTCCGTGGAAAACCAAACAGAAGAAATGACTCGAATGATGGCGGAAGCTCGTTTCATCCGTGCTGTACAATATTTCTACCTCGCCTCTTTTTTCCACGATGTCCCATTAGTTAAAGAGGTATTAACTTTGGAAGAAGCTAACTCTGTGACAAAAACAGGCCGCGCTGAAGTATTGAAATATGCGGCAAGTGAATTGGAGGAGGTTGCAAAAATCTTACCTCGCCATAAAGATTTGCCCCAATCGGAAAGAGGCCGTGCTACAGCACAAGCCGCACTGGGCTATTCGGCAAGAACGTATTTAGTCATGGAGGAGTTTGAGAAAGCCCAAGCAGCATGCAAACAGATTATAGATTATGGCGACAATACTATCGACCCCAATTATCAAACCTTGTTTTATCCATCCGGAGCTAATAGTAATGAGCATATCTTTGCAACCCAATTCGTAGATGATTTGGCAGGTATCGGTCTTCCTCAGCACGCTTATCCGGTAAAAGACGGAGGCTGGTGCTTGGTAAATGCTACGAATCACCTGTTCGAAGCTTATGACTTTTTAAATGGAGACCCTTTCAGCTATGAGGATCAACGATTCAACAAAACGAATTTCGGTGAAAACCGAGACCCTCGTTTGGATTTTACCATTTTCTATGATGGTGCTATTTTCAGAGGTTCCCCTTTCAACTGCAATCCCAAAGATAAAAGTGCTGACCAAATAGGTATTGGGCAAACAACCCGAACCGGATTTCTGCTAAGAAAATTCTTCGACGAATCATGGAACGGGAATATAAATGCCTACGGGAATAATGTACCATTGCTCCGATATGCCGATGTCTTATTGATGTATCTCGAAGCAAGCCTCAAAGCTGGAACATCCATTGATCAGGCTTTGTTAGATGCCACAATCAACAAAGTACGTGGACGAGATAACGTACGTATGCCTGCAATTACAGAAACCAACCCGGATAAGCTGTTCGAATTAATAAAAAAAGAACGTAAAATAGAATTGGCTTTCGAAGGTTGGAGACTTTGGGACTTGTTCCGCTGGGGTGATGCTGAAAAAGAATTGAACAAAGATATATATGGTTCCATCTTTAATGTATCAGACCCAAGTGTCATAAAAATGAAAGATGGTAAACCTGACAAATATAACCGCTGGTATGTAAATACCCGAAGTTTTCAGAAAGGTCAGGAAATTTGGCCAATACCTTTGGCTGAAAAGAACATCAATCCTAATTTGTATTAATCCATAGGAGAACATTCAACATTCTAAATGGGAACTGTTTTCATTCAGGTTTGAACAATAAAATCGAAACAGTTCCCATTTACATTATCCCCAAACCAATTATTACTCAAAACAATACAATGAAATCAAAATTATTCTACTTAATTCCAATAATCTCCCTGTTATCCTGCACGCAGCAAACTGCAAAACTGGAAGGAGTATCCGTTTCCATTCCGCAAAACTCAACGATTGAAGAAGTTGAGAAACTAGCAGTCCAAGTCAGACCCTCGTACAGGCAATTGGATTATCAAGAACGTGAAATGTTAGGATTTATCCATATCGGCATGAATACTTTCACCGGTGCGGAATGGGGTACGGGGCAAGAGTCTCCTTCCATATTCAACCCATCCGAGTTAAATGCCGACGAGTGGGTAAAGACATTCAAAGAGGCTGGAATCACCGGTATTATTCTTGTTGCCAAACATCACGATGGTTTTTGTGTTTGGCCAAGCAAATACACCAATCATACCATTGCCAACTCACCTTGGCGTAATGGGAAAGGAGATATGGTTAAAGAGGTGGCCGATGCTTGTAAAAAATACGATATGAAGCTCTGTCTCTACCTTTCTCCTTGGGATATGCACGATCCCAGCTACGGAACAGATGCCTACAATGATTATTACGTACACCAACTTGAAGAGCTGCTGACAAACTACGGTCCGGTTTATCTACTCTGGTTTGACGGAGCCGGGGTCAATAGTAAAACCAGCGGCAAAGAAATGAACTTCGACTGGGAACGCATCTTCAAAAGAGCACGCGAATTGCAACCGGATGTACTTCTTTCAGGTGCAGCCCCTGACATACGTTGGGTTGGTAACGAAACCGGACGCGGGCGTAAAACCGAATGGTCTGTCCAAGGCATCGATGATGAAAATATCTTATTCGGAGGAGAGGTGAAAGGACATAATGCCATGGCCAAAAACTTAGGAAGCATAGAAGAATTAATAAACAAAAAAAGACTAGTATGGTATCCCTCAAGAGGTGGTCTACCTCTTCGTAAAGGCTGGTTTTACAACGCCAACACCGACAACACGGTCAAATCATTGGAGTATCTGGTCAACAGCTATTTTTCCACCGTCGGCCAAAACTCGAACCTGCTGCCAAACCTTTCGCCGGACAAAACCGGTCGTTTCCCGCAAAAAGATGCGGAACAGCTGGTTCGCTTCGGCAAAATCATCGCTGAAATGAAAAAGACCGACTATGCTCGAGGGGCGACAACCCGCCCTGTTTCAGGCTGGGATAGTTCGTCGAAGAAAAACGTGTTGACTGATGACAACCCATTTACTTCTTGGCAAACTCCAAAAAACGTAACTCAAGCTGTCGTGGAGATCAAATTACAAAAAAGCACACCAATCAATGTAATCAAACTACAGGAAAACATTCGTGATTACGGACAGAGAATTGAAGCGTTCGCCATCGATGCCCAACTCGACGGCCAATGGAAAGAAATAGCCACCAGCACCACTGTCGGATTCCAAAAAATGGTTCGACTGGACAATCCAGTCAATACCGATAAATTTCGTATCCGGATATTGGATAGCCGCCAGTCTGTGACTCTCGGCAACATATCCATGTATTACCTCTCTCCCATCCCACAAGAAGAAAATATAAAAGAAAACAAAAATTACATAAGCACTACGAACTGGACCACAAGTTCATTCGGCATTTATACAGAGACTGATTTATCTCTCTTGACTGATGATAACAAAAAAACAGCATTCAAAGGGAAAATTCAAAAAAACAGCTCCGGATTCATTTTTGATTTGAAAGACAAAAAGTCGCAAATAAGCGGTTTTTCGTATATACCCGACTCCAAAACCAATGCCGGACATATCGAAGAATATGCACTTTACCTAAGCACAGATGGGAAAAACTGGGGATGTCCAGTCGTACAAGGACGTTTCGGAAATATCGTAAATAATCCGGTAGAACAATCAATCACTTTCAAAACGACAAAAGCCCAATTCATCAAATTTGAAATATTGAAAACAACCTCCGAAACAATCTCCATACCTGAGTTAAAATGGATTAAATAACAAAACATAATGCCTAACTCAGCCAAGATTCTTATATATTTACAAAATCTATAAGAAACTGTTTTGATTTTTTCACCTAATGATTTGAGATGGCTTTTAGAGTTGGATTCGTCGCTTTGATGAGGAGCATAACGGGCTATGTGATGAAGAATAGCGGCTAATCCAGCCCAAAAGACGCTCAATGCATAGGCGAAAACAACGATATAAAATAAAACAAGGCTGTTTGTAAAAAATCAAAACAGTTTCTAAATCAAACAGGAACTTCTTTACAGTCTCCAACTAGTCAAACTAGATAAATTATGAAGATAAACAAACTATTAGCAATGACTTTCTGTAGCATGCTAATTTTAACAGCATGCAGAACGGAATCTCCAGAAATTTCTTTGGCAGGAAAATGGACATTCTCCCTTGACCCGAAAGATGTCGGAATGAAACAAAGCTGGTTCAACAGTGAATTGAAAGATACAATCAATCTGCCCGGATCATTACAGGAACAGGGAAAAGGCTATGACGTTAGCTTGAAGACCCAATGGACCGGACAGATTGTCGACAGCGCTTGGTATACGGCTCCCAAATATGAAAAATACAGGCAGCCAGGCAATATTAAAGTTCCCTTTTGGCTGAATCCCGACAAGCACTACGTAGGAGTGGCCTGGTATCAAAAAAAGATCAACATACCCGCAGGATGGGAAAAACGGCCGGTCATATTGGAGTTAGAACGGACACATTGGGAAACCACTCTTTTCCTAGACGGAAAGGCTATGGGCAAAAACAATTCTCTACAAACTCCACAACGGTACCTTCTCAACAATCTGGACGCAGGAGAACACACACTTACATTACGTGTAGACAACCGGTTAAATATTGATGTCGGTATGAATGCACATAGCGTATCAGACCACACACAAAGTAACTGGAATGGTATTGTGGGAGATATCAAACTGACAGCCCAACCAACTCTTTACATCGAATCCGTAGAGATCCATCCGAACATCCGGACCAAACAAGCAAAAGTAAAAGTCTGGTTGAAAGGAAAAACAACAGAAGGTCTTTCGAAACTCAGTTTTCATCCCCTTACCCCGGAAGGGAAAGCAGTGGGCTTTCACGTAGAACAGATTTTTAATCCTGCCCAAAACAGTAATATGATAGAAGCAACCGTCGATTTGGGAGAAAATGCAGCCCTTTGGTCTGAATATACTCCCCATTTTTATAAGATGAACGTCGTACTTGAATCCCCGGCAGGACGTGATGAAGTTACATCTAATTTTGGTTTACGCGAATTCAAAGCAAACGGAACCCGTTTCGAAATAAACGGTCGTCCTATATTCCTGCGTGGAACCTTGGAATGCTGTATCTTCGTATCTTCCCTCTGACCGGTTATCCCTCCACGAATAAAGATTACTGGGAAAAAATCTATCGAACTTGCCAAGAGCATGGTTTGAACCATGTCCGCTTCCATTCTTGGTGTCCGCCACGAGCCGCATTCAATGTTGCAGACAGCATGGGTATTTATTTACAAGTGGAATGTGGAGGATGGACAGAGGTTGGTAGCGGAAAACCACAAGACAAATGGCTGAAAGAGGAGAGCGACCGCATACTGAAAGAATACGGCAATCACCCCTCTTTCTGCTTGATGGTGTATGGAAACGAACCTAGCGGAAGCAAACATGTGAGATATCTGACCGACTTGGTCGATTACTGGAAAGCGAAAGATCCCCGGCGTGTTTATTCCAGTGCTGCAGGCTGGCCTTACATAGAAAATGCAGACTATTGGAATGCTCCCAAGCCGCGCATCCAAGCTTATACGGCCGGCTTAAACAGTATCATCAATAAAGAAGCTCCCCGTACAGACTTCGATTTTGCCCAGGTTATCCGACAGGATATGCCTACCGTCAGCCACGAAATCGGACAATGGTGTGCTTACCCCAATTTCAAGGAAATAAAGAAATACACAGGCGTATTAAAAGCAAAAAAATTTCGAGATATTCAGAGAAACCTTGGCTGAAAATGGATTGGCTGATATGAGTGAAAAGTTCCTGTATGCGTCAGGTAGACTACAAACGTTGTGTTACAAGGCAGACATAGAAGCAGCATTAAGAACTCCGGGATTAGCTGGATTCCAATCCCTCGGTCTGAACGACTTCCCCGGACAAGGAACTGCCCTTGTAGGCGTTTTGGATGCTTTTTGGGATAGCAAAGGATATGTTACAGGAAAAGAATACAGTATGTTTTGCAATAAAACCGTCCCGCTGATACGTTTTCCGAAAATGGTTTGGCTGAACAATGAAACACTGGAGGTCCCTCTGGAAATAGCCCACTTTGGAGAAAACGTAATTCCTGATGCAAAAATAAATTGGTACATTACGACAAACGATAAACAGACTGTTAGACAAGGCTCATTCACCCGCGACTTGCCTTTGGATAATTGCATACAAGTTGGATCCATCCACTGTGATTTATCACAGATAGCAAAGGCCTCCCAACTAACCGTCTCTGTCAAAGTCGAAAACACGGATATACATAACCAATGGAATATTTGGGTATATCCGGCTGAAAAAAAGACAATAAAGAACAGGCCGTATATCGCTACACGCCTGGACCAAACAGCCAAAGAAAAATTGAATAACGGAGAATCGGTATTACTATTAACCTACGGAAACATTTCACCCGAAAAAGGAGGAGATGTAGCTGTCGGATTCTCCAGTATATTCTGGAATACAGCTTGGACTTTGGGAAGGGCTCCCCACACTTTAGGCATATATTGCGATGCCAAGCATCCAGCCTTGGGCGCATTTCCCAACGAAGGAGTTAGCGATTATCAATGGTGGGATTTGATGAACCGGTGCGACGCTATGCTATTGAATGATTTTCCAAAAGATTTCCGACCGATTGTTTATCTAATCGACGACTGGTTTACCAATCGCAAATTGGGTATGCTTTACGAAGCCCGGGTAGGGAAAGGCAAGCTCTTAGTCTGCAGTGCTGATCTACAAAGTGATCTGAACAAACGACCAGCTGCCGCTCAGTTTCGACAAAGTTTGTTGGAATACATGGTTTCTAAACAATTCAATCCATCGCAGATATTAAATATAGAAGATATCCGTTAAAAAAAACATGTAAAAGATAAATGGTATTGAGAAAATTCAGACCTTTAGCTTTTTAATTAAATTATCACAAACTTACATAGACTAAAAATATCATGAAATCAAACGTACTAATCGGTCTCGGACTGGGAGCATTCCTTGTCTCCCCGACCATCTCCCATGCTCAAAAGGCAAAAGAGACAAAAACTCCGAATGTCATTTTCATCTACGCTGATGACCTGGGTTATGGCGACCTGGAATGTTACGGCGCGACCCGCGTACAAACACCCAACGTCAACAGACTGGCAAACAGTGGCATCCGCTTTACGAACACTCACGCAACAGCGGCGACCAGCACCCCCTCACGCTATTCACTGCTTACCGGAGAATATGCTTGGCGCAGACCAGGCACCGACATTGCTGCCGGAAATGCCGGAATGATCATCCGTCCGGAACGGTATACCATTGCTGATATGTTCAAAAGCGCAGGCTATACGACTGCTGCCTTAGGCAAATGGCATTTGGGACTGGGAGATAAAACAGGCGAACAGGACTGGAATGCCCCTCTGCCTGCGGCATTGGCTGATCTTGGATTCGATTATTCCTATATCATGGCTGCTACAGCCGACCGTGTTCCTTGTGTATTCATAGAAAACGGAAAAGTAGCCAACTACGACCCGTCTGCACCTATCGAAGTCAGCTATCAGAAACCTTTTGAAGGCGAGCCGTTGGGTAAAGACCATCCGGAACTGCTTTATAATCTGAAACACAGTCATGGTCACGATATGGCAATCGTCAACGGAATCGGACGTATCGGTTATATGAAAGGCGGAGGCAAGGCATTGTGGAAAGATGAAAACCTGGCAGACTCCATCACAACCCACGCCCTCGACTTTATCAAGGCGAATAAGGACAAACCATTCTTCATGTACTTCGCCACAAATGACGTACACGTACCCCGTTTCCCTCATGAACGTTTCAGAGGTAAAAATCCAATGGGACTCAGAGGCGACGCCATCGTACAGTTCGACTGGAGTGTCGGACAAATACTGGACGAACTGGAAAGATTAGGGTTAAGGGAAAATACATTGATTATCCTCTCCAGCGACAATGGTCCGGTTGTAGATGACGGTTATGCAGACCAGGCGGAAGAACTGTTGGGTGACCACAAACCAGGTGGTCTGTTACGCGGAGGAAAATACAGCGCATTCGAAGCCGGAACACGTATTCCCGCAATCGTCAGCTGGCCGAAAGAAGTAAAAAAAGGGAAAGTATCAGATGCTTTAATGTCACAGGTAGACTGGTTCGCTTCACTCGCCGCATTGACAGGTTCTGTACTTCCTAAAGGCGCAGCTCCTGACAGTTACAATTATTTGGGAACCTTGCTGGGAACGGACAATGCCGATCGCCCATGGGTTATCGAACAGGCATCCGACCATACTTTATCAGTCCGTACGAAAGACTGGAAGTATATTGAAACCAGCGACGGACCGAAAATGGTACCCTGGGGACCAAAGATCGAGACTGGTTACTCGAAAGCCCCTCAGCTATACGACATGACTCAGGTCGGCGAACAGGATAATCTGGCAGAAAAACGTCCGGAAATCGTTTATCAACTGCAGGGAATTCTGAAAGGAGTACGTAACAATACTGTCAAACCTAAATAATCCGGATAACCCGGTCAAATTATAAATCAATGGTCTGGGACTTTTGTTCTAGACCATTTTTATGTTTTTACCTTTTTTTATCAACGAATAGACACTATCTTTGCAGTCAATTGGGCAGAAAATAAAAGATAATGCTGGGACTTATTAGTAAAGGAATTGTGATAGGCATACTCGTATCAGCCCCTATGGGTCCGATCGGAATGCTGTGTATACAAAGAACATTGAATAAAGGACGCTGGCACGGATTCGTTACCGGTCTGGGAGCAGCCCTATCAGATGTCATATACGCAACTCTTACCTGTTTGGGCATGGGAGTTGTCGTTAATTTCGTAGAAGCCAACCAGGCTCCTCTCCAGCTAATGGGCAGTATTGTCTTAGGACTTTTCGGTTACTATATATACCAATCCAATCCTGTAAAAAACTTAAAAAAGCAACGTGAAAAAAAGTTATCGTTCACACAGGATTTTATTACAGCTTTTCTTCTTACCTTTAGCAACGTTTTAATCGTGCTTCTATATATAGGCTTGTTTGCACGCTTTGGATTTGTGCTACCAGATCATTCCGTTTGGATGTTATTGGGGGGGATTGCATGCATTGGTGTAGGTGCCGTCTTATGGTGGTTCGGAATCACATATATAGTTGCCAAATTGAAAAAATGGTTTAATGTACGAGGAATATGGTTATTGAATCGGATTGTAGGGACAGTCATCATTGTTTTGGCTATTGTAGGAGTATTATCCGTGCTCCTCACCTCATATTTCCATTTGCCGTTGCTCCAAATCTATAATTAACATGAAGAAGCTTAAAGTACCGTATTTAGTGACGCTGGATGTACTGGATTTATCATCCGCAGGATATCTGCTGGAGAGTAAGGCCCAGCGAGAGTATATCGATGTGATCAATTGGGAAGAATATCCTTACAAACCAATTGTAGCCTTTGATATTGCTCGAACAGACACGAATTTATATATTCGTTATTTTGTAAAAGGCAATTCCCTGAAAGCTGTACACAGCACAGACGGATCACCTGTTTATACCGATAGTTGTGTAGAGTTTTTTATGAAAACCATAGAAGATCACAACTATATGAATTTTGAATTCAATTGTATCGGCACCTGTGATGCAGCACGCCGCCAATCACGCGATATCAAAAGATCTCTGAACTCCGACGAGTATGCATCCATCCGCAGATATTCCACATTGGAGCACAAACCGTTTGCCGAGAAGAAAGGGGTATACTCCTGGGAACTGGTAGTTGCCATCCCATTCCAGCTGATGGGGCTCGATCCGAATAACCTGCCGGAAAAAATACTGGGTAACTTCTATAAATGCGCAGACGATACAGAATTTCCGCATTTCGTAAGTTGGAGTCCGATCGATGTTCCGGCACCGGATTTCCATCGTCCGGAGTTTTTCGGGGAGATTTACTTATAAAAGAGACTATGATTATCAAATAAGAAATAGTAGAGAATAGCAGATAAATGTTATTCTCTACTATTTCTTCATAATCACTCAGATCAAGGATGAATAATTTATCAAAAGTAAACAATTGATTGCAACTCCCTAAATTATTTATCTTTGTCCTTCGAAAGTTTCATTTCTAAAATAAAAGCAACAATTAGTCCGAGACCGCCAAATAGCAGGACCGATGCTCCATACACAGCACTTCGCATTTCATAATTATCACATGCCACCGTAGATATCGACAAGAAGAATCCGAACAATATACCCAAGCCGATTCCAACCAACAGGCAGCCAGCTTTTAACGAGCTAAAAGATAAATTAGTACTCAAACGGGGCAAACCTATTTTAGCATCAAAGGCAGAAGGTTCCAGCTTATCTCCTATCTTCTCAATAATAGCCAAACGTTCTTTCTTCCGTACAAACAATTCAAACAAACCATAAATACCGGCACAAATTATTCCGATAATAAGCGGAATCATTATAAAATTCATCATAACTGTAATTTTTTAGTTGTTAATTAATTTCGTTTACTAGTTTGACGCAGTAAAGAAAAAAAGGTTACAGTCTGAGAAGAAAAAAGAAATACATATTCATAAAGATATTTATTTAAATTTGCATACGGAAAAGCAGATAATACGATAAAAATGGAAAATCAATTGAACTTTGAGCAGCTATACATCACCTATTCCCCAAAAATGAAACGATTTGCCCTGGAATATATTCAATCGGAAGAAGATGCGGAAAACATTGTCCATGATGTTTTTATGGAGGCTTGGGAACACAGAGAGGTCCTTTCCTATCACATAAATATTCTGGCATTTCTTTTCACTGCAATAAAAAACAAGTGTATCGATTATCTGCGCCATAAAATAGTCGTAAGAGAAACTTCAGACCAGCTCAAAGAAGAATATCGGCTGACCATGCAGATGAAGTTCGACTCATTGGAAATATTCGACCATAATATGTTTAATGAAAAAGATATCGAAACCATTCTGAATAATGCCATTCTTTCACTGCCGGAAAGATGTCGGGAAATCTTTATCAAAAGCAAGATTGAAGGGAAAAAGCAGAAAGAGGTTGCCCTGGAATTAAACATTTCTGTCAACACTGTTGAAACTCAAATCGGCATCGCTTATAAAAAGTTACGGGAAGAGTTGAAAGACTACTTTCCCTTACTACTTTTTCTTTGCAGTTTATAAAGTTGTAATCAGGAAATAACAAAAAATCAAATTTTCTTTTAGCGGAAATATTTAGCTCGCCCGTTTTCTTATATATCAGCAGAAAATGAACGAACAAATAAAGAAATATTTCCAGGGAGAACTGACTTCGTATGAACGGTTAGAGCTTTTGCGTGCGGTAAAAGAGAATGAATCACTAAAAAAAGATTTTATCCAACTGCAGAACTTACACGCATTGTTCAGTATCACACCCCAAAAAGATGACGAAAAAGCAGGTATCAGCTTCTACAAGAAATTCCGACATTATAAGAAAAAACATATAATACGAAAAACAATTTTACGGTATGCCAGCTACGCCGCCGTAATTATATGTATGCTTACTGGAAGCTGGTTCGGTTCCTACTACTACAATGAATCGCTATCCTCCGTCAATCCCAATAAATTATATGTACCTTCAGGACAAAGGGCTTGTGTCACATTGAATGACGGGACAGATGTCTGGTTAAATGCCGGATCAACCCTTCTGTACCCGGCTGAATTCAAAGGGAAAGAAAGAAGAGTCACTCTTATAGGAGAAGCATTCTTTGATATCGCCAAAGATAGGGACAAGCCATTCATAGTATCTACAAAAGGGATAGACATCAAGGCTGTAGGGACTAAATTCAATGTCTACTGTTCTCCGAAAACAAATTATGTGTGTGCTAGTTTAATAGAAGGCTCCATTCTTGTTTATGAACCGGAAAAAGAAACACAAAATATCAGATTAAATCCAAATGAACAGGTCTATTACCAAAATGGTGTCATGCGGGTTCAAAAAATAAAGAACCCGTCAGACTTTCTCTGGAAAGATGGAATATACAATTTTGAAAACGAACCTTTCGGAGACATAGCAAAAAGATTGGAACTGTATTACGACATAAACATCATAGTCAGCGACACTTCTTTGGAAGCCAGGGAATATACCGGTAAATTCCGTCAGCTGGACGGAGTCGATGAGATTCTACGAATCATCCAAAAAATACATAAATTCAAAATAAAGAAAGAACCGGAAAAGAATACAATTATAATTTCCAGGTGACAAGTAAATAGTATAAACAATTAAAAAGAATGCCTATGAAGAAATGACAAATGAAAAACCGGCAAGTGTAGCAGCACCCGCCGGTTGCGAAAAGCAAACACGAGTTTTAATTTTAGTATTCACTTAACAGAGCAAAGATATGAAAAGAAATCCTTTGTTAGCACTATTGTTATTTAGAATAAACCATAACAAATGGTCTAAAATCATGAAAATTTCCTTATTTCTATTATTTGTCTGTACATTTCAGCTTATGTCCATAAACTCTAATGCACAAAATGTTACAATAAAGATTGCATCAGGGAATATCACCGTCGGACAATTTCTGAAAGCGATAGAAGAACAGACTGAGTACCTGGTTGTATACAGCAACCGGGAAATCGAAACAGAGAGAGTCGCAAATATAAAAGCCGGGACCAATAAAGTCACAGAGCTTTTAAGTAATGTTTTTAAAAATACAGATGTAAAATATGAATTTGAAAACAACTACATCATCTTGTCGAAACAGAGTAAAGGAACGCAACCCTCAATTCTGCAGCAATCCCAAAAGAAAATAACAGGAACCGTCAGCGATCCGAACGGTGATCCGATTATCGGAGCAAATGTCGTAGAAAAAGGTACTACTAACGGGACAATAACAGACCTGGACGGTAAATTCTCTCTTTCCCTACCAGCTAACGCAACACTTCTAATCTCCTATATCGGATATACATCGCAGGAAGTCCCCATCGGCAACCAAACATCAGTCTCTATTCAACTGCAGGAAAGCATGGGTAAGCTTGATGAAGTTATCGTTGTAGGTTATGGAACCCAACGAAAATCCAGTATGACTGCCGCTGTGACCAATGTCAATACCAAGGAATTGCAAAATATTCCGCGCCCAAGTATCTATTCAGCACTACAAGGACGAGTTGCGGGTTTGACCATCAATGAAAGTTCCGGTGAACCGGATAAGGCAGCCTCTCTGTTGATCCGCGGATTGGGAACAATCGATGGAGGAACCGAACCTCTAATTCTTATAGACGGCAGCCCATCAGGAACCCTGTCGCATCTGTCGACTTTCGATATCGAGTCAATCTCCGTGTTGAAGGATGCAGCTGCTTCTGCCATCTATGGAGCCAGAGCTGCCAACGGTGTTATTCTGGTAACCACCAAACAAGGACGTATCGATGATGACAAGCCGATGATCCAGTTCGACAGTTACGTCGGTCTCCAAACACTGGCACAATTTCCAAAGACACTGAGTGCTTACGAATACGCCACCCTGGTCAATGAAGTACACCGGAATGACGGTAAAAGTAATGTCTATAGTGACACAGACCTGGAAATGTTCAAGAATGGACAGACAGACGACTTCCACGGGAATACAAACTGGAAAGACCGTACTTTATTGAAAGTTGCCCCGATCTTTACCAACCATCTAAGTGTTAGTGGTAACGGAAAACTAGGTCGTTATTATGTCTCCGGCGAATATGTCGATCAAAAAGGGATGGTCCGTAAAATAGACAATTACGACCGTATGAACCTGCGTGCCAACATCACCAGCGACATTACCAAGAAAATACAATTCCAGTTCATGTCGAACTATATCCGTACCCATAAAGATAACGGAGGTCTGTCGGGAACATTTTCAAATGTATTGGCTGCATCCAGCACAGCACAGGAAAAATATTCCGACGGAAATTGGGGAAGCATGATCTTTGCAGACGGACGTTACCTTTGGGATACCGGTAACCCGGTAAAAAGTATCAATGAATATGGTCCGGTAGAAACCTACTGGAACACATTGAACACAATGGCCAGCCTGCAATACCAGCCCATAAGCGGTCTGACGCTCAAAGCGATGGGAAGTTACCGCTATTCATGGTCGGACAGCCAGAGCTACAGCCGTAGCTGGACCTCTTGGGACCCGTTAAAACAGGAGATAGCCCAGTCAGGACCAGCCTCTTTACAGGAGAACTGGGATAAAGAAATGAAATACGATCTGCAATTAACAGCAACGTATGAAAAGACGATTCATGACCATTTCTTCAAAATACTGGGAGGTTACTCACAGGAGAACTTGCGCAGCGACTTTATAAAAGGCTATAGAAAGAATTTTATCAATGATTCTCTATGGGAACTGAATGCCGGCGACGCTTCTACCCAGACCAATGAAGGTGGAGCCGACCAATGGTCGTTCGTCTCTTTCTTCGGTCGTGCCAATTATACTTTTATGAACAAATATCTGTTCGAAGCGAACCTGCGTTACGACGGTTCTTCCCGTTTCGCACCAGGCAAACAATGGGGATTATTCCCTTCTTTCTCTCTAGGATGGAATATCAGTAAGGAAAGTTTCCTGAGTAAATACGACTTTATCGACAATCTGAAAGTCCGTCTTTCATGGGGACAGTTAGGTAACGCAGAGAAAGTAGGACTGTACCTATGGTTCCCTGGCGTTGAATCCGGAGCTTATTACAATTTCGACGATAAACTGGTATTTGGAACCCGACCAGCAAAATTTGCCAACAAAGATTTGACCTGGGAAACGACCACTTCCTACAATCTAGGCTTGGACGGTAGCTTCCTAAACGGTAAATATACGTTTGAAATCGACTTATGGAAGAAAAATACAGACGATGTATTACTAACAGTCCCTATTTCCACAACGATCGGTGCACCGGATGCTAACCTAACGGTCAACGCCGGCAAGATAGGCAGTCACGGATTTGATTTATCAGTCGGAACAAACGGTAATTTCACGAAAGACCTCACCTACAGCGCCCGCTTCTCACTGACAGGCTGGAACAGCTGGGTGATCGACCTGAAAGACCGTGCAACCGCATTCAGTACGGAATATCGTCCAGGCGAGGAACTCGGTAACTATTACGGATACGAGTGTCTCGGTATCATCAACGACGAAAAAACACTGGACGAATACAAAAAACTGGAAAACGTAGCTCCGCAGATAGCCCTTGGAGACCTGATGTATAAAGATCAGAACGGAGACGGTCGACTGGATTACCTGGATAACGTAAAACTAGGCAACTGGAATACAAAGAACAGTTTCGGTTTGAATCTTGGACTCGGCTATAAAGGATTCGACCTGCAAGTATTCTTCCAGGGAGCCTTTAATGTGGATAAACAGATATCCGGCAATACCCGAACCTCTTTCCACAATTTCTGGTCGCCTGATGCCAACCAGCTGGATCGCTGGACGGAAGAGAATCGGAATGCAGATGCCCTGTACCCTCGTTTACGGAAAGAATACAGCCACAACACCGATCCGATGTCAAGCTTTTGGGTAAAGAGTGCATCTTATATAAAGTTGAAAAACTTACAGATCGGATATAACTTCCCGCAATCTTTCACCTCTAAAATACGGGTAAAGACATTGCGCCTGTATGTATCAGGTACCAACCTGTTTACCATTGCTCCCGATTTTCTAGACGGATACGATCCGGAAGGAGATATGAAACCGGATATCTATCCGACTCTGAGAGTTTATTCGATAGGACTTAATGTTAATTTCTAATTGGTACAAGTCATGAAAAGATTATTTTTATTCTTCTTCGTTATATTGCTGGCTTCCTGCGACGATTTTCTGAACAAAGGGCCTCTTACTACTTTGTCTGAATCATCTTACTGGCAAAAAGGAAGTGATGCCGAATATGCCGTAAATGGTTTATACGAATGCTTTTATGAGCTTGACGGAAGCGGGGAATTTAAACCCGGAGGTGCTCCCTACATGGATTTATGTACGGATCTGATGTACTTGAAAGCTCCCTGGGAGTTCGGCTTTAATGCATTCAATACCGGAACACTGACAGCTGACAATGGTTGGGTGGCCGATTTTTGGAAAAAGAAATACAAATTCATCCGTAACTGCAACTTCTTCTTTGAGAATGTAGAAAAAGTAAAAGACCAGCTGGCAGAGAAGACATACAACGATTATTGTGGTCAGGCACGCGTCATACGTGCATTCCTGTATCTTCGTCTCGTACAAGGTTTCGGCGATGTCCCGCTGATCACCCAAACACTTTCTGCCGACGAATGGCCGGCACGGGATGCAACCGACCAGATCATGGAGTTTATCATCAATGAACTGGACAAGGCTATCAGCGAATTACCGGAAGAACAGTCGGACGGAGCCCACGGACGTATTGATAAATATGTTGCCTATGCCTATAAAGCCAGAGCCGCCATGCATTACGCCGGATTTTATGGAAAGCAAGACTATTATCAGGTTGCCGCCGATGCTTTAAAGGAAATTGTTAAAAGCGGTAAATACGAACTTTTCAAGAAAGATGCGGACCCGGTAGAGAACTTTACCCAGATATTTTGGGCAGCCAATGAAGGAACGGATAACAAGGAAGTCATTTTCTCTTACCAGTTCATGAAAGACAAACATCCCAACAATATCAGTACCTCATTTGCCGGACCTGGCTGGAAAGGTCAGCAGGCACAACAGAATTACATCGATATGTATGAATGTAAACATGGCTTCCAGGCACATGGTATCAGTTTCAAGGAGATGAACGAATACAGGAATACCAAAATGCAGAGAAGTCCGCTGGAAGGTAAATGTCCGGACTATGACCCTCAACAGGAATTTAAGGATAGAGATCCGCGCCTCAATGCGACTTTCTTCAATGCCAATATCTATAAAGACGATAACGGGGTTTTACAAAAGCCCGGTGAATATTGGGCAGCTGCCAACCGTAGCTTTGCTCCCGACTGGGAAAACGACTGTTATTTCTTTAAAAAGCTGGTAGACCCGACAAATTTCAACCCGGTTTACTATTACGGAAACAGCGACAACAACTACCCGCTCGTACGCTATTCCGACATGCTCCTGCTATATGCCGAAGCACTGAATGAAACCGGCAAAACGGCTGAAGCCGTCAAATATGTCAATATGGTCAGAGAAAGAGTCGACATGCCTGCTATCGCCTGCTCCGATAAAAACGAGATGCTGGAGATCATCAAGCATGAGCGGAAAATCGAGCTGATGGCCGAACATGTACTGGTATGGGATTACAAACGCTGGCATGAATATGAGCGGACAATGCCGTATGGTGCTGAATTTTACGGATATCGCCGTGAAACATTCGGACAGGAATCGATCCTAATGCAGACAAAATATCTTACTTATCCGCAATATTACCTGTGGCCGATCCCCGCAGTCGAATTACGGAATAACAAGAATATGACACAGAATACAGGTTGGTAATTTAAATCTTAGAATTATGAAAATCTTCAAGTATATAATCATGCTATTCCTTATTGTCGTGGGCACGTCATGCGACAAAACAGATTTGTATGCATATCCTTCCAGCGACAGTAACAAGACTGATATCACCGCTTTCAGTTTATTGAATGAAAAAGGGGAAAACGTAGTCATAGAAAGTAAAATAGACAGCGAAACCGGTACCATCACCGTCAAGGCAACTCCGGGAACAAGCCTAAACAGGCTCGTTCCTCGCGCCGCCGTTTCAGAAGGTGTTGTGATCGAGCCGATCATGGGAACCTACACAGATTTTTCCAGTCCGGTAAGCTACACGCTCATAGCCGGAAACCGTACTACCAAACAGACCTGGACAATATCGGTTTCTTTCTGATAAAATTCTAATATCACACCGGAAGTTGCCTTATTCTGTAGAAACATAACTACCTTTAAGGCAACTTCTTTGCTAAATTCATTAAACTTACGATCATGAAACTCAAATTCTTATGGTTCCTCCTGATCAGTCTGGCCACCATCCCGGCATCAGCACAGGAAGTAATACCGATCACTCGTTTTGGTGCGATACCGAACTCACAGACCGATGTAATGCCAGCCGTAAAACAGGCGTTGGAATACTGTAAAGATAAATCAGACGTAGTCATCAGCTTTCCCGAAGGACGCTATGATTTCTGGCCTACCCGCTATGCAGACAAGACTGACAGTATCGGATTCGACCTGCAAAAGATGAATGACCTGACAATAGACGGGAATGGTTCAGAGTTCATATTCCACGGCTGGATGGAAATAGCCCATGTCGACTCCTGTTCCAATATCCTATTCAAAAACTTCTCGGTCGACTGGGACAGGCCACTGATATCCCAAGCGGAAATTACTAAGTCGACAGATACATATCTGGATGTAAAAATAGACCGAAAAAGCTATCCTTATGTGATCGAAAACAAAAAAATTCTTTTCCTCGGCGAAGGCTGGAAGCTTCCGGTTCTGAACGTATACAATAATCTATACGACAAAACAAACAAAGAGATCGTCTACAATAGTTGGGATAGCCCGCTTGGTAATATATTCGAACAGGAAGCCGAAGAACTGGGGGGAGGAATCGTACGCTTTCACGGGAAAACACCTATGAAACCCGAAAGTGGTACCTTCGTTTCCCTGTTTCATGCCCGTTACGCCATCGTCGGATTCCATATTCGGAACAGCCGGGACATTGTCTTGAAAGACCTTCAGATTTATCATTGTCTGAGCCACGGCGTATTGGGAGAACGGACGGAAAATATTACAATGGATAATGCCTCCATGATGGTAAACGATGCCAAAGGTCGTGTATTCAGCATTATTGCTGACGCTTCACACTTCGTCAACTGTAAGGGAGTTATTAAAGTGGAGAATTGTGCACATACCGGGCAGGGAGACGACTTTATCAACGTGCATGGCCGTAGTGTCATTATCATGAACATTCCGGATGAAAAGACAATCGAAGTAAAAACAGACGGACGATATACCACCCCGAACGATGAGATGTGGTTTATTAAACACGAAACAGCCCAACGGGAAGAAGTCCGTATCGTAGAATCCATCACCCCGATCAAAGAAGACGGTAAAGTCACCGGCTTTCAGATTTCGTTTACCCAACCTATTCCGAAAGGTATCCAGGTTGGTGACTTCACGGAGAATAAAACCTGGGCAGCAGGTCTGGAGTTAAGGAACTGCAAAATACTAAAACGACACCGGGCAAGAGGGATTCTCGTAACGACACCGAAAGAAGTCATTATAGAGAACAACTACTTCCGCAGTGCAGGAACAGCTATTCTTATTGAAGGTGACATGGATTATTGGTACGAATCGGGAGCAAACAACAATATGCAGATACGAAACAATGTATTCGAAGACTGCCTCACTTCCGGAAATGCTCACGGAAGCCGTGGCGAATGGGGGGAAGCGGTTATTACCATCACACCTTCCCATAAGCCGCAAGATGCCCAAGCCGAACCGTATCATAAGAACATTTACATCCGGGATAATGTCTTTAAGGTCTTCGACGCACCGCTCGTACGTGCTCGTTCCGTAAGAAATCTTTCATTCACCGGCAATGAAATCATAAAGACATATACTTACAAGCCCTACGCTTGGCAACAATCCGCTTTCTTGCTGGATGGTTGCCGGAATGTCGTCATCAAAGACAACAAAATAGATAAAGCGTACACCACCCGGGATATACTGATCGAACATATGAAGAAATCAGATGTAAAAGTAGCAAAGAAAGAACTCTTCAACATCGATTTTCTGAAAGATATTAATACCTATCATCTCTGGTAGATCTATGCACTTAATAATAAATCCTATGAAAAAAACTCTTTTATTGATCACATTGATCACCACACTGGGAGGATGCTCGAATCGGGCATCCTTCCCGGATGGGAAAAGCCAGTACCAGGAATTTTCGCCAGACGGTATTCCTTTTGTCATCACACAAACACCCTGGGACGTGGATGGATCCGGAAACCATCGCGCCGTCGTTTTGGTCAGTGACATACAAGCCGACGCTGTCATTGCAACCCTCCCCTGGCGGCGACCGGATATGCGGCCGGAAACCAAACGGATTATTGTCACCAATGCCCGGACAGGAGAAAACATCCGGAACGTTACCGTACTGGAACTCACTCCGGAAACAGGGAAAATAGCTTTTCAACCTCGGGAAGCAGGCGAATACTATATCTATTATCTGCCTTATAAATTCAGGAAAAGATCTGACGATGCCCGTTATGGTAAACCCTGGAACGATTATTTGTCACCGGAAGAGATTGCCGATACCGACTGGAAAGCAAATGTCAATAAAAACCAATCAACCCTCCCGCAGGTTAAAGTCAAACAATTCGAAAGCCGTTCGGAATTCGATTTTTTCACCCCGATGGGACTCATCGCTACCAGCGAAGAGGAACAAGTCTTAGCAAAACAAGCTCAGGACGGCTTCCTTATCTTTCCGGAAGACAGAGCATTTCCGATCCGCCTGTCCAAAAGGCTTCCGGTACGATGGATAGAAAAAGGTTCTTCTTCCGAATTCTCCGGTATGGCAACCAAAAACGAATACTATACCTGGCAAATTGGTGTTTGGGCAGCACAAAAAGAGCTGAACAATATCCGGCTTTCCTTCAGTGATTTCGCTTCCGGCAGCCATATCATCCAGGCATCGGAAGCAACCTGTTTCAACCAGGAAGGCATCAACTGGGACGGTAATCCGATCCGATTCACGGTAAATATTCCCGCCGGTCATATACAAGCACTATGGTGCGGACTACAAATACCGGAAAATGCCAGTCCGGGGAATTATCAGGGTACAGTAACCCTGACCTCCGATAATGTAGCCCCCCAGACAATCCGGATAAACCTTCAAGTAACTAATGATTTCCTGACTGACAAAGGAGATGGAGAACTCTGGCGTCATTCACGCCTCAGATGGCTGAACTCCACGATCGGAACCGACAATCTGCCGGTAACACCTTACACTGCAATGCAGGTAACCGACAACCGAATCACCGCTACTGATAAATATCTGACAATAGACGGGAACGGACTGCCGGAAGCAATCGAAATAAATAACCGACCGATCATAAGAAAACCATTCAGTTTCATCGTCGAGACATCACAAGGTCCCGTTACCTTTAACAGTGAAAACATCCGCATAAAAAAAGAAGTAGATGGCTTGGTTTCATGGACTGCATCCTCCACTCAGAACGATATCAGCTTCGATTGTAAGGCTTATATGGAATACGACGGATACATCCGTTACCACCTGAAAGTCTCTGCCGCACACGAAATGATCGTAAATAACATCAAACTGATAACCGATTATGCCTCCGTTTCTTCGGAATATTTCATGGGAACCGGTTATAGTGGCGGAAAACGCCCGGAACATTATACATGGGACTGGAAAGGTCCGTGGGATAGTTATTGGATGGGAGGTCCAAAGTCCGGACTACATGTAGAATTCCGAGGCGGCACTTACCACGGTCCGCTGATCAACGACTATAAACCGGCACCTACCCCGGTATGGTCAAACAACGGGAACGGGCATATTCTCGTCAACGGAACAACAGTCATCGCACAGACTGGAAAAGATACGCTCGACTCGGTTCCAAAAGACTTTGAGTTCGCATTACTGGTCACTCCGGTCAAGCCCGCCAACCCGTCCAAACATTTCTCCGAAAGGTATTATCATGCCAACCCGAACGGTTTCGCACAGGCTGCCACCGAAGGAGCCAACGTTGCCAACATCCACCACTCGCAGAACCTGAACCCGGTAATTAACTATCCGTTCATTGTCCGCGACTCCCTTATAGAATATATTAATGAGCAGCATAAAGCAAATCGGAAAGTGAAACTTTACTACACGATCCGGGAACTGACTAATTATGCTACCGAAATATATGCATTAAAAAGCCTGAACCACGAAATATTCGTTGCAGGAGTCGGTTACGGCCTCCCCTGGCATTGCGAACATCTGATCGACGACTACAAGGCTGCCTGGTATACGGAACTGCCCGGACAACACTCGGATGCTGCCCTCGTATTAAATGGTTTCTCCCGCTGGATAAATTATTATCTGGAAGGATTGCGCTGGATGTTCGAAAACTATCAGATAGACGGAATCTATATGGATGATGTGTCCTTCGACCGTACTGTAATGAAACGAATGAAAAAGATCATGGCACAATATCGTCCTAATGCATTGATAGACCTCCACTCAAATACCGGTTATTCAATCGGACCAGCCAACCAGTACACAGACTTCTTCCCGTATGTGGATCGTCTTTGGTTTGGCGAGAGCTTCAAATACAACCAGATGCGCCCCGACGAATGGTTCGTAACTTTCTCCGGTATTCCTTTCGGACAAATGAGCGAAATGTTACAAGATGGAGGCAACCGGTATCTCGGTATGGTTTACGGCACAACAGCCCGTCATTCATACGGTCAGTTCTCACCGGCACCGGTATGGGCTTTATGGAAATCCTTCGGTATCACCGAAGCAAATATGCTCGGCTATTGGGACAATGATTGCCCGGTACGCTCTAACCATCCGGACGTTAAAGTCACGGTATATGTAAAACCTCAGGAAACATTATTGGCTATTGGTAATTTTGATACGAAAGATCAGACCATCAAGCTGGATTACAACTGGATAACATTGGGTATCGATCCGTCAAAAGCCATACTATATGCTCCTGAAATAGCAGACTTCCAGCAAGAACATACGTTCGGTATCAATGAAAGTATTCCGGTCAGCAGCAAAAAAGGCTGGTTACTGATCGTCAAAGAGAAAAAATAAAAGTTTAAGCAGAAAAATCATTTATAACATTCATTCGATAGGATAACAAACAATATTTCAATCCTTTATCGAATGAATGTTTCCCATTTTAAAGGTCCATAACCGGCAATCAGTGAAAGACTATCCATTTCCTTAATTTTCTTTGGGACCCATACCATGAATCTTCTTATTATCAGAAAGATAAATCACAAAAATGAGTAATGAATGGTGATTTTAATATTTTTATTGTTGTAAGTTGTAACCAAATTGCCGAACTTGCGTCCATTAGGTAGGATGGAGTTGTATAGCGACGCATATTACATAGAAAGAATAGTTGCGGGAGATACAGGTTGCTTTGCCTGCCTTCTGGATAAATACAGCCGTCCGGTTCATTCGTTAATCCTTAAAATGGTACGTAATAAGGAGGATGCGGAAGAACTGGCGCAGGATGTATTTATGAAAGTATTTCGTAATTTGCCGTCGTTTAAAGTCGATTGCAGCTTCTCCACCTGGATCTACCGTATAGCTTACAATACGGCTATATCGGAACTCCGCAGGAAGAAGCAGGAATTCGTTGCCATCGAAGAATCACAGATCAGCAACGTATCGGAAGAGGCTGTCAGCGAACTGCTGGGGAGCGTATCCCCGACCGAACAACTCGACCGGCTGGAAGCAGCCCTGACCCTGCTCCCACCGGACGAAAGAGCATTGATACTACTTTTTTATATGAAAGAAAAGACGGTGGAAGAATTAACCGTCATTACCAGTTTCAGTGCATCCAACATCAAAGTGAAACTGCACCGCATACGGAAAAAGTTATTTGTATTAATCAAAGGAATGGAGGAAAAATAAAGATGGACAATCATAAAAAGAACCCGGATATACTGGAGAAACTGTTCAGGCAAATGCCGGAAGAAGAACTGCCGGCTTCCTTCCGTCTGAAAATTATGCAACAGATAGCCGGCGAAACGGTTAAAGCCAGGAAACGTAACGAACGATTCGGGCTGGCGGCAGTCATTGCTGCTTCGCTGGGGATGCTGGGGATGGCTGTCATTTCTATTCTTTATTATATAGGGCTACCGGAAACGACCGGGATGCAGATGAACTGGCCGAAAATTGATATCTCCGCCTTTGGTTTCTATTTCTATATCGGTATATTGGCATTGTTACTCCTGTTCCTCGATTATAAATTCAGGAAGGCATTCCGTAAAGAGAAATAACAGATAAGGGAAACGTATTTTCAGGAGTAAAACTATTGTCTATCAGAAAAAAAGCGTTACCTTTGCCCCGATTTTTGAGATATGACAACATAATGTCTAACTTACTAATTAAAACAAACTTAAGTATTAACAATTA
>ENA-OWPN01000869-OWPN01000869.1-human-gut-metagenome-genome-assembly--contig:-NODE-869-length-34191-cov-6.148026_pt1 | contig 34191 bp, 26 predicted proteins | sample MGYA00248266_ERZ651850 | MGnify/ENA primary metagenome ERZ651850 (study PRJEB26924, sample SAMEA4378296) | human gut metagenome | biome: human gut; feature: human-associated habitat; material: faeces... | reverse complement strand
TGGCGGTCTATCTCTTGTTTTCGGTTGCTTGCTTCCTTACCGTACATGAGCATTAGGGAAAGGGTTGTTGCAGAAGAAAGAAGGAATATACGTATGAACCTGGAGAAAATCTATCCCCGTACGGGAGATAGGGAGACTGTCTACTTAAAACATGTCGTAACGAATCCCAACATACAAATCGGCGATTACACGATGTATAACGATTTCGTTCACGATCCGAGGCAGTTTGAAAAGAACAACGTCTTATATCAGTATCCGATAAACGGAGATTCGCTGCGGATAGGCAAGTTTTGTTCTATTGCCTGCGGCGCAAAGTTTTTATTTGCCAGCGCCAACCATACGCAGGCGTCTGTATCTACGTATCCTTTTCCCATCTTTTTTGAAGAATGGGATTTGGATATAGGCGATGTGACGTCGGCTTGGGACCATAAAGGCGATATCGTCATCGGCAACGACGTGTGGATTGGCTACGAGGCCGTGGTCATGGCCGGCGTGACGATTGGCGACGGCGCGATTATCGGCGCGCGGGCTGTCGTAACGAAGGACGTGCCGCCGTATACGATTGTCGGCGGCGTTCCGGCCAGGAAAATTCGCCGGCGGTTCTCAGATAATGTGATTGCCCGGCTGCTGGAACTCAAATGGTGGGACTGGCCGGCCGAGCAGATTCAACGAAATATAAAGAATATACAAGCCGGTCGGTTGGATTTGCTGCTGTAAATACGGCATGCAAACCTTTCTATTGCAAGAGATGAAAAAAGCTGCTGGGAAACGCAAGTATTGCGTCTTCCAGCAGCTTTTTGGCATTTTATGTCGTGCCTGTCTTTGTGAGCGGCTCGGGAAATCAGGCTCCGAATAATTCGACGGCCTTGGCGGCCATGCGTTCGCCGTAGGTCAGGAAGGTTTCCCGGCTGCCGTCCAGATCCTTGCTCAGGGCTACAGGCCCCAGGTGAATGACCGGCGCGCCGCAGGAGCCGCCGCCGGAATAGGTCATCATGCCGTGGACCATCATGTGGTCGAGGATGAGGCGGATGCCCAGGTCGCCGCCGCCGTGGATATAATCCATCGTCGCGAAGGCTCCACCCAGCTTGCCGGCAAGCTGGCATTTCTTACACGGCCCTTCGAGCCAGGCCTTGACGTCGGCACAGACGCTGGCGAAATAAATGGGCGAGCCCAAGACGATGCATTTGCTTTCGGCAGCCCACGCTTCGTCCAAATCGTCGATAGAGCAGGCCTTGGCTTGGACGCCCTGTACCCGTTCCATGCCCTGGGCGATGATTTCGGCCATCTTCTGCGTGTGTCCCGTTTTAGAGTAATACAGTACCATAGCTTTCATACTTCATGCCTCCTTGTTGCATACGTATATATACATCTTACTCATACGATCCTTCCTTTGTCAAATCCGGCGCTGTATAACATAACCCAGACCATGGCAGGTTCTGCTGCGGTCTGGGTTATATCGTATCTACTTATTTTTTATTTTTCTTGCGCGAGGCGAAGTCGCCGCAGGCCTGGATGAGGTTGACGCCTACGATGAGGATGATGATCGTCGCCAGCATGACGTCGGCGCGGAAGCGCTGGTAGCCGTAGCGGATAGCGATGTCGCCGAGGCCGCCGCCGCCGATTGCGCCGGCCATGGCCGAAGCGCCGATGAGGTTGACGATGAGGACCGTAATGTTGTTGATGATCGTCGGCAGGGCTTCGGGAATGAGGACCTTGCGGATGATCTGGAAGGGCGTGGCGCCCATGGATTCCGCGGCTTCGACGAGGCCGAAGTCGACGTCGCGGATAGACGTTTCAACGAGGCGGCTCAAAAAGGGAATGGCCACGATGGTCAGGGGCACGCAGGCCGCCGTCGTGCCGATGGACGTGCCGGCGATGATGCGGGTCAGAGGAATGATGGCGACCATGAGGATGATAAAGGGAATCGAGCGGATGATGTTGACGATGGTGCCCAGTATCTGATTGATAAAGCGGTTTTCCAGAATATGGCCACGGCTGGTCGTGACCAGCGTAATGCCGAGGGGAATACCGATGATAGCGGCGATGATCGTCGCGACGGCGACCATGAAAACAGTTTCCTGAATGCCTTGGAGCATTAAATTAATGATTTCTTGGGACATATCCTAAAACCTCGCTTCCAATAGGTAATTCTTTAATATATTCAAATGCTTTTGCCTGTTGTTCCATAGAACCCATGATGACGACGATGAGATAGCCGAAAGGTTCGTCCTGAATGTAGTCGATGTTGCCGTAGAGGACGCTGACGTAGGTGTGGAAGCGTTGTACGACCGATGCGACGACAGGTTCGTTCGTAGCGGCTCCCTTGAAGCGCAGGCGGACGAGCATATCGTAGCCCGGCGCAGGCTGGTCCGTAATGCCCATCTTGGCGATGCCGGCGGGCAGCTCCATGTTGATAACCGATTTGACGAAGTCCTTCATCGTCTGGGACTGGGGATTGGTAAAGACGTCGACGACGCGGCCTGCTTCCTTGATGACGCCGCCTTCGATGACGGCGACGCGGTTGCAGATTTCTTTGATAACCGCCATTTCGTGGGTAATGATGACGATGGTAATGCCAAGGCGCTGGTTAATGTCCTTGAGCAGCTCGAGGATGGATTTCGTCGTCTGCGGGTCCAGGGCCGACGTAGCTTCGTCGCATAGGAGGATGTTCGGGTCGCTGGCTAAAGCCCGGGCGATGCCGACGCGCTGCTTTTGGCCGCCCGACAGCTGAGCCGGGTAGTTGAATTGCCGGTCCGTCAGGCCGACTAATTCCAAGAGGTCGGCTACTTTTTTCTGGATGGCTTCCTTCGACGCGCCGATGAGCTCCAGGGGGAAAGCGATGTTGTCGAAGACCGTTCGAGACGAGAGCAGGTTAAAGTGCTGGAATATCATGCCGATGTGCTTGCGTTCTGTCCGCAGCTGGGCATCGGTCATATTTGTTAAGTTTTTTTCGTCGATGATGACGTTGCCGCTCGTCGGCCGTTCAAGCATGTTGATGCAGCGGACGAGGGTGGATTTGCCGGCGCCGCTCTTGCCGATGATGCCGAAGATTTCGCCGTCTTCAATGGTCAGGTTAACGCCTTTGAGGGCGTGGACCTGAGCTTTACCGTCATAGGTTTTCGTAATGTTTTCCAGTTTTATCACAATATCAACTCCTTGATTAGGTACGAGTTCAACCGGGTGGCAGTACAACTAAAAAAGCCGTCAAACAGATGACGGCTCGGTATTTCATGTATGTCGCTTCATCTGCCGGAATACTCCGTTGGAATTGGCACCTTCCCTGACGGGGGTTGCCGCAGCGTCATGGGGCCAGTCCCTCAGCTGCTCTGGATGAACTTGTATATTTGGTTGTTGCTTAACATATTATCACTAAGGAACGGGTGTTGTCAAATACAAGAGCTGGGCAGGTATGTAAAATGTGAGAAAAAGAGAGGAGCCTGTCGTGGATGTGCCCTTAATTTTTGAAAAAATGCAGGTATTAGAGGAAATATGTAATACATTTTATCAAAAATCTGTATATGATAAAAATATTTATCGATTTGTCTGGATGAGCAGAGCAGATGGGCCGTTTGGCAGCCGCCGAAGGGGAATCGGGATGGTTTTATGAAGAATTGTATCTTTGTTTACGTTTTGTTTATCTTTTTGCCGTATGCTTATCAAAAACGGCATCGTGAAACCGACAGGAAGAACATATCGCGAGGGACGCAGGCGGTGCTATAATACAATAAGCAGAATATTGCGCAGAAGTATTGGGAGAAAGAAGATGTAAATACGTATGGATTCGAGGGACATATCGATTGGCAAGCGGCTGCTGCTGTCTAATTTTATTATGATTTTTATTCCCGTCGCCTTCACGCTCGTCGTGAGCATCGCGATTTTTCTGGGCCTGCAGTTCGGCAACATCAACCGGGCGGCCCTGATTTCCTTTATCTGGCCGGAGAGCAGCGGGCCGACCTTGTCTGTTCAATTTGAATTGAGCCGCCTGTGCGTGCGGGCCGACCAGTATGACGGCGATATGAAGCCGCTGTTTCAGTCGGGCGATCATTTGGAAGACCAGGGGCTGCGCGTCGCGATCTGGAAGGACGGCCGGTTTTTATACGTGACAAACGGCACCGACGGGCAGGAGACGATGGACAACGTGCAGCGAAAGGTGCCGGCCCAGTCGACGGCCTCGTGGGTCTGGTCGGATCAAGGAATTGACTTTTCCTACGTTTCCACGAAAACGGGCATCGTCCTGGCTGTGACGGGCAATGTGCCTCTGCATTCCCATACGAGAGTCTTAAATCTGCACACGAAAGACATCTTGAAGGTCGCCTTTTACGTGCTGACGATTGCGACGGTTATTTTGACGATTTGCGTCGGCCTGTACCTGGCTCGAAAGCTGTCGCGGCAAATCGTGCAGCCCTTGGAAGAGCTGCGGGATATTGCCGGCGATATCAGCCGCGGAAACCTGGAGCATCCTGTGACGGTCAAGGGGCACGATGAAATCAGCGACACATGCCGGTCTTTTGAAAACATGCGTCTCCAGCTCAAGGCAGCCGGCGAGCTGCGCGATAAGTACGACAGAAACCGCAAGGAGCTCATCGCCGGCATTTCCCACGACCTGGCGACGCCCTTGACCCGCATCGAAGGCTATGCCAGCGGCTTGAAAGACGGCATCGCCGATACGGCGGAAAAGCGCCGCCATTACGTCGCCATGATTTTGGATACGTCGAAGATGATGACCCGCCTGGTGTGGACGCTGTTCCTCTTTTCCAAGTTTGACCTGGGACAGGTGGAATTCTGCTGGGAAAACGTAGACCTGTGCGGCTATTTGGAAGACTACACGGGCGAGCAGGCTGAGCATTTCCGCCATCAGGGGCTGGACATTTCTTATAAGGCCTCTGTAGACGAGGCTGTCGTGGCTATGGACCGGACTCATTTTCAGCGCGTTGTAGAAAATATCATCGGCAACAGCGTAAAATATAAAGACGGCGACGAAGGACATTTAGCTATATCCCTGGACGCTGCCGGAGACGGCGCCGTACGGCTGACCTTTGCCGACGACGGCCGCGGCGTAGGCGAAACCGACCTGCCTAAGCTGTTCGATTCGTTTTACCGGACCGACAAGGCCCGCAGCAACGTGGCTAAGGGAAGCGGCCTGGGCCTAGCCGTAGCCAAGCAGATCATCGACGAAATGAAAGGGAAGATTTGGGCCGAACAGACCCAGCCCAAGGGACTGACGATCTGCATCGAGCTGCCTGTACAAAAGGAAGGGAACCATCATGAAGCATATACTGATCATTGAAGACGATAAAGGCATTGCCGAATTGGAAAAGGACTATCTGGAAGCCAACGGCTTTGCCGTGTCCATTGAAGTGGACGGCATCAAGGGGCAGGAGCAGGCGCTGCGGCAGCCCTTCGATTTGATTTTGCTGGACATCATGCTGCCCGGCCAGGACGGCTTCCAGATTTGCCGCCATATTCGCGAACATAAAAATATCCCCGTCCTCCTCGTGTCGGCCAAGCAGGAAGATATCGACAAGATACGGGGCTTGGGACTGGGTGCAGACGACTACATCGTAAAGCCCTTCAGCCCCAACGAGCTCGTCGCCCGCGTCAAGGCCCACCTGGCCCGCTATGACAGGCTGACGGCCCGGGAGACGTCGAAGAGCGTCCTCCAGTACGGCGACCTGGAAATCGACGAGTCGGCGCGGCGGGTTTTCATAGCCGGTAAGGAAGTAGCGCTGGCCAATAAGGAGTTTGAGCTCCTCTTGTTCCTGGCGAAAAATCCCGACATGGTATTCAGCAAGGAGACGCTCTTTGACCGCGTCTGGGGCGCAGAATCCCTGGGCGAGACGGCGACCGTGTCGGTCCACGTCAACCGCATCCGCGACAAGATAGAAACGGATTCGGCTAAGCCGCAGTATATCGAAACGGTGTGGGGCGCAGGCTATCGGTTCCGCTCGCGATAAGGTATAACAGAAAGGGAGATGAAGTACTATGTGGGCGCTGTTAGCTTTGGGATCGGCCGTATTTGCAGCCTTGACGACTATCCTGGCAAAAATCGGCATCGAAGGCGTGAATTCCCATGTGGCGACGGCTATTCGGACGGCCGTGGCCTTAGTCATGGCCTTCGGCATGGTCTCCTTGACGGGAAACTGGGACGGTTTCGGCGGCATCAGCCGGAAGGGCTGGCTCTTTCTCATCCTGTCGGGCCTGGCGACGGGGGCGTCGTGGCTTTGTTATTACAAGGCGTTGCAGCTGGGCGACGTGTCCAAGGTCGTGCCCATCGACAAGCTGAGCGTCGTCATTACCCTGCTCCTGGCCTTTATCCTGTTTCACGAAATGGCGTCGCTAAAAGTCGTCGTCGGCGCAGTCCTCATCACCATAGGGACGCTGCTCATGGTACTATAACTGCATATGGCGTATGCGAGAACTGTCGCGCTTCGGCGCGGCAGTTTTTTGCGTTTATGTTCCGGAAAATTTCTTTACCCTCTGTTTATGCTTTCGTAGCTATTCGTTCAAACTTTGTTTAATTTTTCTCCCTATACTTGGGTTAAATGATAAAGACTTAAACATTAGGGGAAAGAGGGAGCATTATGAACATACTCGTTACCGGCGGCGCCGGATTTATTGGTTCGCATCTCGTACGCAAGCTGCTGTCTATGGGACACGACGTCCTCGTCGTCGACGATCTGCGCGGCGGCCTGCGGACGAACGTGCCCGAAGGAGCCGGCTTCGTCTGCCTGGATATCAACAGCCCGATGCTGCTGGACGTCATGGATAGAGGGCGGTTTCAATGCGTCGTCCACCTGGCGGCCCAGACCCGCGTCGACGTATCCATCAAGGACCCCTACGGCGATGCGAGGGACAACGTCATGGGTACGGTCAACGTGTTGGAATGCGCCCGCAAGAACGGCGTGCAGCGCGTCGTCTTCGCTTCGTCGGCAGCCGTATACGGCGACCCGCCGGAAACAGACTTGCCCTTGTCGGAAGACTATCCGCTGTCGCCCTTGTCCTTTTACGGCCTGAGCAAGGCGACGATCGAATCGTACCTGCGCCTGTATCACAAGTGGTATGGACTGGATTACGTCGTCCTGCGCTTTGCCAACGTCTACGGCGAACGGGCCGAAGTCGGCGGCGAAGGAGGCGTCGTCAACGTATTTGCCAAACGGGCTGCCCGTGACCTGGACATTACGGTCTACGGCGACGGCAGCCAGTCGCGGGATTACATCTACGTCGGCGATATTGCCAACGGCATCGTCTGCGCCTTGACGACGGAGCAGGCTGACGAAGTATACCACCTGAGCACGGGACGGGAAGCGTCGCTCCTGGACGTGCTGGCCGAGCTGCGCCGGGCTTCGGGTAAAGAGCTGACGCCGAATTTTGCCAGGACGCGGAGCGGCGATATATACCGCTCCGTATTATCGAATGAAAAAGCCCGCCGCCTTCTGGGCTGGGAGCCGTACATGAAACTGAAAGACGGCATTATCCTGACATATCAGTATGCTGCGGGACAAGGGGGACGATGAGATGGAATGCTTACATCGCAGTGAAGAACGCTTGCTGAACGCTGCGCCGGCTGTTGCGCCGAACCTGCTGCAGCGGCTGCTGGACGACATAGGATATGTTCCGATCCTGCTGGCTGCGGCCGTCCTCGTCTGCTTTACAGGCAACGCCCTGATCAAAATTACCGACCCTGTCGAATCGAACTACGCCCTGACGGCGATGGAAATGCTGCAGTCAGGCGATTACGTTTCGCCGCGCATTTTCGGCAATTACTGGTACGACAAGCCCGTCTTGTTTTACTGGGAGCTCATGGCCGCTTTTTCCCTGTTCGGCACGACGGAATTTGCCGCCCGCTTTTTCCCGTCTGTCTTCGGCCTCATCGGCGTCGTCATGGCCTATGGTTTCGCGTCGCGCCTGTACGACAAAAAGACGGGCTTCGTCGCGGCCTTGGTCCTCGTGACATCGCTGGAATACTTTTACCTTTCCCACGCCGTCATTACGGATATGACCTTGTTCGTCTTCTTTTCAGCGACGCTCATGCTGTTTTATCTCGCCTACAGTGAAGGGCGGCCGCGCCTGTATTATGGAGCTTATGCCTGCGCCGCTCTGGCCGTCCTGACGAAAGGGCCTGTAGGCCTCGTTCTGCCGGGGCTGATTATCGTCCTGTTTTTACTGTGGCGGAGAGATTTCAAATCTGTTTTCCTGCACATCAAGCTGGGATCGGGGCTGCTGCTGTTCTTTGTCATCGCCGGCCTGTGGTACGTACCCATGTACATGATGCACGGCGGTGATTTCATCAGCCAGTTCATCGGCGTCCACAACGTCCTGCGGGCTACTGTGGCGGAGCATCCCAGGGATAACGTGTGGTATTACTATACGGCCGTGTTTCTGTTAGGCTTCTTTCCCTGGGTATTCACGCTGCCTCTGGCTGCAAAGAAATATAAACCAGTTCACAAGCTGAGAGCTTGTTTGAGAACGGGAGGCCTTGCCGGCCTGCGCCGCATGGCCGATTCCCTGTCCATGAAGGAACAGTTCCTCGTGACCTGGGCCGTCGTCGTTTTCGTGTTTTACCAGTGCATGGCTACGAAATACATGACCTATACGTTCCCGTACATGATTCCCATTGCCATCGCCTTTGCTGCGTACCTGCGCCATCATGAGCGCCTCGTCGCTCTCCTGACGGCAGCCAGCGTCGTCTTTTATATGGCCGCGACCTTTTTCGTCGCCGTGCCCCTGTGCCGTGACGCGTCGGCCTATGACGCGGCTCAGGCCGTACAGCGCATGGCCGACGGCCGTACCTGCGTTGCCGTCTACGGCGGGCGCTATCCCGTATCGCTGGCCTATTATTCCGGCTATGACGCCAAGCGGCTGAAATGGGCCGATGAAATCGAAGACTCCCTGCCCGGCGGCATCAACTGGAACGCCAAGAACGTCATGCCCTTTATGGCCATCGAAGACTTGGCGCGGCACGACCACGTGCTGCTTCTGGTCCATGAAAACGAAGACGCCAACTTCCGCAAGGCCGGCATTCCCGGAACCTGGGTCGGCGTAAAAAAGGCCGGCCGCTGGCTCATCTATGAAAACCAATAATATCCGAGAGAAAAGAGGCTGCTGTTATGTATGATTATCTCATCGCCGTCGTCCTGGGCATCGTCGAAGGGGCAACGGAATTCCTGCCCGTATCGTCGACAGGCCATATGATTCTCGTCGGCCATCTGCTGGGCTACGACGGCATGCGGGCCGGCGTGTTCGAAGTCTTTATTCAACTGGGGGCTATCATGGCCGTGGCGGTCATATATAAGGAGAAAATCCTGACCATGCTGCATTTTAATGGCTGGCGGCCCTTGCTGCGGCGGGAAAACTGGCGGCGCTCCGATACGGGACTGACGCTGATTCACATCGCCGCCGGCGCGGTTCCCGTCCTGCCCGTCGGATATTTGCTCCATCACTTCATCAAGACCTATTTGTTTTCCGTAGAAACGGTCCTCATCGGCCTCGTCGCCGGCGGCGTATTCATGATGGCAGCTGAAAAAGCTCATCGAAAAACGCTGTGTGACGACGTGGACAAGCTCACTATAGCCCAGTCCTTCGGCATCGGCCTGTTTCAAATCTTCGCCCTGTGGCCGGGCTTTTCTCGCTCCGGCTCGACCATCGCCGGCGGCCTGTTCCTCGGCGTAGGCCGCAAGGCGGCGGCAGACTTTTCCTTTATCATGGCCGTGCCGGTCATGCTGGCCGCCTGCTTTTACGACTTGCTGAAAAACATGTACGTCCTGACGGACAACGACTTTGACATGATCACCATCGGCTTCTTCGTCGCCTTCGCCGTGTCTTACGCGTCGGTTTACTGGTTCCTGAAATTCCTGAACCGCTCGACACTGACCACCTTCGCCGTCTACCGCTTTATCATCGCCGCCTTGGCCGCCGTGTATTTCTTTGGGTGATGTCGGGCTATTGGATAGACATAAAGGTGTGAATTACATAGAGCTGAGATACAAGACCGTGCTTGCAAGGGCAGGGTCTTGTATTTTTGCAATTAGAAAGGGCTGCCACGAAGAAGCCTTATTCTCTTCATGCGGCAGCCTTTGATGTATGCCTTAATCAGATGCTATTTCAGCTTATATTGTAACCTAGGTTATTGTAGGCTAACTTAATAAACTGGACAACGAACGCATAATCAAATCAATATCTTTACTTTCCAATTCCCGTATAATATGAAGATACGTACGCTGTGTCGTATTAATGCTGGAGTGGCCTAGACGTCGCGCGACGCTGGCGACGGACACGTCGGAGAATAATAAGAGGGAAGCATGTGTATGACGCAGGCCGTGCATGGAAATAATGGGAATATCAGCTTTCATGCAGTGCCGCTCCAAAATGTCGTTGACCGTCGAATTGTATATTTTCTTTTTCGGCGGGACAAAAATAGGTTTTTGAGGGGGTAAGTTTTTTATTAACGTGAAAAATTGGATGACCGTCTGCCAGTCTAATTTGATTTTGCGGATAGATGAACGGTTTTTCGTCGGCAGGAATCCGCCTTCGCCTTTATAATTCCAGGTCTTATCAATCGATAAGGTTTGATGGAGGAAATCAAAATCTTTCGGCGTGACGGCTAAGGCTTCGGAAAAGCGTAGCCCTGTTTTGGCGACGAGTAAAATAAGCCAATCCATAGTCAACTGTTCAGTCAATTTGAGTTGGGCCAACAATTTTTGCAATTCATATCGGCTTAAATATTTTGCTTTTTTCTGGGACGGCGGTTTGCCTTTGATGATGACTTTGCGTGTAGGATCGCGGTCGATCAATCCTTCGTCTAAGGCGTCGATAATGGCTCCTTTCAGTTGATGATGAAAATCCATCGTTGTCTGCCGTTCGTGGTTTTCTGCATAATCGTTGATTAATTTTTGGTAAGCAATGCGGTCTAAGTCGATGATGCGCAGGTCGGGAGCCAGTTTTTTTAGCCACGATTCGGTAAGACGATACTTTTTCATCGTAACGTCCCGGATAGAGCCTTCTTTGTAAATGATCAGCCAATTTGAATAATACTGATGGAATAAATCGGTTCTTTTGGTTGTGATGAAAGTCGTTGTCATAATAAGCCTCCTTTCAAATTTTCATGCTGATGAAGGGTGATGAGGTTGTCAAGTTGATAGAAAAATGCACCTATTTTCTGCTGTTCATCATATTTAGGAATCCAAATTTTTTCTGTTAAAAGTTCATTCTTTGTAATACCTTTAATTGAGGTTCCCTGGACTGCATTAAGCATGGATTGGAGCTTTTTATAGCAAACATAAACAGTAAATAGTGGAGACGTATTTAATTTACTCAATGATAGAAAATCTTGACTAGTCGCATAAGAAAATGGCATAAATGCAAGTTTCCCTACACCTACTCGAGTAATAATTGCTATTGAGTTTTCGGGTATGAGCTGTGCAGCAGAATGATTCAATCCCTCTTGTGTAATATATTTTCTCGGGGTTACTCCAAACAATTTTCCATCTACGATATCTGATGATTGAATCCATGGAATATTTCCATTCCAAAATGCCTTATTAGACGTTGTTGGAGTACCTCCTCCCAATGTTTTCTCAGACAACTCTGACAGCTTACGCTGTTCCCAAGAATTTGTAAATTGCCTATATATCTCATGAGATAGTGTTGAGAAAAATTTTAATAATGCTATTTTTTTAATATTCATAGCGTTAAAATACTTACGCTGATGAAGGGTGATGAGGTTGTCAAGTGTTGAAAAATATTTGCCTATTCGTAATTCTTCATCAAATGTTGGAGGAAAATAAATGCGATAACTTGCAAGTTTAGGAACGGTTAACTGGGGTATTCCTGTTGATTCTAAAATAGTATCTTTTTGATTTATAGCTTCAGCAAGAAAATCAACATCATGCTTTGATGTCAATGATAAAAGGCGCACAACAGGTGTAAAATTGACTTTTCTTGCTTGAGCATGTCCAACATCACCTCTACCAGTGACTGTAACTGCAGGAGCTTTGACGCGATAATAATCATCATAATATCCAACAATACCTTTATCACTGAGTGCATTTGCGAGCACAGGATATTTACCATTTTTTTTGAGCTTGATTTTATCTACATCTCCTCCTGCAATTATTTCTAAACACTCATCTCCCAACTTACGCTGTTCCCAAGAAATTACTTGATTGAAGTAATTAAAATGAATTACATTGACGATTTGGTGAATATATGATACGATTTACGTGTAATTTAGTTCAAGTACTTAGATAAAGATAGGGGAGGAGGCTTATGAAGGTAAGTGATGTTGTACAGCTTTTATCAGGGCCGAATGCGTCGCGTATAAAAAAGAAGTATGATAACGGTTTACTATATACTGTTGCCGATATAGAATCGGATTTATCGCAGATGGGAACAAAAAAAAGGGTAAAAAAAAGAGATATGCCTGAGTTTTTTACCCAAACAGGCGACGTAGTAATCAGCTTGATGAAGCAGCAGGCGGCTATTATTACGCCGACGAATGCAGGGAAGATGTTAACTTCAAATTTTGTGAAATGCCAGTTTGATGGGAAGCTGCTTGACGCTTGGTATTTTTGCTATTGGATCAATGAATCGGGCGAAGTGAGGCGGCAAAATTACAGAGATGTAAACTTGTCGGTGTATACGCCCCGCTTTATCGACGAGTTAGAAATGCGGCTACCGCCTATAGAAACGCAGCAGCAAATAGGAGAGCTGTATAAAAATCTCAAACATATGCAGGGGTTAATGGATAAACAGAAAGACGATTGGACTCGTTTTACACTGCAAATCATTCGTAATACAACTAGGGAGGTCATGGAATATGGCAATAACGGAAAACAGTAAGGATTTACGGCAGATTTTATGGGATGGGGCAGATATTCTGCGTTCGAAAATGGATGCAAATGATTATAAAGACTATTTATTGGGGTTTGTATTTTATAAATATTTATCAGATAAGTTGTTGATGGAAGCTTACGATTTATACGAAGGCGGCAAGCCGCATACGATGGCCGAAGCGCAGCGCGTGTATGAAGAAGCTTATGGTGATGATGAATTTTTGCAGGAATTACGCGAAAAGATACGGTACAGTATTCAGCCTGACGTGACCTATACGAAGTTGGCTGACAAAGCAGAAGGCAATGAGTTTCAGCGCGAAGACCTGCAAAGAGGCTTTAATGAAATCCAAGAATCGGATCCTATATTTGATAAGCTGTTTGCTGACGTCGATTTATATTCGCCGCGACTGGGGACGGGCGATTTGAAACAGAGCCAGACTGTCGCCGAGCTGCTGAAAAAGATCAACGAGGCAAACTTAATGGCTTATTCGGGCGACGTATTAGGCGACGCATACGAATACATGATCGGCCAATTCGCATCGGAAACAGGGAAGAAGGCAGGGGAGTTCTATACGCCGAAAGCCGTGTCGGAGATATTAGCGAAAATCACGATTAGCAGCCAGGAAAACGTAACGGGACTTACGGTATACGACCCGGCGATGGGGTCGGCGTCGCTGCTGCTGAGCTTGAAAAAATATTCGAACTATCCTGACTTCATACAGTATTATGGGCAGGAATTAATGACTTCAACATACAATCTCGCCCGTATGAATATGTTCCTTCACAGCATTAATCCGAGCAATCAGCACCTCCGCAACGGCGATACACTTGATGCAGACTGGCCAACTGACGAAGAAACGACGTTTCACTGCGTCGTCATGAATCCGCCTTATTCGCAAAAATGGACGGCAAGTCCCGGATTTTTGACCGATTCAAGGTTCAGCGATTACGGCGTACTGCCGCCGAAATCCAAGGCCGATTACGCATTTTTGCTTCACGGCTATTATCATTTAAAAAATACGGGCACCATGGCTATTGTCCTGCCTCACGGCGTATTGTTCCGCGGCGCGGCCGAAGGGAAGATTCGGAGGAAGCTGTTGGAAGCCGGGGCGATATACGCAGTTATCGGCCTTCCGGCCAACTTGTTTTATAATACGTCTATACCAACGACGATTGTCGTATTGAAAAAGAGCCGCGGCGAAGACATGAGCCGGGACGTTTTATTTATCGACGCGTCGAAGGAATTTGAACGGGGGAAGAAGCAGAATACGCTGACGGAAGAACATATCAACGCCATCGTAGACATGTATCATAATCGAAAAGACGTGGATAAACATGCTCATGTGGCAACGTTTGAAGAAATCGAGCAAAACGACTTTAATTTAAATATTCCCCGTTACGTCGATACATTTGAAGAAGAACCGGAAATAGATCTGGGTGCCGCAGCGGCAGAGATCATTCAAACAGATAAGGAAATTGCCGAAGCAGAATCTGAATTATTGAAAGGATTGCGCGAATTGACGGCTTCTACGCCGGAAGGGCAGGCAGGATTAGAACAATTATTGGCATTATTTTCCAAGGAGGCAGAATGATGGGGGAGGAAATGCACGAAAAAAAGCGCGTACCGGCTATCCGATTTGCCGGATTTACGGAACCTTGGGAACAGCGTGAGTTAGGGAATTTTATAATAGAGTATACTGAGGTTACGACAGAAAACAATCAATACCCTGCATTAACTTCGTCAAGAAAAGGAATATTTTTGCAAGCGGATTATTTTTCTGGAAATCAAATTGCCTCGGAAGATAATACTGGCTATAATATTGTTCCTTATGGGTATTTTACATACCGACATATGTCTGATGATGAAATATTTTACTTCAATATAAATAATATTGTTGAAAATGGCATAGTCAGTACGCTTTATCCTGTATTTACTACCAATATAGAATTAGACTCTAAATACTTGCAATATCAGTTAAATCATGGGTATGAGTTCGCAAAGTTTGCTCGTTTACAAAAACAAGGTGGCTCACGAACATATATGTATTTAAATAAATTGAAAAAACTTCGTATAACTATTCCTCTATCAGTAAAAGAACAAAAAAGTATATCAAAAATCCTTTTAGAGCTAGATCGGATAATCACCCTTCATCAGCGTAAGTGCGACGCACTCAAAAAAGTGAAAAAAAGTCTGCTGCAAAAAATGTTCCCAAAAGAAGGTTCGGTTGTTCCAGAGATCAGATTTGCTGGATTTACGGAAGCTTGGGAACAGCGTAAGCTGGAAGATATATTCAAAGAGTATTCAGAAAAAAATCATGCAGAACTGCCACCACTTACAATAATACAAGGGCAAGGAACTATTTTACGGAATAAATCTGACAGACATCTTTCCTATGACAAAGAATCACTTTCTGGATATAAATTCGTAAAAAAAGGAGATTTTATCGTTCATCTTCGTTCATTTGAAGGAGGTCTTGAAATAGCCAAAAGTGACGGCATCATCAGTCCTGCTTACCATACATTACATAGTGATGTTGCCAATTCTAATTTCTATTATCCATATTTCCGTTCGCATAATTTCATAAATAATAAATTAAAAAATTGTGTATATGGTATTCGTGATGGGAAGAGTATCAATCTACAAGAAATGAAAAAAATTAAAATTTCATATACTAATATAAGAGAACAAGAATGTATTGCTAAGATTTTTACTAATATGGATAATCTCATCACCCTTCATCAGCGTAAGCTGGATCAACTTAAAACGATTAAAAAATCACTGCTGCAACAGATGTTTGTATAGCGCAAGGAGGCGTTATCATGCCTGAACTAGAACGTACATTAGAAACGAAGCTTATCGAACAACTGACGCAAGGCGTCTCGCAATGGACGTATTGCCCCGAACTCAATACGGAAGAAAAACTTTGGGCTAACCTGCGCCAAATTATCGAATCTAATAATCGAGATAAACTGCGCGAAACGCCCTTATCCAATCAGGAGTTTGAACAGGTAAAGAACCAACTGAGCTTTTCTTCCTTTTACAACGCCGCCGAATGGATTGTCGGAGAAAACGGCAAAGCCTACGTTCACGTGCAGCGCGGCAATGAAACGCTGCATCTATTAGTATTAAATCGCGCTCATGTCACCGGCGGAACGAGCGTATACCAAGTCATTAACCAATGCCAGACCTTTAAAGATGAAGATAATCCGACAGAATCCAGAGCTAGACGGTTTGACGTGACGCTCCTTATCAACGGCCTGCCTTTGATTCATATCGAATTGAAAAATCGGCAGCACTCGTATAAAGAAGCGTTCCGGCAAATTGTGAAGTATGCCAAGGAAGGACAGTTTACAGGAATTTTTTCTACCATACAGATGTTTGTCGTCAGCAACGACGTCGACACGAAGTACATTGCCGCGGCAAGAAGCGACGAGCTGAACGATAAATTTCTATCTGGCTGGGTCGATGCGGAGAATAAAGCGGTGCCGGGCCTGTTTGATTTCGCGAAAACGGTGCTGCGGATTCCGGAAGCGCACGAAATGATTACGCAGTATACTGTACTGGACAAAGAAAAAGAAAGGATTATTTTACTGCGGCCATATCAGATTCATGCTATTGAAGCCATACGGGCAGCGTCAAAAAGAGGCGTGTCCGGCTTCGTCTGGCATACGACCGGTTCGGGGAAGACGCTTACATCGTATAAAGCGGCGCGGAATTTGCTGCAAGATATACCGAGCATTGAGAAGACGATTTTTCTGATCGACCGAAAAGATTTAGATCAGCAGACGACGAGCGCTTTTCAATCGTATGCGGAAAACGATGTCATCGACGTCGACGATACGGAAAATGTCAAGGAGCTAATTAAAAAGCTGCAAGATCCTACGAAGGAAATGATTGTCACGACGCGGCAAAAAATCCAGCACATGATACGGCGGCTAGAAGAGAAATCTGATTCGGCCGTTTATAAACGCATTATCAATCTGCGCGTAGCCTTTGTTGTCGACGAGTGCCATCGCGCCGTTTCGCCGGAAACGAAGCGGAAAATGGAACAATTTTTCCGGCAGAGTTTGTGGTATGGGTTTACGGGAACGCCACGCTTCGGCGAGAACGCCTATGAAAAGCCGGGCGATTTGCCGCGGACGACGAAAGAATTGTACGGTGATATCCTTCATGCCTATACGGTCAAAGAAGCAATTCATGACGGAGCCGTGCTAGGTTTTCAAGTAGAACATCTGGGGCCGAAAGGCTTGGAAGAAGACGAGTACGGCAACACTATTCATGAAGATATGCGGGTGTATACAAGCAATGACCATATGTATAATGTTATCGACACGATGGTCAATAAATCGTATGAAAAATTAGGATTTCAAAATGGCGGCGGCAAGACCTATGAAGGCATTTTAACGGTCGGCTCAATTCCCATCGCGCAGGCATATTACGAGTTGTTCCAACAGGTTAAAGAAGGAAACGGCGACGTAAAAATACGAGAAGATATCCGTCGCGTTCTTCCTGATTTCCCTAAGGTAGCTATTACTTACTCGTTGAGCGAAAATGAAGAGAAATCTATGGTCAATCAAGAGGCGATGCAGCGTTCTTTGGACGATTATAATGCCATGTTTGGAACGGCGTACGGTCTGGATCAAATCGGAGCATATAATGCAAATTTAAATGACCGCTTGGCTCGAAAACAGAAAAAATATCAAACGCGGACAGAACAGCTTGATTTTGTCATCGTCGTCGATAGGCTGCTGACCGGGTTTGACGCGCCGTGTTTGTCGACGTTGTATATCGACAGGCAGCCCATGCAGCTGCATAATATCATACAGGCTTTTTCCCGGACGAACCGCATTTTCGACGCTGGCAAAACATATGGACAAATCCTGACGTTCCAATCGCCGGGAACGTTTAAGAATAAAGTTGACGAAGCGCTGCGTCTGTTTTCGCAAGGCGGAGAAGATGTAGTGATGGCGCCGGACTGGGAAGGCGCGGAGGCGCATTTTATAGAAACGCTAGAAGAATTGCGCGCTCTGGTTCCTGATCCGTCGGCGATTCCGGCGATGACGAAAAAGGAAAAAAGAATATTTGCCAAGGTTTTTCAGCGATTCGATTCGGCGTTGAAACAGTTGAAGGCTTTTACTAATTTCCAGGATAAAAATTTAGAACGGGACTACGGGCTGACAGACGACGAAAACAGCGCATACAAAGGCCATTATGTCAACGTTATGGAAGAGTTGCGAAAGGATGAGCCATCTGATGATGGAGCTGGCGGGGAAGAAACGGGTCTTGATTTCGAATACACGCTGCAATCTTATGGCGGTGAGATTATCGATTACGAATATATCGTAGCGCTTATGCAGGATTTCGTATCGAAAGACGACGTGACGTCCCATCCTGAAAAATATGAAAAACAGCGCGATGAAATTACGAAGTATATTCAGGAAATCCAACATAGAAATAATAAGCTGGGCGACATCATGATGGATTTGTGGATCAATGCCCTGCGCAGCCCGGAAGAATATAGGGAAAAACAGCTTATTACGATTCTCGAACAAACGAAACGGGAAAGCATACGGCAAATAATTCATAACCTATGTCAGTCTTGGGGCCTTGATGAACAAATTGTCCTCCTTGCGGCTCATCGGTATGAAGCGGGAGATGAGCATAATCCATATATTGAAAAGAGCATTGAAAGCGGAGATTATAATGCTTTTGCGGCTAAACACGGCACATCGCTGCGAAAATACCAATACCGCAAGGCCGTACGAGACGCGTTGCAGCAAACCTTTGAAACGGATATTGTGCCTCTTCGCGAAGGAACGGCCGTAATAAAAGACGACGATACGAACGATACTTCCAAGGAGAAGACGCACAAAATGATAGTGTATCCGGAAAACGAGCCGAAGAAAACGTTGGTTGCGGAAGATAAAAAACACTAGAGGTTTATTAATAGTTTATCATAATTTTATAGTACTTATAAAAAGAGGTAAAAGCCATGAAACTTGTAGCACTAAAACTAACTAATTTTAGAGGATATCAAAATGAAACATGCATTAATTTTGGAAATTTGACTGCATTTGTAGGAAAAAATGATGTTGGAAAATCTACTATTTTAGAAGCGTTGGATATATTTTTTAATGATGGCAAAGGTGTTGTAAAAATTGATAAAGGAGATGTAAATGTCGTAGAAGAAAGAAATGGTAATCAAGAAATTGTGATTTCTATTTGTTTTGCGGATCTTCCTAAAAGTATTATAATTGATTCCACAAATGAAACTACGTTGAAAGATGAATATATGCTTAATAGAGATGATCAACTAGAAATCGTGAAAAAATATAAAAATGGAGGTTCGGCAAAAGTTTTTATTCATGCATATCATCCTACCAATACTAACTGTGCCAACTTGCTTTTAAAGAAAAATAATGATTTAAAAGAAATAGTAAAAAATGAAAACATAGAATGTGAAGACAAAACTAAAAATGCTGAATTGAGAAAAGCAATTTGGAAAAAATTTCGAGATAATTTAGAATTAGATGATGTAGAAATAGATGTATCAAAAGAAGACGCTAAAAAAATATGGGAAAAGTTACAGACTTATTTGCCAATATACTCGTTGTTTCAATCAGACAGAAAAAATAGTGATAATGATGAAGAGGTACAGGATCCTTTAAAAGAAGCAGTTAGACAAATTCTGAGTGAAGAATCCTTACAAGAAACTTTATCTAAAGTTGCAGATGAAGTAGAAGAAAAATTGCGAGAAGTTTCTAATAGAACTTTAGATAAATTAAAGGAATTTGATTCAACCATTGCAGAAAGCCTAAATCCTGTCATACCAGATTCCACAAAATTAAAATGGCAGGATGTATTTAAAAATGTTTCAATAACAGGAGATAGCGATATTCCTATAAACAAAAGAGGAAGTGGAGTTAAACGATTAATTTTATTAAGCTTTTTTAGAGCTGAAGCCGATAAACGTGCAAACGGTTTCAATGGGCGTGGAATAATTTATGCTGTTGAAGAGCCTGAAACTTCCCAACATGCCGGGAATCAACGTGTCTTAATAGAAGCTTTTAAATCTTTAGCTAATGCTGATAATACTCAAGTAATACTTACGACGCATAGTTCTTTTATAGTAAAACAACTGGAGTTGTCCGAATTGCGATTGATAAGAGATAAGAGTGATTGTGAAAAAGAAATAATGAATGTTTTACCAGGACAACTCCAATACCCATCATTGAATGAAGTCAATTATGTGGCCTTTAATGAAGTTACGGAAGAATATCATGATGAATTGTATTCATTTATTGAATATAAGTGGAAAGATGACTTCAAAAAGGGACAACCGACTAGATTGTATAAAAAAATTCAGAAAGATGGTACTATAAAAGAACAAAATATTATATTGCCTGAATATATTAGACATCAAATTCATCATCCTGAAAACAAAGAAAATGTAAAATATACTAAGGAAGAATTAAAGCAGTCTATAGATGCGATGAGGGATTTTATACAACAAAAGTGTAAAAACGGATATTATGAGTTTGATTCGGAAAAAATATAATTTTCCGCCAAAAATCTTTACACTTCTCCTGCCATATAGTATAATAGTCATTGTCGTACGGGCGCTCAGTGAATCGAAGACTCCGACGTTCACTTAGCGGTTTGCGAATAGATTATAGTCACAAATGGAGGAAGACAGATGTTAACAGTTGATCAGAAAAAAGAAATCATTGCTAAATTTGGCGCCAACGAAAACGATACGGGTTCGCCGGAAGTACAGATCGCGCTGCTCACGAGCCGCATCGTGTATTTGACGGAACATCTCCGCAGCCACAAAAAGGACCATGCGTCCCGCCGCGGCTTGCTGAAATTGGTTGGCCAGCGCCGCAACTTGCTGGCATACTTGCAGAAACACGACCTCGAACGGTATCGTGCGATTCTCGAAAAATTAGGTTTGCGTAAATAATTGCATAGTTGAGGCTGATGTACATGCATCAGCCTCTTTTTTAAGGAAGCGCAGGGTGGTAGGTTGTAGCGTGCGGACAGGGGCTGTCCGTACGCTAGTGCCTATCACCTGCGGGTATGATGAAGGAGGTACACGAATGGAAGAAAAGAAATTCCAAATGGATTTTGCCGGCCGCCCGCTGATTATCGAAGTCGGCAAATTGGCAAAGCAGGCCAGCGGTGCCGCGTTGGTACGCTACGGCGACACGGCTGTATTCGTTACGGCGACGGGCTCGAAGGAAGCGCGCGAAGACGCAGACTTTTTCCCGCTCACTGTCGATTATGAAGAAAAAATGTACTCTGTCGGAAAGATTCCCGGCGGCTTTATTAAACGGGAAGGCAAGCCGCCTGAATCGGCGACGCTCTTTGCCCGCCTCATCGACCGTCCCATTCGGCCGTTGTTCCCGAAGACCTATCGTCACGACGTGCACGTCGTCGCCTATGATTTCTGCGTAGACCACGACAATGCCCCGGAAATCGCCGCCATGATCGGCGCATCCGTATCGCTGTGCATGTCCCATATTCCCTTTGCCGGCCCGATTGCCGGCGTCCGCGTAGGCCGCGTAGACGGGCAGTATATCATCAACCCGACCGTAGCCCAGAGCGAACAGAGCGATATGGATATCGTTGTCGCCGGCACGAAGGACGCCATCCTCATGGTTGAAGGCGGCGCTAAGCAGGTTCCGGAAGAAAACATCCTCGACGCTATCATGTTTGCTCATGAAGAAATCAAGAAGGTCGTCGAATTCCAGCTCAGCTTCCTCGACGAAATCAGCGTTCCCAAGCAGGAATTCGTAGAAAAAGAACCGCCGGCCGACATCGTCGAAGCCGTCCACGCCTATGGCGAAGAAGCCATGAAAGCCGCTATTTTCACGGCTGACAAGATGGAACGGGAAGAAAAGATGAATGCCGTCGAAAGCGATATTTACGAACACTTCGCGGACATCTATCCGGAAGACGGCGACGTCGTCGCGGAAATCACCCAGAAGATGATCAAGGAAATCGTCCGTCATATGATTGCCGTCGACAAGATTCGTCCCGACGGCCGCCGCGTCGACGAAGTGCGCCCTGTCAGCTGCGAAGTCGGCTTGTTCAAACGCACTCACGGCACGGGCCTCTTTACCCGCGGCCAGACGCAGATCATGAGCTTTGCCACCTTGGCTCCTCTCTCCGAATCCCAGCATATCGACGGCGTAGGCCTTGAAACGGACCGCCGCTACATGCATCACTATAATTTCCCGTCCTTCAGCGTCGGCGAAACGAAATCGTCCCGCGGACCGGGACGCCGCGAAATCGGCCACGGCAAGCTGGCTGAACGGGCGTTGGTACAGGTATTGCCGAAGGAAGAAGATTTCCCCTATGCGATCCGCGTCGTGTCGGAAGTCCTCGAATCGAACGGCTCCAGCTCCATGGGCAGCGTATGCGGCAGCACCTTGGCGCTCATGGATGCCGGCGTTCCCATCGAAGCTCCTGTAGCCGGCGTGGCTATGGGCCTGGTTACGAAGGGCGACGATTTCACGATTCTGACGGATATTCAGGGCATGGAAGACGCTCTCGGCGACATGGACTTCAAGGTCGCCGGTACGATGAAGGGCGTTACGGCTATCCAGATGGATATTAAGATCAAAGGCCTCAGCCGCGAAATCCTGGCCCAGGCTTTGAAGCAGGCTCATGAAGGCCGCATCCACATCATGGGCAAGATGCTCCAGGCCATCAGCGAACCGCGGAAGGAGCTGTCTCCCTATGCGCCGCGCATCATTACCATGCAGATCGACCCCGATAAGATTCGCGACGTCATCGGGCCGGGCGGCAAGATAATCAAGCAGATTACGGAAGAAACGGGCGCTAAAATCGACATCGAAGATTCGGGCCTCGTATACATCGCCTCTGTCGACGCTGCGGGCGGCGAAAAGGCGAAGGAATGGATTGAAACGCTGACGAAGGACGTCGAAGTAGGCGAAACGTACGTCGGCAAGGTTACGCGCATCATGAACTTCGGCGCCTTCGTAGAAGTGCTGCCCGGCAAGGAAGGCTTGGTCCATATTTCCCAGCTGGCTAAGGAACGGGTAGAAAAGGTCGAAGACGTCGTCAGCATTGGCGATGAAATCATGGTCAAATGCGTGGAAATCGACAGCCAGGGCCGCGTCAACCTGTCCCGCAAGGCATTGCTCGGCGGCGGCAGCCCGGCTCCGTCCCATCGCGGCGGCGGCCGTCGTGGTCCCCGCGACAAGAAATAAGGTGCGTATATGACTGGCAGAGGATTTGAAATCGTAACGGCTTATCGTGATAAAGGCTTGACGCTCCCGGTCCGCAAGACGGCTGGAAGCGCCGGCTACGACCTGGCGGCGGCGGAGACTGTCGTACTGCAGCCTCATGCCGTGACTGTCGTGCCGACGGGGCTGAAGGCGTACATGGAAAAGGACGAGTATTTGTCCATTTTCATCCGCTCCAGCCTGGCCTTCAAAAAGGGCCTGATGCTGGCCAACAGCACGGGCATTGTAGACAGCGATTACTACAATAACCAGGACAACGAAGGCCACATCATGATAGCCTACTACAATACAAATGATGCGCCCTATACAATTGAAAAAGGCGAACGTATCGGTCAGGGCATCTTTATGAAATATTTGACTGTCCATGACGACGCTGCGGAAGCTGTCCGCACCGGCGGCATCGGCAGCACGGGAAATAAATAAGGTATGCAGAAGGGCGCTTGCAGGCAGGGAATATCCTGCCTTGGCGTCCTTTTTGCGTTGAGGAGGAACGCGTTATGAGCATCAGCACGGAAACATTAGTATCTCGTCAGGAAATCATGAAGGGGAAGGTTCTCCACGTCACGGTAGATACGGTTGAAATCGACGACGGCCAGGGCGGCGAAAAGAAGACGGCCGTCCGCGAAGCCGTATGGCACTTCGGCGCCTGCGCCATCCTGCCGGTAACAGACGACGGCAAGATCATCCTCGTCCGCCAGTACCGCTATGCAGCGGGCGAACCGATGTTGGAAGTCCCGGCAGGGAAAATCGAGCACAACGGCGAGTCGCCGGATATCTGCGCAGCCCGGGAACTGGAAGAAGAAGCGGCTGTCACGGCGGGAGAATTGATTCCCTTGGGCTACGTCTACACGTCGCCGGGCTTCTGCGACGAACGCATTTATTTGTATCTGGCCCGCAAGCTCCACAAGGGGGCCCAGCATCTGGACGACGACGAATTTATGAATATCGAGCGTTACACGCCGCAGGAAGTAGAAGAACTGATTGCGGACAATAAAATCGTCGACGCCAAGACGATTGCCGCTTTTGAAAAATCGCGCAAATATTTAGGGATATAACCACAGGCATATGCCGCAAGGAGGGATGAACCATGAAATTCAATCGGATTATCGTCATCGTAATGGACAGCGTAGGAGCTGGCGACGGGCCGGACGCAGCAAAATTCGGCGATGCCGGGGCCGATACGTACGGCCATATTGACGCCGCCGTACCGCTGGCCGTGCCGAACCTGCGCCGCCTCGGCTTGGGAAAGGTCGCTCATATCCACAGCGTACCGACAAATGTCGTCGGCGCATACGGCCTCATGCAGGAAATTTCCGCAGGAAAGGACACGACGAGCGGCCATTGGGAATTCATGGGAAATCCCGTAGACAACCCGTTCCCGACCTTTCCCGACGCGTTTCCCAAAGAGCTGATGGATCTATTCACGGCCAAGACGGGGTACGGCTATATTGGCAACGAAGTCGCTTCGGGCACGGAAATCATCGAACGCCTCGGGCCGGATCATTTTCGCACGAAGCAGCCCATCGTCTACACGTCGGCAGACAGCGTGTTCCAGATTGCCGCTCATAACGACGTCATTCCGCTGGAAGAGCTGTACCGCATCTGCGATATTACGCGCCGCGAAGTCTGCGTCGGCCCCTACGAAGTGGGGCGTATCATTGCCCGGCCCTTCGTCGGCGAGCAGGGCCATTTCGTCCGCACTGGCGACCGCCGCGACTACAGCCGCCTGCCGAAGCGGAAAATGGTCTTTGAATACTTGAAGGAAGCGGGCTTCTGCGTCGTCGGCGTAGGGAAAATCGGCGATATTTATGCCCACATTGGCCTGACCGAATCATACCACGCGTCTAATAACGGCGAAGACATGGCCGAGCTGACGAAACAGCTTCTGGCCCATCGCCGGGACAAGGGGCTGCTCATGGCGAACTTCGTCGATTTCGACAGCCAGTACGGCCATCGCCGCGATGTCGCCGGTTATGCCCAATGCATTGAAGACTTCGACGCCGCCTTAGGCGATTTCCTGCCGCAGCTGCAGGACGACGAGCTGCTGGTCATTACAGCCGACCACGGCAACGACCCGACGTGGCGCGGCACGGATCACACGCGCGAACGGGTGCCCCTGCTCCTGTACAGCCCGGCCTTTACGGAGGCTGTAGATGTGGGCATTCGTCAGACCTACGCCGATTTGGGCATGACGATTATGGATAACTTTGGACTGACAGGATTGGAATTCGGGACGAGCTTCCTGCGCGAATTGAGGTGAGCTGTATGTGGCCGATAGACTGCATTGAACATAAGAGGGACGGAAAGGTGCTGACGAAGGAGGAAATCCATCGCTTTATTGACGACTACACGGCCGGAAGGATCGCCGACTATCAGGCGGCGGCCTGGCTTATGGCCGTATACCTGCGCGGCATGACGGCAGAAGAAACGACGGAGCTGACCATGGCTATGGCCCGTTCCGGCGACATCGTCGATTTGTCGTCCATCCCCGGCGTCAAGGTAGACAAGCACAGCACCGGCGGTATTGCCGATACGACGACGCTCATCGTCGCTCCGTTAGTCGCTGCAGCCGGCGTGCCTGTGGCGAAAATGAGCGGCCGGGGCCTGGGATTTACAGGCGGCACGGCGGATAAGCTGGAAGCCATTCCGGGATTTCGCATCGAGCTGCCGGAAGACCAGTTTCTGCAGCAGGTCCGCCGCATGGGCCTAGCCCTCATTACCCAGTCCGGCGACATCGCCCCGGCAGATAAGCTGCTCTACGCCCTGCGCGACGCGACGGGGACCGTCGAAAGCATTCCCCTCATTGCCAGCTCCATTATGAGCAAGAAAATCGCCTCCGGCGCCGATGCCATCGTGCTGGACGTGAAATACGGCGACGGCGCGTTCATGAAAACGAAGGAAGACGCCCGCAAGCTGGCCCGCATGATGGTGGACATCGGCCGCCTGGCTCATAAGCCGACGCGAGCCGTCATTACGTCGATGGAAGCGCCCCTCGGCACGGCGATCGGCAACAGCCTCGAAGTAGACGAAGCCGTCGACGCCTTGTCCGGCCGGGGAGGGCGGCGGCTCATGGAAGTCGTGCGGGCCATCGGCGCGCAGATGCTTCTCGTCGGCGGCAAGGCCGGCAGCGAAGGTGAAGGCGAACAGATGATTGACGACCTCGTTGCCAGCGGCAAGGGATTGGCGAAATTCAAGGAATTCGTCAAAGCCCGGGGCGGCAGCGCGTCGTGGATCGGAAAGCGGCCTCTCACGAAAGCGCCCCAGATGTTTACGGCCGTCTGCACTGACGAAGGCTATATTACGGAAATCCACGGCCGGGCCTTGGGTGAAATCGCCATGGCTATGGGCGCCGGCCGGGCCCGCAAGGAAGATCCCATTGATCCTATGGTAGGCATCCGCCTGTTCAAGGAGCTGGGCGATTTCGTCAAGGCCGGCGAGCCTTTGTTTACTCTATACGGCAAGGCCGACGCTGACATGGCCTGCATCGCCCAGGAGATTGCCTCTCATATCATCGTGCAGTCCCGGCGGCCGGACCCTATAGAACCCGTTATCAGCGAAATCATTACGTAATACCAACGCTGCCCGGCGCAGCGCGAAAGGAAGGAATTCATGAAACAGCACCGGTCTGTTCCTGTTGCAAAAGGAAATACATATACGATTGATATACTCCGCCTTGGCTCCAGCGGCGAAGGCGTAGGGCGGTATGAAAACTTTACGGTCTTTGTCAGAGGGGCGCTGCCCGGCGAAACGGTGCAGGCCAAGGTCGACGTCGTCAAAAAGCAGTACGCCACGGCTATACTGCAGGACATCGTCACGCCGTCGCCTCAGCGCGTGGCGCCCCTGTGTCCCGTATACGCCCAGTGCGGCGGCTGCCAGCTCCAGCACATGAGCTACGACGGTGAGCTATTGGAAAAACAAGGGCAAGTACGGGACGCCCTGGAACGCATCGGCCACCTGACGGGAATAGACGTCCTTCCGACCCTGGGCGCAGCGACGCCGTGGGAATACCGCAACAAAATGCAGTTCCCTGCAGCGGCTGCAAAGGGAAAAGCCGTCGTCGGCTGCTATGCCGCCGGCAGCCACCGGGTCATCGACGTCGCGTCGTGCGCCATTCAAAAGGCTGGCAACAACGACATCCTGCGCATCGTCCGCCAATGGATGAACGACTATGGCGTGCCGGCCTATCACGAGCAGACCCACACGGGCATTGTCCGCCACGTCATGGGCCGCGTCGGCGTCCGGACAGGGGAGCTCATGGTCTGCCTCGTCACAGCCCAGACTGATGTGCCTCATACAGCAGAATTAATCGGCATGCTCCGCGAAGGCCTGCCCAATCTTACCAGCGTCGTGCAGAATATCAATACGCGCCGCACCAACGTCATCTTAGGCCCGGAAACGAAGGTCCTGTACGGCACGCCGACAATTCACGACTCCATCGGTCCCCTGACCTTCAACATTTCCGCCCAGTCCTTCTTTCAGGTCAACAGCGAGCAGGCCCAGCGCCTGTATGAAAAGGCCTTGGAATTTGCCGACTTGCAGGGCGATGAAACCGTAGCCGACGTGTACTGCGGCACCGGCACGATTACCCTGTTTTTAGCCCAGAAAGCCAAAAAGGTCTACGGTATTGAAATCGTCGCACCGGCTATCCGAGACGCCGTGAAAAACGCGGCCGACAACGGCGTGACCAATGCGGATTTCATTCTCGGCGACGCTGTAGAAAAACTGCCCGAGCTCATCAAAAGCGGCGTCCGCCCCGACGTCATCGTCCTGGACCCGCCAAGAGCCGGCTGCGGCGAACCCGTCCTCGCAGCCATCGCCCAAAGCCAGCCGAAGCGCGTCGTCTACGTATCGTGCAATCCGGCGACCCTGGCCCGCGACCTGGCCTACCTAAACGACCACGGCTATCAACCCGTCAAAGTCCAGCCTGTCGATATGTTTCCGCGGACGCACCATGTGGAGACGGTGGTGTTGCTTTCCAAGGGAGAAATCACCTCGAAGAGCGTGCGGGTGAAGTAGTATTCAGTAGGAGAGGCGGATATGTTCAGGTTCTAGACGAGCGTAATCTATGAGCGGATTAAGGGCATATGCGTTGGAACATATCGGCTCAGAGACATCTTTTCTGTACGTTTCTCAGGTTGAAAGGAAATGTGGGATAGAGGTTAAGTATAAATATAACCGAGCAAAAAAGAAGACGCAAAAGAAAGTAACTATTAAGAAGGTGCTGAAACATTTTCAAATAATTTGAGATGTAGACACAATCAGCCTCACACAGAGGAAAACGTAGCGCAGCTCGCCAATTGACAATTGTCGATTGGCAAGTTGCGCTTACTATTTTTGCTTCAAACTATTTTATTGAATGTTATCAAGAATCTTTTGGACAGCATACGGCTTAGCATACTTGATATAAGCATCGCTTACAAAAATGGTACCGACAGCATGCGGCTCAACCCACATTGCCGGATAGACAACAATTTTTTTTGTACTTCTTTGTCCAGTTGCAGTGATTTCACAGTCAGCAATAATCTCACAACCAGATTGCTTAAGAATATTCACCAAAGGCATGATCAGTTTAGTCTGTGCTTCTGGTTTGATTGGCGACGCACTTATCCCATCAATACCCCACTCAAGGAGTTGGAGCGCAGCGAAGCGATCAAGCATACCGTGTACATATTGGTTCTTGTAATGCTTCAAACATTTAGAACACGCAGATCCACAATCACAAGAACTTAACAGCTCTTTCGTATCAGTTAGTAGTTCGGCAATCGCATTAGCTACACTGACAGCATAACCAGCGCCACTCGACAAGCTATCGTAAAGATAAATGTCAACATAAGAGGAGTCAGAGCCGGTTCTGAGACGATAACCAGTAACAAGTTCGGTAAATTCAACATCAAGTTTTTTACTTGCTACCAATCGCAGTGCTTCAGCTAGAGATTGCGCTGCGCGATTAAGCCATGGATTATCATTCCTTTTGGCGTTAATGATTCTGTCGTCAATTGTAAATTCGAGAACCAACATATCAGTTATAAAGTCATAGCCAAGATTCACATTAAAACAATTGCTGTGACGGCATTTACTTCGAGCATATTTTGACTTGTACGGCCTGTTAATATCATTTAAAACAGAAATATCATCACCTGGCATTGCTGCTCCACAGTCTTTGCATACCATAAAGCCTTTGTCGTCTGATCCTTTGTTCAGCATGATAATCCGTTGATTTGTTCTTGAAGCGATCCGTATGTTTTTACAGCCTGGGGCGAGTTTCATTTCTTCAGCTTCGGGTAGAGTTGAATACAAAGGTTGCTGTACAGTAGTGTATTCTTCTGACAGTTGAACATCTGGTATTGATTCAGCATTTCTTGGCGCAAAACCCCAAGGGCGCATCATTTCACGAGTAATTTTCAGATTGCTGTTTCTACAAAACGGGCAACGTTTGGTTTTCTCTTCCATCAGACCAAACCAACCACACTCCGGACATGAGATAATCTGCTTTACGTAATTCGGGTCTTCTGTATAAGCACGTGCTGGAGTTAGTGCTTGACCATGACGACGTTCACTTCCAGGATAGTAAAATCCGCCAATTTGATAGGTTTGCTTATCAACAACAATTGCTCTGCCAGGAGCATATTCACCAATGGCTATATCGAGTCCACGGTCAACCTCGTAAAGAATTTTTCCGTACATATCCGGTATATAAGTACTTACGACATTCTTTGGGAAAGAATATGTTGGGATGATTCCTTCTTCATAGAGTGCGTCAAGAAGAATCTTTGCTTCTCCTTCCTTAGCGCCTTCTTCTATTCCAAAAAGTTCGGGATGCGTCTGGCATTTTTCTTTTAGCGTATCAAAAGCATTTTTGAGTTCTTCCTCAAATACTGAATAGTGAAATGGTATTCCGACAGGTAAAAGCAGTTTGTCTTTATCCATATCGTAAGTTGCGAGATAGTCCTTAAAATTGTCAAGAAAATCGTTAAGGAAAACTGCTGCTGAAACTATGTCAAGGCTCATTTGATTTTCTGAAAGGAATTCCTGGAGGATAATCATGGCTAAATGACGCTGGAGGAGCTTCTCACTTCTTATATCAATCCAAGGTTTGCGAGGGTCGCCACGGAACATGGGAATTGGATCATTGAAGTACAATGTATCATGCGGACCATCTTCACAGAAGGTAACGATGGTAGATAAACTAGATCCACGTCGGCCTGCACGACCAGCTCGCTGCTGATAATTTTCGCGCATGGGAGGAATATTCCGTAGGCCAACTGCAACCAGAGAACCAATGTCAATACCAACTTCCATGGTGGTTGTGCTGCTAAGAATATCGACAGGTGTTTCACCGTCTTGGATTAAATCTTGGAAACGCAATTCATATTGCTCGGTTTTACTCCAAAGATCATCACGTTGATCTTTATGTGAGAGTTGAGCTGTATGTTCTTCGGTATCAATTACATGGATTGGCTTGCCTTGAAGTGCATCAGTTACTGGCTTTCTCCAGAAACTAAGTGCTTTGTATTCGTCAGATTTCATCTCATGGATATGAGATGATCCGCAGCTCGGACATTTACCTTTCAGCGTAAAAGGAGTCAATTCAGAGCATTGTTCACATTTGTACCATGCATGAGCAGCATCAAAGCGTGGTTTTACCCTGGAGAGATCAACATATAATTTCCCATTATCAGGCTGCGCCGAGTCAAGAAATTCTTCCTTTAATACTCGTTTCCATGCCATCTCAGTTTTATTTCCGTTATGCCAGCCCATGATCTCACGGATAGTTTTTGAGAATCCCCAATCTTTATCAAGACCATAACCACCATAGTTGGGACGGACTTTCAATCGAATCGTATCACTAATTGTATGGCCGATGGCTGTAAACATATCGCAAATTGATAGCATCCACGCATTGAAAAAATCAATAAACTCCTCATCAGTAACCGCCACATTATTTTCATCAAGAGTATCTATAGCATCAAAAAGAGCTTCTTCAGTAGGCTCAATCCAGCTTATGGCCGAGTCATATAAGGTATTATAGCCGCCGGCAAACAAACGAAGAAGGTATTCCTGCATTTGAATCGGGGCGTTTGCAATCGTAAATCTTGGGTGATACTCTTGCCCTCGTTTTACAGATCGATCGTAGTTTTTCAGCGCAACATTGCAATCTTCAGAAAATTTTATCCGTTCAGGCGCATGAAAAATCTGTACATGATGCTGACCGGCGGCAAGGCAAAAATAATCATACAGCGAATTCATTGACTGTTCGACTGTTTGATCTTCCATCGTTTTGACAGCGATTGCAAATAATTGCCTTGCAGCAGAAATATCCGAAGCCTCTGACATATCTCTAGCTAGTTTTGCCGCTCGCTGACGACTATCTGAAAATAGCAAAACTTTGCGTCCTTCGTTAGGAAATCGATCCGGATTATTATCCTTTCCTGGCACGGCGGGTTGCAGTTGAAACTGTGTTTTGATTAAGTTAAAGAAAGACTGATTGCCTCGAGTATTAAACGAAGTGAGCTGCGATGCAGAAAGCTGATGCCTGCAATGCGGACAAGTCGGAAAAGTAATAATTTGCGGTCTGCCTTTTGCAGAGTAATCACAATAGTACAGCTTTCTAATCCACGGTTTCCCAGCAGAAGAGTCATCTGTGAAGTTTACAAATCCGCTTTTGACATCAAGATAGCAGGGGCGTAGAGCATTTTTGCCCTGTTTTACAGGGAGCTCAAAATTGTCAGTTGGAATGAACAGATGTATTTCTTTCATCCTGTGATCCATTAACTGACCGGGATAATGCCACAGATATACATTTCCATGAAGCCCTAATTTATCTTCAAGAACATAGCCTTTGAAGAACAGTGCGCCACAACGTCTATCATTATAAAGTTCGTATACCACACTGCCACAATGCGGGCAAACTAAATTACCATCAGATAAGTAGATTTCTCCTAAAGTGAGGTCGCCTTCCGAATGAGAACGACTGCAATCTGCATTAGCACAGGCATATACACCAGAAATACCTTTGAAAAGCATATGCATACGTGCAGGGAAGAGAACAGACCCTTTGGTGTTTTTTGCGAGCGGTGCAATTGCCAAAAGAACACTAACCGCCTTTAGTGCATTTTCTTGATTGAGATCTGGGAAGATACCCGAAGAAAGCTCCGACAGAGATACTGCATTTCCACGACAATACTTAATGAGCTCATGGAACGGACGGTAATAGACAAGATTTTCATACATCCAGTTGTATACTGATTCCAAGGATGTAATGCCTGGGTCAAATCCTTCTAATTGTCCCCAGAATGATAAAAGGGCAGAAAGTTTCACTTCATCCTTATCTTCAAATTGACCGGGATCTGAATCTAAGAGGAGCTTAGAGGGGATATCATATTTCAGCTGTCCATCAATTACCTCTCTCTCTCCTGTCAAATAATAGAATCGGATTTCTGTGTCGGAAGCTGTAAGTTCATTTGCAAACTTGATTACGGAATCGACGTCTTGCTGGTTTTTGTTGGGCATACTTGCAGTAGTGAGTATAAATTGTACACGATCACGACTTATGCCGAGCTTATGGAAGAGCCTGCGAATCAGTAACGCCACTTCTCCGCCGGATGAACCACGGTACATATGTGCTTCATCAATAACAAACATTAATTTATTTTCACTGTTTGAAGCTAGCCATTTACGTGTGTCACTCCAGATTTTTTGCTCTCTGGGACGCAATAGCATATATTCCAACATAGAATAATTTGTAATGAGAATATCTGGGCAAAATTGCTGCATTTCAAATCGTGTGATTAGCTCTGCGTCGTCATCGTTTGGAATATGCTTACTATCATGCAGCCCTTGAAGAAACTGTTTCATATCTGCCTTTGCAGGTATCTTTCCCTCTTTAAGAAGATGATTGAAGAATTCTTTTTCAGAATCGCTTTGTGGAAAAGACATTCTCGATAAGGTTTTTTCGAGTTTTCTGTCCTGTTCAGTGGAAGGTTGTACTCCCGGGTATGGGGTTCTGCCAGTATACATACCAAACTGAGGGCGACGCACCTCATCGCCACAGGTCTTCCGGAATATCTTGATAAATTTCTCGTCAGGATCTCCGATCATTTTTCTAAGTCGGCTAACTTGATCTGAAACTAAGGCATTCATTGGGTACATAATAATTGTGCGAATACCTCGTTTTGCCCATGATTCCTTGGAATTTCTTGCTTCAGCCGCTATCTTTGCGATAAGTGGCCACATAAAACATTCTGTCTTACCAGATCCGGTCCCTGTCGACACGAACAAATTTTCGCCTCTGGTTGCAGCTTCAAGCGCTGAGATCTGGTGCGCAAAGGGAGAAGGGAATACTCCTAAATTGGCCTTTGCTAACTGCAAGAAATACTCTTTCATCCAATTCTCAATTGATGCTGTTTCAATACCATTTTGTACTGTAACATATGCCGGAGAAGACTCAATGAAAGGTTTTTGATAAAGCAATCCTTCGTCATCAATATGAGTATTTAATGCCGAAAGCAGAAGAGAAGATTTTCCGAAATATTGCGATTTAATATAGTCCTCCAGTTCCGTCCTCAGCTGCTTATGAACAGAATTAGCTCCATTGGGCATCAGATTATCCCTCCTTTGAAATCATATCCTTCTTCAGATAAAATATTTTTAATAGCTGCAAAAACTTCTACAGAGAGCTTTCGCCTAAAATTACACGGAAGAGATGTACATTTTTCGGGCCAGCTGTAGTACTTCAAAAATTCAAGTTCACGTGGCGGAAGCAAATAATTCATACGCATATGAACCAATTCTCCATCCGCAAAGTACTCTATCGGCGGTAATGTTCCATAGGCTGCGAGGCAAGCGCATGCCAGTGTTCTGTAGTTATAATTTTCCACCTGCCACTGTGGAAGTGGACTGACTTCTAGTGCATCGTCAATGTACCGGTAAAGATAGTGCAACTGGGAACCTTTCATGCCGGTTCGAAGAATTGAAATTGAACCGGTTTCGTCTGGATCATTTACCCAGTAACTATAGGTAAAGGGCGGAATTAAGGACTATGTGAAGCTTTTTCTGTAAATAACTGCCAGGTATAGGTCTTCTATGA